>Ga0181344_1000507_pt1 | contig 15501 bp, 29 predicted proteins | sample Su13VDMLBDD_FD_130098 | JGI IMG/M metagenome (GOLD analysis project Ga0181344, IMG submission 130098) | Freshwater viral communities from Lake Michigan, USA - Su13.VD.MLB.D.D | ecosystem: Environmental > Aquatic > Freshwater > Lake | place: USA: Michigan | collected 2013-07-15
GCACGTCGGAATCGTGAGCCTGGCCGCCTCGATGCCGTCCTGAAGTGACATCTCGGGCACAAGGTTTGGCCGGATGCCGTTGGCCAGAAACTGCTCAATGATCGACTTGCCGGTCTGCAGCGATTTGGCGCGGGCGTCGTGTGGCAAAAAGATGCCTCTGGGGTTGACCAGGTATGGCCGAGACTTCACCCAGTCGATGTAGTGCTGGATCGGCTGGTTGTCGTCTTCCATGAAGTCAACGATCCGAATGCCGTCACGCGTCTCCTGCCAGCCCCACCAGGAGCAGCTGTCGGTGTAGCCAAGGTCAGCGACCAGGTTTACAGGGAACGCTGGATCGACGGGGTGCTTGCCGATGCGGCCCTCGGCGTAGGCGTCCCCGATCTGCTTGGCGAAGTAGGCGCCCGGCACGGCTGCATCAAAGCTGCACTCGTACTCGACCAGGAACGCCTCCTCGGTCATCTGGGCCTTGGCGTCTCTCAATTCATCGGGGTGAATGATTCCCGTCTTGGACGCGGGGAGCTCGAGCAGCATGTGCGTCTGAGGGTTCATCCGCGCTTCTTCGCGCAGGTTCCAGAACATGTTTTTTCCAGCGGGCGTGCCGGCGAAGATGGCCCAGCCGCGGCGGTCTGACAGGGCTGGCCTCAAAACCTTGTACCAGGCGCTCGGTCTGATCTGGCCGACCTCGTCCAGCACAACGCCGTCAAAGTACATACCGCGCAGGGCGTCGTAGTTGTCGGCGCCGGCGACGTAGATCGTTGACTCACCGCCGTGGCCGTTGTTGATCGTGATCTTCAGCTCCGACTCGTTGGGCGGCTTGCTCCACATCGGACGCGTCAGGTCTTTGAGGTAGGTCCACGCCACACGCTTGGCCTGGTCGCGCTGCGGGGCCATGTACGCAAACTGCGGTTTTGGCAGCGCCGTCTCGAGCGCCCCGATCACCAGGTCAGCGCACATCGCCACCGTCTTGCCGCAGCGCCGGTGCGCGACGACGCAGACCCAGCGCTTGTCGCGGTTGTGCAGCGGGGTGAAGACGCTGCGGGGGACGTACTCGTTGAGGTTCACTTGGTGAGCCTCTCGAGCTCGCGGTCAACGTACCAGCGGGCTTTTTTCAGATCCTCGATCGCGTTGTCGTTCTTCAGGCCGGCTCGCCAGATGTACTTCACCGCGTTGCCCAGGCAGAAGTTCATGTGCTCCGTGATCTGGATGCACTCGACGCCGCTGGGGTGCTCGGTGTAGTGGCTCGGGTGGTTGACGGGGTCGTTGGCTTTGTCGTTTAACGCGGCCTCCATTCGCTTGGCCCTGGGCGTCTTGTTCCAGCTGGGCGCAAAGATACAGCTGTCTTTGTGGGGGACGGCGGGACCTGTGCCGCAGTCAGGGCAGTGCCAAGGGCCGATGGGTGGTGTCGTGGTGCTCATGGTGATGTTTCCTCATCTTGTCTTTTTGGATTGGTGAAAATTGGTGGGGGGACCCGTTCTCTCGCCGGCCCCCTCCCCCGACTCGATGGGGGGTGGGGGGTCCAGGAATTCAGGCGCACAGCGCGGCCAGATCGTGGCCACAGCACGCGATCGCAGGGCAGGCAAGGGCGTGGTAGCGTCATGCACCCTGCGCGTCTCCTGCGTCGTTCTGCGCGGTCTTGCCCTGGCCATCGATGGCCGGCGACCCATCGGCGCCCGGCGACACAGCGTCCACCGGATCTTTAATCCGGTACTTGCCTGCCGAATCCCTTTCTAAATCAACGACTTGCGTGACCTGCTCGACAGGTTGTGCCACAGTTGTGCCAATGTTGCGCTGGCCAAGCCAGGACAGCTGCACCTGGATGCCGCCCTCCACGTTGGCGTTGATCTGAGTCGGCAGCACCTTGCTCACCAGGCCGACGAACGCGGCTCGATCGCTCTGCGTTCCGTTGGCCAGCCGCACCAGGTACTCAGGGCCGCCGACCTCGTCAAACGCTTCGAGCACGGCCTCGCGCAGGTTCGTCAGTCGGTTCCGCACTCCCTTCGGGCGACCGGGGCCCGCGGCCCCGCTCCCTACTGAAACGGAAGTTTTTCCCCCGTTTTCATCTGCCTTCTGAGCTGTTGACAGTGCGGCGCGTTGCAACGCATCCGCGACCGCATCAAGTTGCTGTATTTGTTCCATGTTGTGATTCTCCCATCACCGCAAGCGCAGCTTTAACTTTGGCCTGGTAAGCCATCTGCCTCAACCGCGCAGCTTCTTTGCGCTCCTCAGTCCAATACGCCTGCAGCTTCACGCGTCGCTGAGCGTTGAGCTCAGGCGTGCGCGACGCCTTACCGCCAGCCGCAACAAATGCAGCTCTGACTTCTGGATCGGCCATGCGCTGCTTAGCGCTTGCTGAAACCTTTGCGGCGACCTCTGGCCGCTTCATTGGGTTGAGATCACCCCTTACTCGCTCAGCTTGCTCACGCGCCAATTGCGCCCAAGACTTTCCTGTTTTCTTAGCCATTTGATTACCTCCACATCACGACAACATCGTCGCCTTCTGACTATATCAATGTCTGTGCACGCACCAACTCCCTTCCCCTATCTAAGTGGAAGCAGAAGCAGCCTCGCGCACGGGCAAAGTGCCCCCACCCTTGGGGTGGTGGGGCACACTTTGCTCCTGGTGCTCCTGCTCTGCTCCCGCTACCGGAAGCACACCGGAAGCACTGGAAGCATTGCCCTCTTTCTTGTCGCCAAAGATGCGCTCCCACGCATCCTGGTAGCCCTGCCCTGGACGTCGTCCAGATCCTTTGCCGCCATCGCTCATGTGTTCTTCTCCTTGAGTTTGACTTCTGCCCACCTACAGGCAATCAGAAACGCTCTTTCGTCCAACCAATGACCAAACTCGGAGCACTTTTGTCTGTAGCTTTGTTTAACCTCCTCATCCGTCAGCCCTACCCATGTGCGCTGTGCCAACTTGCAATCAGGATGGTGGTCAGTCCAAACGCAATGTGAATCGCAGAACTTCTCCCAAGGTTCATCCTTCGCTTCTAGTGCGGCAATGCCCCTTGCGTACTCGCTCGCTGCACCCCATTCCCAGTTGCCGGCGTCTCCGCATGCGCGGAGGGATTCCATCCAATCCAGGCAGTCCTTGAGCGCCTGCCGCAATGTTTCTGTGCTCATGACTGGCCCTCCATCTGCTTGAGCGCAGCCTGCAGCCCAGCCAGGCCCCCGACGCGCTGGTCGTTGATAAAGATCTGAGGCATCTGCCGCAGGTCTGGATGGGCAAACTCAAACGCCAAGCGCACGCCCGCATCCTCGAGGCTGCTTTCAATGAAGCGCAGGCCCTTGGCCTTGAGCAGCTGTTTGGCCGCCACGCAGTTGGGGCAGCCGCTCTTTGTGTAGATGAAAATGTTCACAGCTGCTCCCTTCCTGGCCAGTCCCAGCTCTTGCCCTGGTCTCTGACCCAGATGGAGAACGATGCCGCGGTGTCACCGAATGGCATGCGGTCGATGCGGTTGGCCAGCTCGTTGAGCGTGGCCTGCTGGATCAGCCTGGCGTAGGTCCGCATGTCCTTCACGCCGTTGTCGATGCCGACCTGGATCAGCTCATCGATCTCCTCGCCTGTGAGTAGTGGTTCTGTCATTTGCTTGGTCTCCTTGTTGCTTGATGCGTCCAGCACGCTGCGCAGATCCAGCGCGTGGCGCTCATCTCGATGCCGCCCTCTGGCGGCTTCTCCTGGCTGCACTTGCTGCACAGCTTGAAGCGGTGCATGTTTCTCGAGGACTTGGGCATCTCGATTTGGTGTTTTACAAAGCTCACTCGTCGTCCTCCTCGCGCTGCGCCCAGGTTGGCCCGGCTCCGCTGCCCAGTGCCACACGCGTTTGGCCAGCTGGTGTGAGCACCACGCGCTGACCAGGCATGCGGTTGTGCTTCTTGTAGGTCTCCTGGGTGATCAGGTTCTCGTTCTCCATGTCGCGCAGGATGCTGAAGAAGTCCTTGCGTGCCAGGTGATTGGGGAACTCTGGATCGGTGTTCAGCACGTTGAAGATGTTGTTGGCTGCCGCGTTGGCCTTCATGGACAGGTTCAGGCCCTCGCCTGCAGCCCGTCCGATTAGTTTGAGAATCACAGCGCGTTGTGTGTTTCGCACCAGTGTCTGCGCAGCCTTAAGGCCAGGGGACGTGCCAAAGCGCTTGAATACCTTGGCGCCTGGATCGAACTCGATGCGCAGCTCCTCCTGCAGTGGGCCCAGGTTGCACTTCTCATGGCGCAGGACCACGGTGTCAGCGTCACGCACCATCGCCCAGCGCGACCTGGCGCTGTTGTTCCAGGCTGTGGACCCTGAGAACGTCGTGTTGCTGTCTAGGCCTGCACCACCCCGCACGCTCGCCTTGTCAACGTGCGCCAGCAGCAGGACCGCTGCGCGTGTGACGTTGGCAATTAGGTTGAGCGCCCGCATGAAGCCGCGGACCTCGGTGCGGTCGTTTTCGTTGGACGCGAAGACGTCCGAGGCGTTGTCGATGATCACTGTGTTGGCCTTGGTGGCCACAGTCACGTCAGCCAGCCACTGCATGCGCTCGGTGGGGTTGCCGTCCTTCCAGAGGACGCAGTCGGCCTGGGTCAGGTCATAGACGACCAGGCGATCGCGCAGCTCTGACATTGAGAGGCCCAGGTCCGCGCAGATGTTGGCCACGCGGAAATGCACCGTGCGTGCCTCGTCCTCGCCTGACAAGATCAAGACCTTGGAGGGCTTGGTCGCGATGTCAAAGAGGGGCAAGCCAAAGGCCATGGCCACAGCCAGCTGCAGTGACAGGTTGGACTTGCCCACGCCACCATTGGCTGACAGCAGCGTGACCGTGCCCTCGGGCAACCAGCCTTCGAAGCGCCAGTTGGTGGGCTCAGGTGCTTTGTGCTCAAGCACGCCCCAGTCCATCGGCTGCAGGTCACCAGAAGGTGGCTGCACAGGCTCATCAGGTGAGCCACCAGGCACTGACAGGTTGACGGTGATGCTTGGCGGCTGGCGCTCCTCGGGCGCGAACTTCTCCGCACTCTTGACTGCGCGAGGGATCTCCTGGCGGCGTGACTCCCAGCGACGCAGCTCCTCTGGGTCACCTGGTCTCACCTGGTCCATGAGGCTGTAGAGGAAGTCAACGGCTGCACCAGGAAACATGCCACCGGCCACCAGGCTAGCGGCCAGGCGCGTGATGCTTTCGTGATAGACGCGAGTGCCTGGGTTTGGATCAGTCAGGCCGGCGATCATTTCGCCTGCATGATTTGTTGCGCCTGTTGATGAAGATGGGGTGTTCGGCAGCTTGGCCGCGATCCTCAAACTGTCTAGGTCAATTCCGATGGCCGCGCAGGCGTCGTCCAGGCTCCAGCGGATGTTCGGTTGCCAGACCTCGAGACGCACTTGCCACTCGCCGGCAGCGCGTGGCTTGGTGTTCATGCCATCCGGAAGTCTCACATAGCGGACGCACGCGTTGCCAGAGGCGTCATTGCTCCGACCGCGTGCGGCCAATGCCGACATAAGCCGGTCAATAAGTAACCTGTTCTTGGTATCGGAGTCTTCCCCATCGAGAAAGATACCTACTTGGAACTTCCCTGGGCTCGTTTGCAAGGCGTAGGAAAAGCCTTGGACGTCTGAGAGCTGGACGTCGTCTAGGACAAGCACCGCAAGTCGCACAAACGCCGACTTGTTTCGCGCGATCTCTCCATCAGCTGTCGCAGTCAGGACAGACGTACAGAAATAGGTGTTGTCTTGGATAGAACGATCGATCAGAGCCGCCTGGTTAGGCAGGCCCTTGTATGCGCGTCCCGACCACACGGTGGGCGGCGCGTTGTTAGGGTCAGCGCGGAACGAGCACACCCAGCCGTGAGTGCCTGGCTCCATCTCGCCGTAAATCTCCGCGAGGAAGTCGCTATTGGTCATCGTTGGTGCTCCGACGACCATGCTCACACCTCAACGGCGGCAAGCTCCTTGACTCCGATGCGCACGCGTTGCTCGCGTGCCATCCCGATCAGCTGCGGCCAGTACCGCTGCGGGATCAGGCCACCAGTGCCACCAGGACGCGGCTGGCACCAGCGTGAGAGGGTTGATTTGTCGAGCTCGAGGGCCTCGGCTACAGCTGTCTTGCCTCCTAGCTTTTCGATCACTGTGTAAGCGGGTTCTAGGGTATGGACGACGGGAATGGTCATGTGTATTACTCCAATGGGTTGCGATTGACTCAACGCCGAGTTTATGACAACCTTGAAGGACCCCCTGTAGAGGCCTCCATGAATACCGAGTGGTTTCGTCAACTATTAGCCACGCGCAAACTGTCGCAGCGTGGTCTGGCCAAGCTCATGGAGCTGGACCCGGCGGCGGTGTCGTTGATGCTACGCGGTCAGCGCAAGATGACGAACGAGGAGGCTCACCAGGTGAGCCTGATCCTGGGCGTGCCGATCACTGAGGTGCTGCGCCAGGCAGGCATCGAGGTGAGCGAAGACGTAAGGCGAGTGAAGGTGGCCGGCTACGTTGACTCCAACTCTGCTGTGACACTGTTTCCCAAGCGCACGCACGACAAGGTGATCGGCCCGGCTGACTGCCCCGAGGGAACGTATGCGCTGCAGATGCGTGCGCCAAACAATCCCTCTGACGGCTGGATGATCTTTGTCTCCCCCTCTGAGGATGATCCGCGCCAGCACCTGGGCCAGATGTGCTGCGTCGCGCTTGACAACGGTGAGCACGTCGTCGCATTCCTGCACCGCGGTTACCGCAGTGGTACTTTCAATCTGGGCAAGACGACAGGCGAGCTGCTGCGCACCGACGCGAATGTCGTCTGGGCCTCTCGCGTCCTCTGGATCAAACCGCAATAAACCTCAGCGTGGAGTTAATAACCCCACGTTCTTGTCGGGATACTGTTGTGCTTTTCGCATCGTTGTGGCCAAATCACTTTACGCCTGATTTAGGCGGGAACGATGAAACGAGAAACACATGACCTACGCAGAACTCATTGCAAAGCTGGTGCAAATCGAAAATCAAACAGGCGTCTATCTCAGCGACCCCTGCGTTGATCTTGAAAACGCCGGCAAGGACGCCACTGACGCAAAACTGTTTGCTGTAGCTGCCAGCGCAGCAGGCCAACGTGCAGAAGAAGCTGGTTTGGACATCAACGCTTTGGTTGGCGCCGCAATTTATTGAAGCAAGGAACCAAAACGATGATGAACACAGAACAGGAATACCGCGCAGCCCTCAAGGCTCACGATTGGTACTACGACTACAGCGACGACCACAAGGTCTGGTGCGCTGGACGCGATGAGCGCGAAGCTCTCCGCACAGCTCGCAAGCAGCTCGACGCAGACGGCAAGATCTGGAACGAGTACGCACCCAAGCAATACACAGCAATCACAAAAACGGAAACATCAAAATGAAACTCTCTCACTACCAAACCCCCCGCACATTGGCTGACTGCACATTCGAAGTTGGCCACCCAGAAGCTCAACGCGAGCCGATGATCGAGTCAGTGGCCGGCTACCTGCTGGCCGTCGCGATCGGTGTCGGCATGGCCTGCTTGCTCGTTGCATGGTGGTCATCATGAGCGAACCAGCATTTCCATCTAAAGCACTTGGCGGCCTTGGCTACACAACAGGCATGACCCTGCGCGACTACTTTGCGGCTAAGGCTATGCAAGGTATCTTGACCAACGGCGGCTGGGTATCGATATTCGTTGAAACAGCTTCCAAGGACGGCCCTTTGGAAGACATGTCAGGGGTTGCATGGTTACTTTCTGATACTGCTTACGACTTCGCAGACGCCATGCTGAAAGTGAGGGGAGATGCCTAGACCAGCCCCGCCAGAACCACTCAAACCACGATGGATTCGCATGAGCGACACCGAATTTGAAAAGTTCCAAGACCTGGGCGGTGCTGAATGGCTGCGTCGCTTCTTGGGCGGCAAGCCAGACACATACCACCAGGTATTTAAACGACTCGATCGCGATCGTCCAAAAAAATCATACGAAGACTGATGCGATTTTCACAATCCCACGACGGCCTCAACTTTTAAGGAAATAAAAATGGCTTTTGATCTCTCCTCTATCCAGCGCACAAAGCGCATGCGTGCTCCCAAGATCGTGATTGCCGGCCCCGGCAAGATCGGCAAGACAACCTTTGCATCGATGGCGCCCAACGCGATCGGCATCTTGACCGAGGACGGCGCCGACGCAGTCGATGCGTCTGCCTTCCCCCTGGCCACCACACTGGCCCAGGTCTATGAGGCCATCACCACGCTACTCAATGAGGAGCACGACTACGGCACGGTCTTTGTTGACTCCTTGGACTGGCTCGAGCCCCTGATCCACGCGCACGTCTGCGCTCAAAACAAGTGGGCCAGCATCGAGGCCGCAGGCTACGGCAAGGGCTACATCGCTGCAGCCGACGAGTGGCGCAACCTGTTGAACGGCCTTGAGGCCCTGCGCCAGACGCGCAACATGGCCGTGATCCTGATCGCGCACGACAAGATTAAGCACTTCGAGTCACCACTGCACGACGGTTATGACCAGTACGTTTTGAAGCTGCACGACCGCGCTGCAGCTCTTGTCCAGGAATGGGCAGACGTCATCGGCTGGGCCAACTACCGCATCGTCACGACGCAGTCAGATGCTGGCTACGGCAACAAAGAAACAAAGGCCCGCACCACGGGCGACCGAATTCTCCATGTCGAACCTCACCCCGCTCACATGGGCGGCAACAGGTTTGGCTTGAAGAACATGAAGCTCGACTGGGCTGAATTCGCTGCGGCATTGACCGCGTCTCAAAACTGAAACTAGGAACTTTTCAAACATGGCACTCATTAACTTCAAAGCATCTGCAATCCAGATCGAAGAACGCTCCAACTCATTCGGCCCCCTGCCCGCAGGCGAGTACGAAATGATGATCGTGAAGTCGGAAACAAAACCAACCAAAGCCAACACCGGCCACTACCTCGAGCTGGAGATGCACGTCATCTCTGGCCAGCACTCTGGCCGCCGTCACTGGGAGCGCTTGAACCTGGACAACCCCAACCACCAGGCCGTGAAGATCGCCCAGGAGTCACTGGCCAAGCTCTGCATGGCCATCGGCATCGATGACGTGGAAGACAGCGAGCAGCTGCACGACCAGCCCTTTGTGGCCGAGATCGGCATCGACAAGAAGGACGACCAGCGCAACGTGATCTGGGGCTACCAGGGCATCGGTGGCCACATCAACAACGCCAAGCCCAAGGCTTCCGCGGCGCCAGCTCCTTCAGCTGCACCAGCGAAGGCTGCAAAGCCCTGGGGTTGAACATCGGGGCCGAAAGCGATGCCGTGGCAAGTTAGCTTGCGGACGACACGGCGCAGTGAGTAGGCCCCACCTTTTAAGAACGAGAGAACTATGAAAACCATTCAAGCATTTCAAACATCAGACGGTCGCATCTTCGAAACAGAGATGGCGGCCTCGCAATACGAATACCAAATCTCAGTCAAGCGCGGCATGGAAGATTTTTTCAATTCGCCTTACTGGGGTTTCACCAACAAGAACTACAAAACGCAGGCGTTGAGATTCATTACCAAGTGGGAAGAATGGAAAGCCGCACACCATGAGGGCAAACAAGATGGCACAAATTCCTGAGTCCCAACACACGACCAGCGCGGCAATCATCCGCTGGTACGAATCAAAGCCGCAGGAGCACCGCCCTCACATGGGCGCGTCACTGATCGGCCATGACTGTGGCCGCTACATCTGGTTGACCTGGCGCTGGGCGCTAAAGCCGGAATTCCAAGGCCGCATGCTCAGGCTGTTTGGCGTTGGCCAGGCAGCAGAGGCCCGCTTCTTTGAGGAGCTGCGTGGAGCTGGCGTCACCGTCTGGGACGTAGACCCAGAGAGCGGCGACCAGTGGCGCGTGCATGCGTGCGATGGCCACTTCAGTGGCTCGCTGGACGCGGTGGCCAAGGGACTGCCAGAGGCGCCCAAGACGCCGGCGGTCGTGGAGTGCAAGACGCACAACGACAAGTCATTCAAGGCGCTGATGTCAAAGGGCGTGAAGGGCGCAAAGCCGCAGCACTATGACCAAATGACTGTCTACATGGGTCTGATGGAGCTCGATCGCGCCCTGTACATGGCCGAGAACAAGAACGACTCCGCGGTGTACACCGAATGGGTCCACTTCGACAAAGCACGCTTTGATCAGCTGATCGATCGCGCCCAGCGACTGATCAATATGCCTTCGCCGCCTTTCCGCATGAGCACTGACGCTGACTTCTTCGAGTGCAAATACTGCTCGATGTGGAAGCACTGCCACGGCGGCATGGCAGCGGAAGCCAACTGCCGCACCTGCTGCCATTCTTCACCCGTTGAGAATGCAGCATGGCATTGCAAGCCCCACAACAAGCTGTTGTCTTACGAGGATCAGACCAAGGGCTGCAACATCCACCTGATGATCCCTAACCTGGTGCCCTACGCGGATGCGCAGGACGGCGGCGAGAACTGGATTGCCTACAAGCACAAAGAGAACGGCCTGCACTTTGTCAACGGCCCCGAGGGCATCAAAGAGTACGGCGCCACGTTCAGCAGCAAGGAGCTGCATAACTGCCCAGGCTCGCTGATGGCCGAGGTCATCGCGCACAAGAACGAGTTTCCTGTGAGCACCGTCGAGTCTGGTGACGTCAAGCGCACCGACCTCGAGACGATGTGGGACGACCTGGCCACGCACCCTGATGACATCCCCGTGAAAGCTGACACACCAGTCAAGCGCGAGGCGGCCAAGAAGATCAAGAGCGCCGTCAAGACGATGGAGGCGTTCAAAAAATGATTCACTGGCTCTGGCTTTTTGCTGCGTTGTTTGCCGGCGTGTTTGTCGGAATGTTGACGATGGCCCTTTGTGTCATGACGAGGGGCCACGATGAAGGAATTGATTGAACGCGTGCGCATGCACATCGAGGAGATCGGTGACTGCTGGGAGTGGACTGGCGCGACGCAGTCCAACGCACCCACGCCAACGATGAACTACAAGGGCCGCGTTGGGGCTGTGCGTCGCTTTCTTGCAGAGGCCCAGGGCAAGTCCATCAAGGGCAAGCTCGTCACCTGCAAGTGCCGCAACGAGCTCTGCGTGAACCCTGATCACCTCCTGGTAGTGACGCGCAAGCGCCTCCAGGAGATGGTCTCGAGGGAGCGCAAATACACCACCAACCCTGTCCGCATGCAGAAGCTGGCCGTGAAGGCCAGGCAGCACAGCAAGCTCAACCTGGAGCTGGCCGCGGAGATCCGAGACGCCGAGGGCACGCAGCGAGAGATCGCCGCCCGCTACGGCATAAGCCAGGCCACCGTCAGCGTGATCAAGCGCGGCAAGACCTGGCGCGACTACTTCAACCCATTCATTCAACTCATAGGAGGGCTCAACAAGTGAGCTTCATCATCGGAATAGATCCAGGCGCGTCAGGCGCTGTCGCCATCATCGAGGACACCGGCAAGCTGGTGCATGTCTTTGAGATGCCCGCCGTCGAGGTTGTCGTGGGCGGCAAGGCCAAGCGCCGCGTCTCGCCCGAGATGCTGGCCGCGGAGCTCGAGCTCTACGCCTACCAGGGCGCCAGGGCCGTCATTGAGCAGGTGGGCGCCATGCCTGGCCAGGGCGTCACCTCCATGTTTGCCTTCGGTGAGTCCTTCGGGCTGGCCAAAGGCGTCCTGGCGGGCATGAAGATCCCAACTACTACCGTTACCCCTGGCAAGTGGAAAAAAGCGCTCCAGCTCAATTCTGGCAAGGATGGGAGCCGTGCCAAGGCCGCCCAGATCTGGCCGGCGTCGGCTGGCGAGTTCAAACGCGTGAAAGACGACGGCAAGGCTGAGGCTGCCCTGATCGCCTACTACGGGAGAAGTGTGCCAATTTAATCCGGGTATTGCTTTTGTCGTTTGATGTTGCGATAATCTCACCAACAACCGAAACACGAACTAGGAACGAGGCAACACATGGCAATCAAACTACGCGGCGAAACCTACTGGCTGGACGTGATGATCAAGGGCAAGCGCGTGCGCGAGTCCCTCAAGACGTCCGACAAGAAGCAGGCCCAGGAGCTCCACGACATCCGCCGTGCCGAGCTCTGGCGCACGGGCGCTCTCAAGGAGAAGCCCAAGAAGACCTGGAACGACGCCACCGACAAGTGGAAGATCGAGAAGGCCGGCAAGCGCTCCATTTCCGACGACGAGGACAAGATCACGTTTCTCAAGGCGAAGCTGGGCAGCAAGCTGCTGACCGAGATTGACCGCGACGCGATCGAGGAGGCCCTCCCCGAGGGCGTCAAGCCAGCCACCAGGAACCGCTACCGCGCCCTGATCCGCGCCATCTTCCGCGCTGCCCAGATCGACTGGCAGTGGATCGACACCATCCCAGGCTTTCGCAAGGAGGAGGAGCCCACCCGTCGCGTCGCATATTTGACACGCGAACAGGCCGAGGCCGTGATCGCAAACCTCCCGGTAAAGTACCGGTGTCCAGTCCGTTTCGCTTTGCTCACCGGGTTGAGAAAAGCCAATGTCTTCGGCCTGCGCTGGGAGAACGTGAACCTGGAGACGGGCATGGTGATCGTGCATGCGGACGAGGCGAAGGCCGGCGAGCGCATCCTGGTGCCACTCAACAAGCAGGCGCGTGAGCTCCTGGCAGCCTTCCCAGAACCCCGTGAAGGCCTTGTATTTCAATGCCCTGTGCGGATCTCTCCAACCACTTGGGCGAACGCTACAAAACGCGCTGGCGTGCCCTGGTGCCGCTTCCATGACCTGCGCCACACCTGGGCCAGCTGGCATGCGATGGCCGGCACTCCGATGTCGGTGCTCCAGGAGCTGGGCGGCTGGCACTCAGCCGAGATGGTCCGCAAGTACGCGCACCTTTCGCCCGAGCACCTGGCCGCGGCTGCCGAGAAGGTGACGTTTTGATTGTCACGTTTTTGGCACAACCGAGGTTTTTGATGCTGAGAGAAAAGTGCGTTTTGAGAGTGGAGGCGGGGGTCGGAATCGAACCGGCGTACACGGATTTGCAGTGCGACCGGACAAAAAAGTGCCCTGATTTCTCAGGGCACTGAGGTAATGGCAACTGTCTACGGCACAAGTCCGCGGCACAATTTTGGCACAAGCTATTTGGTGGCCACGCCCTTGGACTTCTCGTAAGAACGCATGCCGGCCAGGCCAAGCATCCCAAGCAGGACCTGCATGGTCAAGTTGGTGTCGAGCTGCGGGAATGGGCCCTTGTAGTCAAAGACGACCTGGGCGACGAACCGCATGATCGGCTCAAACATGGCCGAGTAAAGGAAGGCCGTGCCGCAGCCCCAACCGATGTACGGGCGCCAGCCTGACGTGAACAGGCTCGAGCTGGCTGCCTCGATCTTGTTGACCTCGATCTGAGCCAGGTCCAGCGCCTGGTCCAGCTTCCGGTTCTCGATCTCCAGCTGCATCTTCTCCTTGTCGGTGGTGATCAGGTCGCCTGCGACCTTCCCCACCGACTCGATGATGCTTCCAATGCCTAGCAAGCTCATATAACCCCCTCCAAAGTCCTGTTGATCCAGCCCAGCAGGAATTTGATCTGGGTCTTGTCTTTCCTCACGATGTCCCGATACCTGGCGATCTTGGCCAGCGCGTAGGCCATCACAAACTTGCCTGGCTCAGTGGCGTTCAGCGCTGCCACCGTCTTGTTGCCCATCGCGCCGTCAGGCGTTGAGCCAACGACCAGCTGCGCCAGCTTGATGGCCACGCCGCCCGCGTTTACATGGAAGTCAAAGATGGTTTGCGCGATCACCTGGCTGCTGATGTCGTCGCCTCTGATCGGCGTCCAGAACTGCTGCCGGTAGAAGTCGCGCACCAGCTGGGCCGGAACCGGTTCCTTGCGATCGATCAGGCCCCAGCCTGGCCAGCCTGGCTGCATGTTGCGGGCGATGCCGGCGTAGGTCATGCCCCCGCGATCGCCCTCGACGTTGTGGAGGGCGTAGCCGCCCTCGTTCTTGATCATGGCCTCAAAGGCCGGATTGAAATCAGCCACGGGCGCACTCCTTTGGTTTGTCGTCATCGTGAGAGAGCTTCACGCCAGCCAACAGGCCAATGAAGCCGCCAATAATTGTTTGGAAGGCAGGCGATAGCAGCTTGAAGATCTCAGCGTTGTCTACTTCTTTGGCCCACAGGCCAAAAAGAAACGCGGCGACCATCGCGATGACGGCGACGCACAACGTGAAACTGACCATGAAGGTCACCCAAAAAGTAAGTTTTGCTTTTATTTCGTTCATGCTGCTGCTTCCTATACTTCGACATCAACCCTCTTGCGGCTGTTGTTGGCGATCTCGATATTCAGCGTGATCTGCCGCATCCGCATTTCATAAATCTCCCACTCGTATTGGTGGAACTTCTTCACCTGGTGCTCGATCTGCACGTTTAGCGCTCGCTCTGCATTCAATCTTTCGACGCGCTTGTTGAACGCGTCCTGTTGCGTTGAAGCCATTGGCTGAACAATTGGGTACCACTTGTCAAAACTGACTTTCATTTCTTTGGCAGCCTCTCGTACAGCTCGATCACCTTGGCTCGCAGTGGTGCGCTGTCAGCTGCACCGGCCCACTCGCCTAGGTTGTTCCAGATGTTCAGCAATTCCTCAAACTTGCAGCTGTTGCCGCTGCTGCCGAGCCACTGCATCATTTGGTGATAGCGCTCAGTGGGGTTGTGAACCGACCACCCGATCGCATAAAACTCGCTGATCACGCACTTGGGCTGCTGGCCATGAGCTAGGTGAACCATTGCGGCCACTACAACCAGGACAAGTGCGCATAGACCGGCTGCTTGCGCAAAGGCGATCAGCCAGTCCTTCATGTCAACCCTTGGGCAGTGCGTTATGACCTGCGAGCCACATGGCAAGGCCAATGACAGCTACGCCTGTGAGCCAGGCGAGCTTCTTTAAAACTGTTTTTCCGACTTCGGTGTAGACCTTGTTTAAGGCGACCTCGGCAGCACGCTCCGCGATCGCCTCGATCTGCTCGTCAGTCAGTGACACTTCCTTCATCTGCAACCCCTTCGGTGTTCTTTGGGAGCTGCATCTCTGCCTGGGCGCGGATCTTGGCCGCGATGGGCCAGGTGTTGGTGCTTGTCGGTAATGCTCCGATCGCGTCCAGTACCGCGTTGACTTCGTTCAGCTCGAGTTTGAGTGTGATTTCCATGTTGATTCCTTGGTGGTTGTCGTGGGTTACTTTTTTGTTATCGCGGAGCGATTATCGCATCGCCTAATGCAAACGATTAGTCCTGGGGCGTGAGAGCCGCAGCCTGTGCCGCCTGATAAGCCGCAACCACTTCAGGTGTCCAAGCCGCATTGCAGATTGCAACGACATTAGCGGGAACGCCTGTTAGGTTTTGTGCGGGTGTAAGGCTTGAACGATGGTAGGTTTGGCTGATTTGATTGCCATCTTCCATGATGCGTGTGGCTTCACGATAAAGAACGATGCCGTTCTCGGTTACTGTAATTTGGTCTACTACAGTTGTTTTAGTAAGTGACATGATGATTTCCTTTTAAGTTAAGTATCCGACTTGGTAATCCAACCAAGTTAATTAAACAA
>Ga0181344_1000508_pt1 | contig 15493 bp, 28 predicted proteins | sample Su13VDMLBDD_FD_130098 | JGI IMG/M metagenome (GOLD analysis project Ga0181344, IMG submission 130098) | Freshwater viral communities from Lake Michigan, USA - Su13.VD.MLB.D.D | ecosystem: Environmental > Aquatic > Freshwater > Lake | place: USA: Michigan | collected 2013-07-15
ACTTCCTTATCATATGATTCATAAACACCATCAACCTCAACGTCAAAACCAGCAAACTTTATAGTATCCAAACCATAATCATAGTTTTTTTGTATACCAGCACCATATATTTCACCATAAATGATAAAACCCTTATCCAACTCGTCAGGTTTATATGTGTCTTTTACATGTCTCCATAAAACCTCCCTCATATCATATTTAAATGCACACTTCTCCCAAACATTCTCATCATAAAATCCTTGCGAATCAGAACCCTTCTCGACATTATGGCTACCCATAACATATTCAAACCTCGACCATTTATTCCCAAACAACAATTTAACCCTATCAAAAATGGATAACTTGCGTTTTTTAACAATACCATATCTAGCATTTGTCCCATGTAACTTTCTAGTAATAACAACCTCATCATTACCGTTAAACATGTCAGGAACATTTTTTTGGTTGGGGAATTTATAATATATGTGGAAGTTTGGATTCTCATCATATCTAATCTTACGTCCACCAACACTCAATTGGATAGTCTTAACGGGGGGTTCATATTTTGTAATACCAAAAACCCCCATCATATCTTTACCATCATAATATTGTTCACCATAACCAGGGATATACTTGGTTGGTATTATCAAACATTCAGAATAAACTCCCCTTAATTTAACAGTCCTAACTCGTCGCCCCTTACGAAGGTACCCAGTAACCCCCATTTCATCCGATAACTTCAAGGGTATTATTGCATCAGTCGTTGCAATAACAACAAAATCACCAACCATATATTCACCCTTTTTGGTAATTGCCTGCCACCCATTAACCATAACAAGTTCAATATTATCAGCACCATTAATTTCGGTTACCGATCCAATTACACCAACGTAAGCAACACTATTTTGATTATCCATAATAACAAATATAATAATTATTTTTTAATTATTCACTATCATCATCAAAATAATTTGGTTTCATATCTCTTGGTGGTTCAAATTCCCACTTAGTGTTTTCAAACTCTATAACCCATTCATTAACATCTTCTCTTGTCCAATGTGGGGCAAAAGAAGGACGATATTTAAATGGTAAATTTTTACTTTCATCCCACTCATCAAGTCGTTGTGTTACATCTTCAATAAGGTTTTTAGTCTTAGTGTGTTTAATCCACTCTCTGTAATCATCTTCAGATTTAATATACATAACATCACCATAATTTTCAAACTCCATTTCAGGAAATTCTAAATTTGGATTATTGGTATAAACATCAACAATACCATTGTCACCGTAATATGAATCACAAAGTTCTCTTAAAGAATATATACTACTTGGTCTTTCTTCCCAGACACTACCGAACTGACGTACAGAACAGATATATAAATAACCATCTTCATAAGAATTTATTTTATATTCAATTTTATTTCGTAATGAAATAAGTTCGTCCATTGTTAGTTTATCTAAGTTCATAGGTTTAATAATTATTATTTAAAAGACCACTATTAATTAATTCAATTATTTCTTCAGGTGTTTCTTCAACTTTGAATCCTCCGTTATTATGTGTTGTTACACCAACCACAGTATGTTTTTTTGATGTTGGTTCTCCTTGATGCCACATTTGGCTTGCTTTTACTTCGTAAAAATGTCCAATTTCATTAATATTGATGTAAATGAAACCATCGTCTTTATGAGATGTTAATTTAATTATTTTCATATTACAAAGATAAATGTTTTTTTGCGTTTTCCAAAAATGACTCAATGTTTTTCTTACCAACCGGATTTGCTGAATGAACGATATATTCCGGTAATGGTTGGTTTTCATCCGCACAATATTCAACAAGGAATTTTGCACAGTCAAGTCCAGTTTTTTCTTTGATGTTGTCGTAATCCAAAGTTCCGTTGGTTGCAACATTTCTAAAATATTCATCCATTGCGGTATCACCAAGGTCGTGATCAAATGAAACAAACTTAGGAGCCCCATTAACTTCTAAGTATTGTACGAACTCATCATAGTTTCTTACGACATCCCAATCGTTTTCCCAATAAAACTTATTATGTTTATCAGGTACCAATCCAATTGCGTCCTTTGGTGAACGTACATCATCCAAGAACAATTTATTATTTTTCATTTGTATATTTTCTTAATAGTTTGAATATCTCTGTAATATCCGTAAATTCAGATGGCGGACTATCGTTTCTTCCAGGAAGAAATATTAAAGTAAATCCGTGATTTCCTGCAAATTTCTCCTTTACCTTTTTACCACAAATTTCATCAATATAAACCCAAGGAAAGTTTCCCGATAGTTTAATATCAATACCAATTTTTTTCAATCTTTCAACAAACCTTGTGATTTTATCACTGGTTAGTTTTGTTGCACTTTCAGTTTCCACGTAAGTTCCAAATTTAGTTTCTTTTGTTTTCATACTAGAATTTTTCCATTCTTTCCAAGTATCGAAGTCTTTAAGTTTTTCTAAAAACTCATCATCCATTTTTTTTGCCTGTTCAAATAATTCATCAAACCTATCCCAATTTAAGTTAAGAAATGTGGTATCACTATCTTTTTCAAATTGTTCTTTTAACCATTTTAACGTCTGTTTTACTTCCATAACACTCCAATTTTTTATCTTTAACATTCCACAAATCTTTTTTTCCTTCAGTCATATGACAATTGTGTTTCTTCCCCGTTCTTTCAGCAAAATCAACAATCATATCGTTGTGACGATTTCGGATAAAGTGTGGACACTCTTTACAAGGTTTTTTCACCTTACAAAGGTAGGAAACTAATTTGAATTAAACAAATATTAAATTGGTAATTTTACTTTACTTAATATTTGATTTGAAACGTGAGTGTAGATTTCTGTTGTTTTAACATTACTATGTCCAGCAATTTTTTGGATAACACGAATATCTGTTCCAGATTCTAAAAGATTTGTAAAACATGAATGTCTTAGTTGATGAATGTGATATTGTTGTCCTAAATATTTTTTAACAATCTTATTACAACTATTTGAACTATATTGTAAAGAATTTTGTCCGTTAAACAGGTATTCTTTTGGTTTATATTGTATGAAATAATTTCTTAATAACTCTAACACTGTTTGGGAAAGCGGTGCAATTCGGTCCTTTCTACCTTTAGCGTTTTTAATGTGGATTATCATTCTCTTTGAGTCAATATCATCAATTTTTAAATTGGTTACTTCCGAAACTCTAAGACCAACAGAATATGTTAAGGTTAGTATAGTTTTGTGTTTTAGGTTTTCAATTTTTGATAATTGTTCTTTGATGTATTCTCCATCAATAACCACTGGTAGTTTCTTTTCTGATTTCGGCCTTTTAAAACTTACTTTATCGTATTTCTTGTCCAAACCAAATTTATATAAAAATCTAATAGCATTTATAACTTGATTTTGTTGTGATACTGACGTAAAGATATAACCATCCAAATAGGATTGGAAATCGCTGGACTTTAATCTTGTTGGCGGTATTTTAGTATCATCCAAAAATTGTTTAATATAAAAAAGATAGGACTTTATTGTCCTATCCGAGTAGTTTAGATACTTCAATTTTTGATTACAAATTTCGTAATAATTTGTCTTATTCATCTTTAAAACGTTGTTTTTCAGTTGTTTTTGAACGGGTGTTGATATATACTAGTTATACACAATATTTTTTACCCACGCACTGGTTCAAACTTAAATGGATAATTATCACAAAAATCTTTAACAAATTCCAATTCAATATCTTTCTCATCTAAATTTGGATTTCTATTAGTCCATACTTTGATTGTTTGATATGTTATTAACTTAGCCGATAATGCTATAATAATTTGAATAACTTTATTAAAGATTAATTCCACAGGTAAATCTTGTTCTACTTTATTGAAAATTCTAATAATAACTGGATGTGTTAATGTTGTTATTTCTCCATTATATGTTTCTATGTTGTCTAATAGATATAACGCTGAAAATTCACACGCTAACGCCAAATTTCTTTTGTTTTTGGCGTTACTCAAAAAACCAATATTTTCCCATTTAGTGATTAATTCACTTGAGTTTTGTTCTTTTAATGTTTTTAATAATTCTCCCATAATTTATGTTTTTTTACAAAAATATTAATTTATTTTTAATTTGTCAATCAACCGCATAAAATACTGGTTATAACAAATGATAAACAACATTAAAACGATTGTTTATCATCGGACGTTATACACAATATTTTTTGTCCACCCACTTATTCACTCAATTCATTATTTTGTCGTCCCACTTCTTCATTGATAGTTTGGTCTAATTGTTCATTAACCCAATCTAAATTATCTGAAGAAATATTCATTTCTTTTAATTGATTAAGTAATTCAGTTTTACTTTTATCCATTTCTTCTTTTGTTTTTTTTGTTTCCATAATTTACTTTATTTTTATTTGTTTAGTTGTTGGGTAATCTAATTTTTCACCCATTTTTATTAATTTTCCAATAATCATTGAATTTAATTTACCATTTAACATCGCAAAAGGTTCGTCACTTTTCTTAAAATTAAAATCATTATATTTCATAATTTTAGAAGTCAAATGATATATTTCGTGAGTTAAAGTATCAACACAAATACCTTTATCGGTTTTTTTTACTAACACATAAACCAACTTTTTCTTTGGTATAAACTCTCCGATAACAATCCCATCAAAATCAATTTTGTCTATTTTATAAAATTTTTTCTTTTTATGTTTTTTCTTTATCTTATTAATCGGTTTACTTAAATCATAATCAAAGTAAAACTTAACTTTAATATCATATAATGGTATTTCTATTTTCATTTACTAAAATACTAATTTATTTTTAATTTATCAACCCACCGCACAAAAATACTGTGTATAACAAATGATAAACAACATTAAAACGATTGTTTATCATAATTGATATTAGTAGGCATTTGGAACGTACTCATCCGAATCTTCATTATTCCAATCCCAATAAAATACTTCCCAATAACCATTCAATGAGTATCCCATATCTCTATATAACTTTCTATACACTTCTGAATTTTTGTCGTAACCTAAACACTTTAAAAGAGGACATAAATCATTTAAAGAAATATTTTTAAGAAAGTGTTGTACATCTTTGTTTTCTTTCCACCTTAAAACTCCATTTTCATCTTCAATAATTATATGATTATGATGAGTTTCTTTGTCTAAAATTAACCTATAATTTTCAACTGTAATTTCTTCTCTATTTACTTTTTTTAACATATACTTTTAAATTTACTGTGTGAATAAAACGCCTACTAACAGCAATTTGGCGAAATAACGTACACTTCCAAGGTTCGCCAAGTTGCAAAACGTTATAACCAATACTAAATAACACCCATTAAGTCGGTTTTATAACATTTTTTTATAGTATTTGTTTCTTGGTAAGGGTCAAGAATTATTTTAATACTTTTAAATTTACCTGTTGACCCAACTTGTGATGGGGAAAATCCTTTGTAACTACTACTCATTTCTATTAAAGATAACACTTCTGGTGACACAATAAAATCGGTTATGTCATTATCATTTTCAATTAATGTGTTTAAAAAATCACACACTTTAACACTTTTTTCTGATGGTGAAAGTGTAACCAAATCTAATGTTTCTGTTTTCATATTTATATTTTTTTTACAAATTTACTAATTATTTTCCAACAAATCAAGTTTCATCTTAACTTAACCGTACTGGTTATAACAAATGATAAACAACATTAAAACGATTGTTTACACTCAACCGTTATAACTCATTTAAAGAATCAATAGTCCAAATAATAAAATGACTTGGATTCATTGAATAGTATTTAGTTTGTGCTTCTGTTTCAGAAGTAGCCATTATTTCAACCCATTCAGGAGAAGAAGTTATTGTTCTTGTAATTTGTAACCGAAATAAACGAGTTATAACATCGGTTTTGTACAAGTGTGGGTTATCTGATATATTCATCATTTGTTCTTTTAATTAAGTTTAGTGGTGGGTTGAAACTTTAGTGCTTTAATTCCCCACCAGCACAAATCCGTATTCCGTTATTTTTACTTCCATAACACTCTAATTTTTCATCTTTAACATTCCACAAATCTTTTTTACCCTCCGTCATATGACAATTGTGTTTCTTACCAGTTCTATTAGCAAAATCCACAATCATATCATTATGACGATTACGGATAAAGTGAGGACACTCTTTACAGGGTTTTTTCATATTTTATCTAAGATTGAATCAATATACTTTTTTACGTCTCTTAACAATTCTGATTCGTATTTAATACCAAATAGCTCAACCTGATAAGAATGCCATTTGGTAAATCTACTATCGTCTTTTTGGAATGTGCGTGGGTCTTTACGTCTAAAGATGTCTTTTACTTTCGATCCTTCAATCTTCCAGATTGTTACCCCACGATATTCTCTTTTAGTTTCTTTAGTTGTCCACATGGTACAAAGATAAGAAATGTTTTTTGATTTTACAAATACAGTACGATTTTATCGTTTGATTTTTTGATATTGACTTTTAATTCATTAATTTCATTTGATGTTTGCCATAATTCATCACAATTGTTTTTACTTAGTGTTGCACCTTTTGTTTTGAATGTAGTACCACCAATTACATCACCATTTTTAGATAACAAATAATAATTTTCATCAATCTTCTTTAAATAACCCATCATTTTTAATAATATCTCTTAATTTTATTGCAGTTTCAAAATCTTCTTGTTCTATAGCTTGTTCCATTTCATCTTTTAAGTCATTCAATAATAATTTATTATAAATTTCAACTTCACTTTCTTCAAACAACAAAAATCTATTTGAACTTGCCCAATGTACACCAGGGTATGGCATCGGTTCGTTATTATAAAATTGTTTTGTTTGTTTTGTGCTATCATTAAAACGAGCACCAATATCTATTGATTGTCTATTGTAAAATACAATAACATCAAGAACTTCATAAATCATATATTTACGTAAAACGAAATCATGCGCCGATTTATCGTTCCATGCATTATTATTAATACAAACAACCCTATCACCTTTTTTAAATGTGTAGTTTTGCATAATTAAACATCTTTAATAATGAAATATAAATACGCTAAAAATGGTATACCAATAACCAATGACATAGCAAAACCAAATAATGGATGTATTTCACATGCCGATTGAAATCCAGTACCCATACCAGGTGCTTTTTTTGTGTAGAACATAACATTCATAAATAATATTAAACACGCAATAACAATTTTAAACCCTTTTGTATTACTCATAACTCTTATCTTTTTTTATATTTATATTCAGTATCTATTGGTCTATCACCATATTTTTTGCTCATTATTTTTTGGTGAGCATCCCAATCAACAATTGATTCATTTGTTTCAATTTTTGTTTCATCAGGAATTAATGCGTAAACCTTTGATATTTTTTTAATCATCTTATTTGAAACATAATTAAATCGTTCACATTCATCAACAAAAAACTTAATTGGATCATTAACATATTTAAGAACTGTATTGAAGTAATTATTTGTCATTTCATCCTTCTTTTTATTTTTAAATCCGAACAATCTTGCTAACATATCAGAATCATTATCTGTATAACTCATAAACACCTCAATCCTTCTATTTGAAATATTTACATAGACTAACCTTAAAACTTCATTAATTTTATCTTTTAATGACATTCCTTCAATATCAACATCAATATGTTCCAATAGTCCATCTATATAATCTTCTTCACTTTCTAATCGTTCCATAAAATATTCAAACGTAAAGTTATTTATTTTTTTAAGCATTAAAAAAGTTTTGTCAGATGTGATAAAATTATAAAAATCATCACGTGTTATTCCTTGTTTAACCATCCTTGTTGCCACTTCAGTTGGTCTAACACTCCCTTCAATTGAATGTGTGTAATATTCATATGATATGAATTCACTAATTGCTGGTATACCAAAATTTAAACCATCAGATGCAAATGGTACATAATCGGATATATCTTCCATCTTCTCTTTTGATTTTTTATCTTTATCAAACTTATGTTTTAATTCATGTGCTAAAGATGAAATAATACCTAAACTATCATTTTTAAATATTTCATATAAATCACTTGGTTCCCAATCTGGTGTTGATATAAAATCAATACTTAATTTAATATCATTTGTTTTTTGATTGATTTGCATCAATTCTACTTGACTAAAATCTATTTTTTGTGAATATCCCATTGATGCTAATAACATATCACCTTGGTAGTTATTCATTTCTTGTATATTAATCACCACATCAACGTCTGTTATTAATATGTCCGATATTACAAATTCCAAATTGTTAAAATTAAAATCATATGAATCGTTTTTTGTTCTAATTGACTTTATTTCATTTAAAATCATATCATATAATGTGTCAGCCACTTTAATGATATTTTTTGGTACACCAACCTCCTCACTTAAAAGTGCCAATGATAGGTTATTGTATTGTTGCTCTGATATAATAATTTTTGCCATAATTATAAATATCATAATCTAAAAAAACACATCCTAAACCCTTTTTAAAGTTTAACTTCAAAACGTTTGCGCATTTGTTCAATTTTATCTTCAGGTACATTATGAACGTTTTTACCACTATGACGGGTTTCAACAATAACACTAAAAACCACATAACCATATTGTTTTGCCAATTCAAAATATGGTTCCATTTCCCATTCCCTTGTAAAGGTGTTAGATACCGCAATTTTTGGAATTGATGACATCATAGCAAATCTAACATTATTTTGACATTCATTATGGGCTTCTTTTATTTCTGAAGGAATGAAATTATAATTACCTTCGTTGTCATAAAAATAATGGTCAGCTTCAAATACATTTGAAGTTAGTTGTTTTGCAAATGTTGATTTACCTGAACCTGGTTTTCCTCTTACAATAAAAAGCACTTTATCCATAATTAATTTTTTTATATCTTTACCCCATTTTGAATTGCTTCTTCAACTAAACTATAACATCCACCATCAAAAGATTGTGTGTGTTTAACCCCATTTTGAATTGCTTCTTCAACTATTGAATTTGACATAAATTCACCAACAACAGTTTCTTTCACACCATTTTGGATGGTTTCTTCAATTTCATAACTATTGTCCCCACCGGCGAATAATATTTGTTTAACCCCATTTTGAATTGTATGTTTAACAGATTCTGTCCTTTTTTGTCTCCACGACTGAACTTCAATAACACCATTTTGAATGGCATCCCCAACTGACGAACTATACGAATAAGTTTGGGGTTCTACACTAATAACTGTTTCTTTTACACCATTTTGTATGGTGTCTATAACTCCTTTGGGATAACTATTACAATTGGGAAAGATTTTTTTATTATCTTCGATTAAAATAAACCTTGTTTCAAACCACTCTTTAATATAATCACTACCTTCGTAACAATCCATCCCAAACAAAACAACTATATCGTTAAAATGACGATAATTGAACCATAATAACCTTTCTTTTGTAAATTCAACTATCCACTTTCTTTCATTTGTAAAAATAATCCATTTACAACCAAGTTGTTCATAAATGTCCGCACCTTCTATTGATTTATCAAATTCGGAATATAATAACCTTTTAATTGATTGTAATTTTTCCATACGACAAATATATTGACATTTTTTTAATATATCAAATATTTATAGATATGATTTTAAATGAAGAATATCGCACATTGTTGCTGAACGAGAATATTATTAAAGACACCCTAAAAGATTTAAAAGTTAATACAGGTATATTATTTACATTTGGTACTGGTATGGGTGCACTTTTACCACCAGTAGATAGGTTATTATCGGGCTCTGGATTTCAATTTAATCAACAAGAAATATCTTTATTAATTATTACGTCCATTGCAATATTATTAAATGACACCAACAAAGATAAACTTTTGTCAACCATTAAAGAGCTGAATTTATCAAATGCACTTGATGGTGTTTTGGAATTTATAAAAACAGTTACTGAAATAATTAGAACAACTTTTAAAAACCTATTGGGTATTTCTATTTCTTTATCTGATGTTTTGGGGTTTGCTTTATTGTTAAATCCAGTAATGAAGATTATTACAACAATTATAAATGATAGAAATATAACAACAGATAGTATTAATGTTTTAGTATCAGGTGTTGTTTTATCAGGTATTGTATTTGCAATTAAAAATTTATTGTTAAAATTAAAAGGTAGTTTAACAAATAAAAAGGATTCACTTAAAGAAGATGTTGAACCTTCAGATAGAGCAATAAAAAATATATGTGATGCAAAAAAATTCTGTCAAGCACAAGGTAAAATAACATTCGGACAATTAAGGGAACTTGTTGAATCAGCAAAAACTAAAAGATTATATTTACATATCGGTGAAGGTGGTTTTAAAGCATTATTAAGACTAATGCCTTGGTTCTTCCCCCAATTGTCAATTGCAGGGTTTACAGGTTCACTAGTAAGAGCAATTAATAAAGTATTTAAACCAACACTTGAAGAAACGGAGAACTATAAAACTTGGTGGGGTAAGGTTGTATTAAAAATATTTAAATTGGTTGAGGGTGAATTAAGTATTGATGATCCACTATCTAGAATATTTTTTGTAACCGATGGTTTATTGATTATGTTAGATGATCGGGAGAAGGTTAAATTTGCCCGTCATATTTCAGAACTAGCTTCACAAAAACCAGATGATGAAGTGGTACCTGAATTTTTTGTTGAGAATGAACTTCGTAACTACCTTAACCAAAAATTCCTATTGGATCCACCACTACAATTAAAAGGACAAACAAAAACATCACTTGATGAACAACGTATTATTAGTGAAGGTTTTGTTAAACTAAGTGAAGATAATATTGATAATCTATTGGGTTATCTTTATGAAATGGGGTTTGATAATGATGATGCTATGTATGAACTTAATAATTTAATTGATTTTTATGATAATTTACCAAAAACAATCACATTATATAGGGTTGTATTTGCAGATTCAGATGAATCAATTGATAAAGTTTATCCTGGTAACCATTATTCAATGAATAAAAAGGAATTAATTAAAAATCACTATGGTTCATTAAGGGATTCATCTTATGGTAATAACGCATATTTAATAAAACTAAAAGCACAAAAACAACTAATTGATGTTTATGAATCTATTAAAAACAACATCCTTTATCCAAATGAACAAGAAGTAACATTAATGAATAAAGGATTTGGTGCTGTTATATTGAATGTTGGTCCTGTTTATAGTTAAAATTCAACTACTTCCCATTCACCCGTTGTAAAATCAAAATCAAACGTTATTGGTTTGTATCTGAATTCATATCTATCATTTAAAATGGATGCATTTATAATTAATGTTCCATTATGGTTAACCATTCCACGTCCTTCGTGAATATGCCCACAAACAACAATCTTTGGTTTAATTTCATCTATTTTTTTAAGTAATTCATCACAACCAACATTCTCTCTGCTACTTGGTACATAATCCAATTTACCATATGGTGGTCCGTGAACAACTAACACATCAGTATTAACAGGTATTTTATCCCATTTCTCTTTTATTTGTTCACCTCTTGGTACATTAAATGCCCAATTAAAAAATTCAGGTTGCCAAGGTGTACCCCATATTTTAATCATATCAATATATTCACCTTCACCTAAAATTAAAAGATCATCTTCAAGATATTCAATTGTTTTATATCCAGTTAAGATACCTTTTACTTCTTCAGGTTTATTTTGCATCCAACGATCATGGTTACCTGATATAAACACTTTGGTGTCATAGTTGTCAATTTCATCAAACCACTTAAAGAACATCATTGCTTCCATTGGATTATATCCTGAATTCATAAAATCACCAGCATGGATTAATATGTCACCGCCAGGTAATAAACCATCTAATACCTTTTGTTTTGTGTGGGTATCAGATATACATGTTATTCTCCATTTATGTTTCATAATACAAATATATGAATTTATTTGTTTGTATCATCAATTAATTTTTGAATCCTTCTTCTTGCTTTATCACCGATTGGTACCGGAGTTCCATCTTCATCAATGTAAACAAATTTTGTATGTGTTTTTAATACAATATCTTGTCTACCTGTCCTTACATTATGTGCTCTTACTTCTATATATAACGTAACGGATGTTGTCCCAAGTTCTGATGGATAACCAAATATTTTTATTAACTGACTTTCTTTTGCTGGACGTTCAAAAATACATTTATCTATTGAAACTGTCACCATCCTTGGGGTATCACATATTTGCATGGCATATGCCACTGCAGCACCATCACACCATTTCAATAAAGAACCACCAAAAAGGTTCCCATTAAACCCTAAATCTGATTTTTTAATTGCATGTGTTGAAATAAGTTCCATTTTTTTTAATACGTATCTATTTTATCTTTGATTTTATTTATCAATTCAGGATTCACTAATTGTTCATTAGTTAACACCTCAACCAATAACTCTTTTATTTCACGTTTTGAACGTTCTTTTGAATGTGTCCTTGAACCCAGCTCCACCATATAAAGGTAATAAGCCATTTCATCTACATTTTTTAATTTTTGTAAGTATTTCTCAATTCGTTGATCAACTCTCCTTGAGCGATTCATATCGGTGATTGTTTTGATTGCCTTATATAACTCATCTAATCTTCCCTTCAGGTACTGAATTTCACCATATTTTAATATATCTTTTTGCTCCATATTCTATTTTTTAAACATTAACTAATAATTCGTATTTCACTTTCTGTGTCAATTACAACTCTTGCACCACAACTAAGGAGCGGTTTTTGATCCCCGCTCCCACAATATATTACCTTACAAGGACCAAGTATTTCAACTTCATTACAATAGATGTTCTTCTTCCCCTGTTTAATGGTTATAACCGGTAAATCAGTATCTTTTGTTTTGTTAGATCTGATATGATGTTGATTTATATGAATCCTACTTCTTGTCATTTTACGTTTAACACTTCTTTTTTATAATATTCATCAAAACCTTCCAAAAAGTTAGTTATACTTTTGTTTTTATCCACACCGATAACCTCATCAATCAATCCAAATTGTAATGCTTCATCTGAATTATACCATCTATCCCTTGTAGAGAATTCTAACACCTCATCAAATGTTTTACCACAATTCTCCGCCAAGATTTTAAATAAAATATAATTATATTTCTCCCCTTCCATTTGATCAATCCTTGTGTCTTGGATGTTACCCCTTGTTCCGTGACTTACTTGGTGTGTCATAACCTTTGAATGGATAAGTGATGAACGTTTACCTTTAGTTCCTGACGATAAAAGTACAGAACCCATTGATGCACACATACCAATGTTTGTTGTTACGATATCTGAATTAACATAATTCATTAAATCAACAATACCCAAACCACACATAACTGAACCACCAGGGCTATTTATATAAAGTGTAATATCTTTTTTGTCAACAGAATCCAAAAATAATAACTGAGCCTGAACTATATCTGACATATGTTGATCAACAGGACCTGATATCCATAAAATACGATCCCTTAACAACCTTGAGAATATGTCAATCTGTGTGGCTCTTAGTTCACGTTCTTCTAACACGTATGGGGTTAACCCAGCTTCGTATTGATCCAATAATAAAGACCCAATACCTTCACTTTTTGCAAAACTTCTAAATTCTTTTTTAAAATCCATAATATACTTTTTTATATCTAAATATCACATTTTTTAACCAATAAGTAAAGTTGTGTTTTGTTTTTTGGAGTATTTATTTTTTATGAAATTAGTTCAAACAATCTTAATATTTTTAATTAGTTTAAATACATTATCACAACAGATAAAAACAAATAATAAACTAACCATTTATCACGATGATATCACCCTTTATCTAACCAATGATACTTGTCCACTAATTTCTAAACACACAATAAGTTATTCTAAATTTTTAAAACTTGATAAAGATCGTGATGATAACTGGTTTGAAGATACCTATAAGGGTAAATACAAAAAGGATTACTACTATAAAAGTGGTTATGATATAGGACATCTAACACCTTCACATATCACATCATACAACGACACCATCAACCACACATCATTTAGTTTGTTTAATGCCACACCACAAAAACCATCATTTAATCGTGGGTCTTGGAAATCTTTAGAATCGTCAGTTGAAGATACGATAAAAAAATATAAATCAGACGCAATAATTATAACGGGGGTTATTTATGATTCAATAACTAAAAAATATTTACCTAACTCAAAAATACCTATCCCGTTATATTATTTTAAAATCGTTTACATCAATAAAAAAACATTTGTTTGGTTAGGTTCAAATATTGATTCAACGATTAAACCATCCACATTAAATGAAATTAACAAACTTTTAAAAAAACAAAAAGTTAAAATTAATTAATCGTAAAAATCATTTCCTGAACCTTCAACATATTTTACGTGATGTACACCATCACATATTAATTCAACAAACATTGGTTTATCTGTATTTGAACAAAGTTCTGTTATATATTCAGGTTCAACAATGGACACCAATAAGTTTCGGTTCTCCCCCAATAATTTAATTGTTATGTTTTTTGTATCCTGTTTTTTGTCAATTGTTATCTTTACACAATGATCATTGATGGCTTCAGCCTTAAATATATCTTCCATATTTATAAGTATAAGTCACCATCAATTGCTGCTTGTGAAATAAATCTTTTTGATTCTGTAATATTAAATGGTTCATGTTTTGTAAAACGTTTTAAACCAATTAACAACATTCTAAGTTCATCATTTTGAACAATTGTATTTAAAATATCTTTACCAACCTTATTAATTTTATCTGTCGCATCATAAATGTATGACTTCATTATTTCAAGTTGTACCTTACATTCATCTTCACCTTTTAATTTAACTAAACGTTCAACACGTAAAAGTAACGATTCTGAAACATAACATTCAATTAACATATCAGATAACCCCATTAATATTTCTTGTTCTTTGGATAGTTTGTTCATTAACTTTTGTACTGCGGTTCCTGCTACCATTAAAATTAACTTTTTAAAGTTAGTAATGTATTTACGTTCTTGGTCAAATAACCCCATTTCTTCAGTACTAAAATCAGGTATGGACATTAATTCACCTAACACCTTCTTAGCTGGTGACATTAAATCCATTTCACCTTTCATCGCTTTCTTTAAAATGAAATCAACAGATAACATTCTATTAATTTCATTTGTCCCTTCAAAAATTCTATTAATCCTTGAATCTCTATATGAACGTTCCATTGGTGATTCAGCAGAATAACCCATACCACCATATACTTGTACACCTTCATCTACAACATAATCTAAAACTTCAGATCCGTGAACTTTTAACATGGCAGCTTCTGATGCATATTCACGAATTGCTTCCAATAATGCTTCACTTTTTGTTTTACCTTTTTGTAACAAATCATTAATTAAATCATCAATATTTTTTGATACCCGATAAAGTGCCGATTCAGTAGCATATGTTTTTATAA
>Ga0181344_1000509_pt1 | contig 15457 bp, 6 predicted proteins | sample Su13VDMLBDD_FD_130098 | JGI IMG/M metagenome (GOLD analysis project Ga0181344, IMG submission 130098) | Freshwater viral communities from Lake Michigan, USA - Su13.VD.MLB.D.D | ecosystem: Environmental > Aquatic > Freshwater > Lake | place: USA: Michigan | collected 2013-07-15
TTTAAAATATGTTGCAGGTTTGTTGGTTTCTGTGACAAACAAGCAAAGCCCTCACACTTGTGGGGGTTTTGTTTTATGGCTATATTTGTTAAAATCATTTATTTTTACTATATTATATAATACATTATGGAAATTAAAAAACCTGATGTCACAGCTCCAAGATTTAGGCCAACAGTGTACAATGTCTTAAACAAAGAGTTCTTTGAAAACTTTAAAAAGAAGTATCCAAAACACAAACACTATGAAGATAGTACTTTGAAGAATGTAGTAAAGTACTTTAATGAAACAGTGTACCAAACAGTTATAGATACAAGAGATGGAGTAGCATTACCAGAATCTATTGGTTGGCTATTTATAGGCACATGTCAAGAGAGTAAGAAAAGAAATATTGACTTTGCTAAATCACATTCTTATGGTGTAGTAGTTTCAAATAAAAACTGGGCAACAGATGGAAAGCTTGCTAAGATATTTTATACAAACTATGCATCTAAGATCAAGATGAAAAACAAAGAGTTTTGGAAGTTTGTGGGCTGTAGAAATTTTAAAAGACAAGTTGCTAAAACATATCCTGAGAATTGGAACATGTATATAGTTGTAGATCCTCATACTAAGATAAGAGCTACTTATCAGAAGATATACAGAAAAGAATATGCAAAATATATGGATAGCAAAACTATGAGTACATATAATGAATTTGATTTATGACAACAATAGGAGAATCAGTATCAAGAGTAAGGAACACTCTAAAGGCAGTTAAAGAAGATCCCTTTTTAACTGACAGAGCAATATACTATTGTATACTAAAGTATGCTAAGACTCTTATCAAAAGAGAGGATAACCAAATGAGGCTCATGAGAATGAGCTCTATTTTTTCTGTATTACCATATCTAGAACTAATTGATGTAGATAAAGTAGAAGCAGGATGTACAGGAGTATATTCTGGATGTTACTTTAAAAGAACCAAAGATAAAATTCCAACTCCATTGAATGGTATGTTTGGACCTATTATACGTACAACATCTTCAATAGATGGTACTATAGAATTAGCAAGAACAGAACCTGGTACCTGGGTATCTATTACTAAGTCTACTACATATAAGTATAATAAGAAAGTTTACTTCTGGTATCTTAATGGATACATATATGTACCAAATGCAGATTGGGATGCTATAAGAATGGAACTTGTTTTAGAAGATAATGTTGTTAACTGTGATCCAGCTAATGAATGTACTTTAAGACAAGAACAATCTTTTAACTTACCTGAGTACTTATTCTCAGAAGCAGAGCAGTATGCAATAAAAGAATTAACTATGACTTTATCAGTTCCTACAGATGGTGCTGATGATGGACAAAATGCGTTTAGATAATGGACTTTAACTACACCCTTAAGTATAGAACATTTGACCAGATGATGGAAGATGTTACTATTGATTTACATACATATGCTCTTGAGAATATGATAGAGCCTCAGACCCTAATTAAAATTGCTAGAAAAATTAACTATGAATTAGGACTTAGAGTAAATCAAACTAGAGAAGCAATATTAGATGTATGCCATGGTGTAGCTAAACTTCCTGATAACTTCTATACTTTTAATTTTGCTTTGATTTGTGGTGACGATGTAGAATATGCATGATAACCACAAGGAGGTACAAACATACAAGAAGTACCATATCAAGAAGTACCAAGCACTGTAGATATATGTGCAGCACCTACTGTAAACTGTAGATCATGTAATGCAAATCCTTGTAAGCAAACTGCTGCTTGTGATTTAAATCATCCTGTAGTTGACATAGTACCACCATATGATCCTAACAATCCTTATGGTAATACTTGTGTTCCACCAAGAGTTTTTACTAACTGTAAAGGTGAACAGTACGAAATCATACAGATAGCTGCTAACATGACATACAGAGTTTATAGAAGACTCTTACCATTAAGAATGAAAGCTAACCAAACTATAGTTTGTGACTGTCCAAATTTATATTGGAATGCAGAAAATGAAGGTTACATAGAAGATGGTTTCTTAAAAACAAATTTCAGAGAAGGTAAAGTTTATATTAATTATCAAGGAACTATGGAAGATGAGCAAGGTAACTTGCTTGTAGCAGATCATGAGTTACTTAATGATTATTATGAATATGCAATGAAAAAAAGAATCTTTGAGAACTTGCAACTTAATGGAGAAAATGTTCTCCAGAATTTACAGATAGTAAAAGGAGAATTAAGAGAAGCAAGAAATCAAGCATTAAGTATAGTAAATACTCCTAACTTCAAAGAAATGGAGAAACTATGGTGGACAAACCGTAGAGCCCAGTATTCTAAATACTATGATATGTTTAAATCATATTCTCCAAACAATCTTTACTATAGATACTTAGGACTTAACAGAGTTATTTAACAATGGCAAAGAAAAATAATCTACAGACAACAACTCAGGTTATTACTAGAAGTTTTACAAAAGGTCTGAACAAAGATACTGACTCATCTTTGGTTCAAGATGGAATGTGGACTTATGCTAGAAATGCTGTAAATAACACTGAGGAAGGTAACATTGGAACTATATCTAATGAATCCGCAAACTTTCTTTGTGGTACAGCTGCAGGAACAATGCCTGCTGTTGTAACTAACAAATATATTGTAGGAGCTATATTATTATACTCTGATAAATGGGTAATATTTACTGCTGGACATGATGCAACTGGTAAAGCAGTAAATTCAGAAATTGGATTGTTTGAAGCTGACAGATGTATTTACAGACCTATTGTACAAGACAGATGTTTAAAGTTTGACAAAAGACATTTGATTACAGGATCTTCTAGAGAGAAAGAAGATTGTACTTGGCAAGTATATTGGGCAGATGGTAAAAACCCAGATAGAGTTTTAAATATTGGAGACCCAAATACATGGCCTGACTATAGTTATACTTGGGTAGGCCAAACTCATATTAACTACTATAGCAATGGTACATCAGAGTTACTATGGCCAGGAGTTGCATGGGTAGAAGAAGAAACTATTGTAAACAACTGTGTATTTATAGAATATAAGAATATACTAGATTGTGATAAAATTAGACTTGCTAGATTAGTAAAGACACCATGTTTAAAAGTAACACTTGGTAACCAAGGAGGTACATTAAGAAACGGTACTTACTTTGCAACTATTGCATATAGCATAAAAGGTCAAAAGGTTACAGATTACTTTTCTCAAAGTAATAATCAACCTATATGGTATCCAAATGATTTTCAAGGTTCACTTACTATTGATGTAGAAGCTGACACAGAAAATTTTGATGAGTTTATATTAGTTGTAGTTCAAAATATTAATCAAGGTACCGTGGCTAAGCAAGTTGGTATCTATTCTACAAGAACTACAAAGATTGCATTAGATCAGTTAAAAGAAGATTTGATTAGTGTACCTATTGAACAGCTTCCATTACAAACACCAATATTTGAGAAGTCTGATCAAATTACTGAAGTAAATAATTATTTACTAAGAGTAGGACCTACATCTAAATTTGATTTTAACTATCAACCGCTAGCTAACTTAATTAAAACAAAATGGGCTTCAGTTGAATATCCAGCTGACTATTATGTTAAGGGAGGAAATAAAGGAAGTTACCTAAGAGATGAAGTGTATGCTTTCTTTATTAGATGGGTTTATAATACTGGTGATAAATCTTCATCCTACCATATACCAGGTAGGGTAGCAGTAAATTATCCTACACCCACAAGTCCTACATATGAATACAGTGATGATACCACAAGTCCAAATACATTAAATGCAGGAACAGATCCAGATAAAATATTTGAAGTAGTAAACACGGCTATATTAGATCCTTTATCTGGACGTATAATAGGTACAACAACGGATGATGGAGGAAAAGTTATTGCAACTGGACAAATGGGGTATTGGCAATCAGAAGAAATATACCCTGATAACAGACCGGATATATGGAACTCTAGTTACTACTGCTGGACAGGAAAACAAGACCAGCCAAGTGCTGAATATGATTTGTGCGGATTACCAATCAGACATCATAAGTTCCCTGATAACTATACTCCAGGTACTTCTTCAGCGGTAGAAACAAACCATTATTTACCAACCAACTCAAATTCACCTGCTCTAGCTAAAATAAGATTAATGGGTGTGTACTTTGAGAACATATCATATCCAAAAGATAATGAAGGTAATGATATACCTGGTATTGTAGGGTATGAAATTCTTAGAGGGTCAAGAGAAGGTAATAAAAGTATTATTGCAAAAGGAATGATTAACAACTTTAGAACCTATCAAGTATCAGGTCAGGTTGCTAATCCTGCTAATCCTACAATTGGATTATATGCTAACCATCCTTTTAATACTATCAAGCCTTGGTATAACAGCAACAATAACTTTGATCATAACTATTTATATAATGACCCTTATATCAAAGCAGGTAAGTTTGGAGATGACACAATATTTAACCAAAACATACCTTTAGATATAACTACATTCCACTCACCAGATACAATGTTTAGAACACCGTATCTAGCAGTGAATGAACTTAAGTTATATGGATACTATAGAGGAACTGCAGTACAAAACTATCAAGAACCTAATCAGCATCCTGAAAATAAACTATTATCAGATTTTTGTTTGTGGCCTATATTCTTAGCAGGACTTATTGAAGCTGCTATATCTATGAAAGGTAAGACTAGTTATACTAACTCTGAACTTACAGCAGGATATAATGCAGCCGCAATTATAACTCCTCCTTTTCCTGCAGGAATTTTAGCAGGAGCAACAACTGCTTATAATACTGCTATTAGAGGTTATTTAGGTGGTCAAGGAATATTTTTAGATGGTATTGCTGCAGCATTTACTGGACAGACACCTGCATATTCACTTATAAATACTGCATATAATGCTGCAGTAGAAGTAGGTGCTGCAGCAGGAGTAGCAGGATCTAAACCTATAACAACCACATTTGAAGTACCAGATTGGGCTTATGCTCCTTTTGCAATAAAGGTATTACACGTAACAGAACAAATGTCATTCTATTTTTCTGAAGGTGCTAGAGCAACTATTGCTTTAATTAAAGCAATATTACCTTATGACCAGTTTGCATTACAATCTATATCATATGGGTTCTATAATGACTTTAGAAAAGTTAACCCGGATAATGGACTCTACAGATTTAAAATAGAGGACAGTTTTTATATAAGAGATAATATACAACAAGTACCATCATATTACTTACATACAGGAGCAATAAGAAACTTTAGTATCAATAACCTAAAGAGATCTGATGCTGTAGTATTAAGAACTAAGAGTGGACCTAAGTATAACTTATCTTATCCTAATGGAGTAAACACAGGGCCAGATTATATTAAAGAAAATATTGGTTATAAATATGTTGACCAATCATTAACTACACTTGGACACATTAATGCAGGTGGTGTAATTGATCCTCTTACATTAGGTAATGTAACAGACAATACTCCAAACTTTGAAGATAAGACTTTTACATTTAATAATCCAATAGCAAGTTATTATGCTGGAATAAAGACTAGAATAAGAAACCAGTATAGCCAGCTTGAGTCTATCAAACAAATTGCTATTACACCATGTGAGCAAAAGTTTGCTTACTCTGGATTATCAGACGGGGTTACAATATTATGTGGACCTTGTAATGAAGATAAAAGAATAAAGAAAATACCAAGAACACCTGTATTCTTTGGGGGAGATGTATTCATTAATAGATACACTGAGAAGAATACAATGTTCTTTTTCTATGATTGGTTATATGGTCAACCTGATGGATTTGAATATAACTATCTAATACGTCCTATGATACCTCTTCCAAGATTCTGGATGAACAGTAGAAGCTATGATGTATCAGATATGATCCCTGATTGGAATGATATATTTGGTGGTGGCCCAGATCCAGATCCAGGAACAGGATGGAGACCAAGTAACTTCTATAACTTAGATAATGAGAACTATGATTATACTAATGATGATCCAGGAAACTATCCAGGATTGTTCAGACCTAAAGATTCATATTTCTATTTAGCTAACTCTGGTGTAAGAGATTTTTATGTAGAGTCAGATGTATTAGTTGACTTTAGAATTTCTGGAGATTTTGAGTGGGAGAAACATTATGATGCTAATAGATATACAAATCTACCAGCAATGTTTGACATGAACCCTGACATTATCACAAGAGGTAACTGGTATAGATATGATTACTCACTGAGTATAAGTAAGTTATACAATCAGTATTTTTCTGCAGGAGTTATACAAGGTAGATACTATGATCCAGAAGTAGCTAAGTTGTGTTATACTTACTTCCCTGATAGAATCTATTACTCATTACAACAACAGAATGAGTCATTTAAAGATAGCTGGAATATATACTTACCTAATAACTATAAAGAGTTTAAGTCTCAAATTAGTGGAGTTAAGTCAATAAACAAGAGTGGTATATTTATTACTTTTAAAAATGACAGCCCACTAATGTATCAAGGTGTTGATACCCTACAAACTGACTTGGGTACTAAAATTACTATTGGTGACGGAGGATTGTTTTCACAACCAGTTCAGTCTGTAATTAATGCTGATAAAGCATATGAGTACGGATCTTCTCAAAACAGATTTAGTATTGCATCTACACCAGCAGGATTATATTATGTATCTCAAAACCAAGGTAAGATACTTGCATATGGTTCAGGAGGATTAAAAGAAATATCTCAGATTGGATTAAAATGGTGGTTTAACTTATTCTTACCATACCAGTTATTAGATTACTTCCCTGAATATCCTTACACAGATAATGCAGTTGGAGGTATTGGTATACAAACAGTATATGATAACTTAAACTCAATACTGTATTTTAGTAAGAAAGATTATGCTATTAAACAAGGAATAGATCCAGCTACTGTAGCTTATGTACCTATAGTAGAAGAATGTAGAAACTACAATGGAACTACCGTATTGAAAAATGGTGAAGGAGATTACTTCACATTAAATGGTAATGGTAGATATCTGTTAGGTGACCCTGCAATATTTGAAGATGCTTCTTGGACAGTAAGTTATGACCCTAAAAATGAGTTCTGGATTTCTTTCCATGACTGGCATCCTGATTTAGTATTACCAAGTAAGAATGCTTTCTTTACTACAAAGAAAAATACTTTGTGGAGACATGGTATATCATGTGAACGTTACTGTAACTATTATGGAGTAGACTATCCATTTGAAATTGAATTTCCAATTACTACTGGCCAATCTCCTACTATAATAAGATCAATGGAGTATATACTTGAATGCTATAGAAATGCACCAAACTGTGTTGATGAGTTCCATGTATTAGATTTCAATTTTGATAATGCAGTTATATATAATTCAGAACAAGTATCTGGTTATTTAAATTTAAATTTATATCCAAAAAATAATGTAACTTTAAGTTTAGACTATCCTAAGTTTAACCCGTCTATTCCTATGATAATTAATAACATAGCAGTTGGAGTCCCTGGATTTGATATATTGTTTTCTAAAGAAGAAAATAAATATAGATTCAATCAGTTTTGGGATGTAACTAAGAATAGAGGTGAGTTCCCTATAGGATCAAACTATCCTCCTACAGGGCCTGTAGTTCCAGGAACAACAATTCTTCAGGGATCATATCCACAAGAACTTATATGGAATACAGAAGCTAATGGTTATAGAAGATCACTAAACTTAAATAACTTAGATTATAATAAAGCACTTACAGAAAGAAAGAAGTTTAGACACTATACTAATTATATTTCTTTAAGAAAAGAAGTATCAGGTAATACTAGTATGATCTTGAAAATTGTTAATAGTAAAAATGAATATTCTTTTAGATAATGAGTTACAATAAAAGACAACTACAGAAAGATAAAAAAGAGCTTACTAAAGCAAAAGCTCCCGGTACTCCCAAAGATATAATCTATGACCCAAGAGGTCAGTGGGCACATCCTGGACAACCTACAAGAATTCCCGGTAATCAAATTACTATGCAAGGGGTACCTTACCCTGTGTATGGTGTTGACAATACTGGCTATGGTCAGATGATGTATCCAGGTGCAGATTATACTTTTCCAGGAGAATATGTAGATGAATATCCTCAACTAAAAAAAGGTGGTATACCTAAGTTAGTTAAGCTACCTAATAAGAAAGGTTCTAAAGGATACTCAAGAAGTCTTGAAGCAACTAATAAATTATTTACAGAGAATAAAGTATTTGACAAACCTAAGTCAAGAAAGAAAAAAGTATTTGACCCTAGTTCTAAATACTACCAAGAAGGTGGTATGCAAACCACAAAGTCTAAGGACGGCACTATTACAAATAAGTTTATAAATAAAGATGGTAACACTGTAATACAAGTCAAGACTAAAGATGGTAGATATTATGAAAAAATAGTAGAGCCTCAAATAAATCCTTTAGATAATACACCTAGATATCAAAATATTATTCCAAGTATAGCTACTGATAATACAAGAGTAGTTCAAGATAATAGACTTCCTAAAGATATACAAGAAGTAGCAAGAAGACAAGAAGCTGCTCAAAGAGCATTTGAAGAATCTAGAAGAGATGAAATCAAACAAGGTCAGGAATATGGAATAGGTGCAAAAACTTGGGATGTTATTACTAACCCATTTACAGCAGCTGAATATATTATATCTGGAGGTGGTCTTCAGAATATGCCCCGCAACATTAATGAAATGCGTATTGCTGGTATTGACCCAGGAGTAGTACAAGGAAGGAACTTAGTTGGTAATACAGTAAATGCATTCACTAACTTAGTTGATGCTGGAGATAAAGTAATTAGAAATGTAGGAAAAGGTAATTACCTTGATGCTGGGTTAGAAGCAATGAGATTTATTCCAGGTGCTAGATTATCTACAGGACTAGGTAAAAAAGCAGGTAAATATCTTACAACACAAACACCTTTAAAAAATGCTTATAACTTAAGACCATCTGTTTTAAAAGAAAATCCTGAAATGTTTCTTTATAGAGCAAGACCTGTTGGTCAAAATCTTGATATGAATATGGCAGCTCAAATAAGAGCAAAAGAAGCTGCAGGAGAACCTTTAACATGGTATCAGAGAAATTTATTAAATCCTCATACCAATCCTGAAATGTTAGCTAGGGAAAAATATTATGGACAATGGTTTGAAAAAGATCCTTCAAGATTAGATTTTTATATTGATCCAGGTACTAGAAATTTTGCAGATGATGATGCTATAGAAATATTAAGAACTAAGTTACCTAAAGCAGAAGCTAATAAACTAAATGTTTCTCAATTTAATGATGCTAAAATTTTATCTGCATCTCCAGAAACAGAGTTTATATTACCTAAAGGTGTTATAGAGTCAGCTGAAAGATTTCCTGAAAGTTCTTGGCAACAACTTATACAAGAAGATAAAGCATTTAATACACCTCATTGGTGGAGAGGTTATGGGTCTAACACACCTAGACAATTCACAACAAGAGGTCCTATTGGTCAAAATATAGGTACAGGTCTTACAGAAGAGGATATTGCAAAAACAATACAAAACCAAGTTGACTGGATAACATCAGAAGAATATTTTAAAAGACGTTCAGCTAATACAGGTGAAACTTATGATCAAATACAAAGAGACGTTAATAAAACAATTAACAATGCAAAAGATGCAAAGTTTGATGTAAATGCTAAATTATCCGGAAAGATTCAAGGAGAACAAACTCCAAGAAGTCTTAATACATTTTGGGGCCCTCCAACAGTTGATATTTCTTCAGCAGCAAATAACCCCTTGATGGTTCTTGAACATGAAACAGGACATTTATATTCACCTGCAGGTTTTAGTACTGATGATGTAAAATTACATAGAGGTTATGACAACCCAAATGTAGCAGACCTTCCTGCAAATAAAAGAGGTATATATGCAAATTATCCTTCTTTAGGTGATAAACTTAAAGATGATTACTTACAACTTGGTTATGAACAGCAAGTAAGACACCTTAATGCAAGAAACCAAATACTTGATAAATTTAATTTGCCTAAAGATGCACAATTAAATGAAGATCAGGTTAGACAATTTGTAGATGATTGGGCAACCAAAATGAATAATAGAGTTGAAGGTTGGGAAGCTAAAGGTTCTAATTATAAATATGGAAAAGAACAAGACTATGATGATTTATGGGAAGAAGAGTTTGATTTGATTAGAAAACAATTACTTGAAAAAAAATATGGTGTTGATGATGCAGACTTTCTTAAAAATTTACCAGAAGAAGAAAAAAAATTATTTAGACAAGAAGTAAGAAGAACATTTGAAAAAAAACTTACTGATGTTCTTAATAAAGCTTGGGTAGCTGTACCAGCTGCAATAGGTGCGGGAGCAGCAGCAACTCAAGGTGAATCACCAAAACAAGCAGGTCAACTAGGTCCACAAAAGTTTCAAAAGGGAGGTCCTGTATTTGTAACATCTAATAAAAATACTCCTAAGTTTATTGGTAGTGGTAAAGTTAAATTACCTGAAGTTTATAAAAACACTGGGATGATAACTATACCAAAAGTAAAACAAGAACCTAAAAAAGAAGAAGTAGTAAATAAATCTGTACCAAGAAAACCAGGAGAACCTGTGTTTGTAAATAAAAATGCAAAACCTGCAGTGATTATAGGAAATACAGATAAGCCAAAAGTAGTGGTAAGTAATAAGAGTGCAACTCCTTTCCAAGATATAATTAATCCTTTTGTTGCACAAACAAAAGAAACAATGCAGGCACAAGCTAAGGCTAGAAGTAAAACACCGTTTCAAGATATTGTTGACCCTTTTATAGCAAAAACAAAAGAGATAGCAAAAGCACAAGAACAATCTAGAAGTAAAACACCATTCCAAGATATACTTAATCCTATAGTAGATAAAGCAGAAAAGAACTATAAGAATGCAATAGAGCAAAACAAAAAACCACTTAACCCTAATTTTTTTGTAGATCCAACTATAACAGGAACATTTGAAAAAATGAGTCCTGAAGAATTACAAAAATATGCTGTAAATGAAGAAGAAGAGAGTGGTGTTAAAGTTCAGGAAAATCCAAAAGTTAAAAAATATAAAGGTACTATAGCAGTCCTTGATAAAAAATTACAATCTGCATATTATAATCTGACTAATCCTAATTTATCAGGAAATGAAAAATTAAAAGCTAATGCTAGGTATAAAGAATTGATGGGTAAAAGAAATGATTATGTTACAGCAATTAACAAAGTCAAAGCAGAAGATGTTGGTTGGTTTGATGCATGGATAAATGATAATCCAGAAATTGGTAAACCTGCTCAAAAATTTGGATTAGCTGATGAACCATCTTATATGACTTATGATTTACCTAAATTTGAATCATATACAGATCTTGAAAATAAAAAACAAGAAGAATATAAACAGTCTACTAGATTTGAAGAATTAAATCCTAACAAATCTCAATTTACAAGATGGAAGTTTAGAGCAGCTGCTTCTAATGATGAACCATTAAAAGTACAATTATATGGTACAAGAGGTGAAAGAGAAAAGGAAAATGTAAATATTAAAACTAAAGGTGCAATAATGCACTTTTTAGATCAGAGTCCTAAGTCTGGGTTTATTACTAAAGAAACTAAAAACTTCTATAAAAAGTTGAAACCAACAGATTATATAGGTTACTTGAAACAAAATGAAGATGGTACGCATAGTTTGCAGTATAAACCTAAAAAAGAATTTACTGACTCAAATATTTATAATAATACATTCCTTGTAAGACAAGTTAAATTTGATGATATTGATTTTAAAAGAAAAGCTGAAGATGATAACTTTTCAGGACATACATATCCTATGCTAAAAGGTACTAATGAAGTTGCTTTACCAATTTCTTCTGGGCCTGATGAAAACATATATGATTATTCTTCAGGACAAAGTGTAGTATTTATATTTAAATACAACGGTAAACTTAGATACCAGCATTTTGCAGGATCAAGAAATGAAATTAAAAAAGAAGGTGAGGATATTAAAAAAATGTATAACCTAAAAGATAAAGAATTAACTCTTGGTTTAGCAGATGCAGGAAGTTATTCATCAGCAATAAGTGGTAATTTAACAAACAATAAACTTAACAATAAAGACTACGGTTATTACAACCGAAACAGTTATACAGGTGCAGGTATGGCCATAGTAACTGAGTAAACTTTATAAGTTTATAAGATATAGCAAAATTTAGTATATTTAATATATAGGCTAATATGAAAAAACAACATATACTTCCAAGAGCACAAGAAGGTATGCAAGCACCTCCTCAACAAATGATGGGATACCCTGGAGCTCAAGATCAACAACAGCAAGAACAGGTTACAGAAGATCAATTAATACAATTGGTAATGCAAGACATAAGTCAAGATCTTCCTAAAGCTGCAATTGTACAAAAAGTAATGACTATTGCAGGTTTAGAACTTCCTGAAGCTAATCAGTATGTAGAACAAGTTTATGCTGCTTTACAAAGTAAGATGGATGAAGCAGGAGAAGCTGATGCTGAAGATGAAGAAGTTAATGAACTTGAGGGTCAGATGGCTCAAGAACAACCAGCTGCTACATCAACTCCTATGCAACCAATACAAGGGTATACAGACTTGGCAATGGAAGATGATGAAGGTCTAGAAGAAGATCTTACCTCACTTGATGATGAAGACATGATGCGTTATGGTGGACAACCAATGATGCAACAAGGTGGTAATTTTGTTGATGACTTGATGTTAGAACAAATGCGTTCTGTATATTATCCTGGTATGGCAAATTATCTTCCAGAAGAACCATACTATATGGATGAAGCTGCACAGTTAGCATGGCAATTACCAGAAGACACCACAGAACAACCAGAAAAATTAATTGACTTTACACAACCTGTATTTAATACAGAAGAACAACAGTTTTCTCTTGGTGGATTCAAGACTAAGAAAGGTTATGTAAATAATGTAATGCGTCTTGTAAAAAAACAACTTGGTGGTAATGAGGAAACATCTTCAGATGATGCAGATCCAAGAGGGGAAGATTTAAGAAAAAATAGACTTGATGCTTTTCTTGCTTCTGTAAAAATGGATGGTAACATGTCAATTGCTAAAGAGGAGGCTAAGAAACAATTTGACCAAGCTCAACAGCAATTCCAAATGGGAATGAATCCACAAATGGAAGCTTTAAACCAATACATCCCAGAAGATTATGGTATGCCAGCAGCACAAAGAGGAGCTGAAACTTCAGGTGATTTTCTTAACTCTAGAAAATATAGAAAGTTATTAAGAAAGATGCCTTTAGGTTTAGGGGCACTTCCTGTTAAAAGTCTAGAAGTAGATAGAGTAGGTTTGTTTGGTAGACCTAAAGAGTACACAGTTAATTTTGATGAGTCTCCATTACAACAGTTAGCATCAAATCCAATGCTATCAGGAATGTATGGATATGGTACAACTAGCCGTATTGTTAAAAGTCCTGCAAGACTTGTTACTGAAACAGTAAGTAATGCAGTAAATAAATCTGCTGCTGAAGATGTAGATGTAGAAGAAGAGAAAGATAATGCTGCACAAGTACAAGAAGACTTAAACAAAAAAGAAGAAACAAAAGTAGAATCAGGAAATGCAGGTTCTAGTAATCCGTATGTACAACCTAGAGTAACAAACCCTGTTATAGAAAATATAGTACAAGAACCTATTATAGAAGAACCTATTGTAGAACAACCAGTAAACTCTGTTGAAGTTGCTATTCCAGATGAGAGAAAACTTTTGTTTAATCCTCAGATGAAAGACGCAGCATACTTTACAAAAAATGGAAAGTACTACAAAATAAATAAGTTCAATACAGATGGTCAGTATATTGAAGAAGTAACTGATCCAACTAGAATTAAATACATCAAAGGATTTAAACCTAATCAAACATTAGTAAATCAATACTTACCAGGTAACAGTAATCTTTTTGCAAGAGATGCATTTGGTACTTGGTATTACATGGGTAAGGATAGTCAATACAAAAAAGTAGCAGACAAAAATCTAATTGTTAAATTAAATCAGCCTGCAGGTAGAGGAACAAAAAGTGCTGAGATGTATGTATTAGAAAGTAAGCCTGGAGTATACTATAGAAAAAAAAATGATGGTTCTTATGAAAAATTCCAAGGTGACCCTGCTAGCCACTATACTAACAAAAAGAGTGTAGCAGTAATTAAACCTACAGATAAGAATTATAAATTCTTAGATGAGAATGCTCAATACTTAGGTATAAGCCAAGGTTTATTTACAAAAGTAAAAGAAGAAGGTGGTGCAGTAGAAAACCCTTTTGAAAATCCTTACACTGGAGAATTACAAAGATTTATTTCCGGAGGTTATGACCCATCAGTTTCTGATATTACTCAAGATGATATTGATTATACAGACTCTGAAGATACATCAGATCCATATTTTCAAAGAGGTGGTTTATTTAAAAGAAGAGTAGTACATGATTTTTATAATCCTTATGGGTCATATTATTCTTCTGCAATACCTGGTTTGAATATAAATAATTATCAAAGACTAAAAGGAGCAACAGATGCTGAAGGAAATGCTTTGAGTGCAGAACAATTACAAAAAATATATAATGATTATGGTAACCCATACATCAAAGATATACATGTAAATAAAACAAGAAGATTCTCAGGTAAACCAAAAGACTATACTATAACACTTGGTTATGGTAATTTAGATCCTACCCAACCATTAATTACAATGCCTGAAGATAAAACAGCAACAACCACAACTACTACTACTACAGATCCAGCAAAAACAATAACAGCTACTAGTGATGTTAAAAACGTTACAGGGACAGATCCTCTTGAAACATTTACTGATACACCGTCTGGCACAGAAGGTAGACAAAGACCATGGTACTTACGTAAAAAATGGGAAGAAACATTTGAAAGAGATCCTGATGCAAGAGTAGTTGGACCAAGAGAATTTTTTAAAGATAAAGGTTACGTGGATACTGCTAAAGACTATGTAAGTAATGCATATAGTAGAGTAAAAGATATCAAAGATAAAATTCCTAGTTCTTTTAATGATTACTCAGATATTTTTTCAAATCTGTTTAAAAATAAAGAAGAAGCTCCACAACAATCATTTAGTCCTGAAAGAATGAATGAGCAAGGAAAGTTATTTAATGATTATAATACATTAGGAACTTTTGGAGATACAAGAAGATTAATCAGAGGTTTAGGCCAGAAGAGACCAATGAATTATGGTGGTGAATTGTATGAAGCACAAGGAGGTGTTGGTACTCCAATTACTAATGAAGATAATGCTGTGGCAAATGTTACACCATTAGAAAATAATTGGCAAGAAATTAAAAAACCAGATTTTTTACAAAACTTTGAGCCACCAAAACCAGAAGGTTTTGAACCTATTGAGATGACTCCAGAAACAATGGAAATTCTGAAA
>Ga0181344_1000511_pt1 | contig 15378 bp, 3 predicted proteins | sample Su13VDMLBDD_FD_130098 | JGI IMG/M metagenome (GOLD analysis project Ga0181344, IMG submission 130098) | Freshwater viral communities from Lake Michigan, USA - Su13.VD.MLB.D.D | ecosystem: Environmental > Aquatic > Freshwater > Lake | place: USA: Michigan | collected 2013-07-15
ATCCAAGGTGGCTATGACGATGCTACTTTAAATAAGATTGCTAAGATTGTAAATGAATATCAATTACCCTTAGTCCGAGTAGAGTCTAACTTTGGTGATGGTTTATTTACTAAAGTATTGATTCCATTCTTAATGAAGAACTGTCCCCACCAAGTTGGGGTCGAGGAATACAGGGTAACTGGTCAAAAAGAATTAAGAATTATATCTACCTTAGAGCCCGTAATGGCTATGCATCGCCTAGTCATGTCACGAAAGGCAGCCAAGGATCAGAATAATCAAATACAATTAACAAGACTGCATAGAGGCCGAGGGGCTTTGAAGCACGACGATAGGGTGGATGTGCTGTCAGCAGCCGTAGAGTATTATAAAGCCCACATGTCTACCGATACTGATAAGGCTACGGAAGACTATAAGAAGAAAGAGTGGGAAAAAAGAGTTAAGGACTGGTCTAATAACTTTAGAGCCAGTGACTACGCTCCAACTAGTGGTGCTACACGGGTTGTTGCTACTAATCAAAAACCTAAAAATCGTAAAAGCCAATGGGGCTGGTAAGGAGTAATTCATGGACCCAATGACAATGATGGCTGTTGGTTCTGCGGTTGCTAGTGGACTTAGTTCTATCTTTGGAGGACAAGCAGCATCAGCAGCAGCCAAGCAGCGAAACGAACAAGCTTATCGAAACTGGATTCAAAGTAATACAAATAAAACCTTTGCTAATTCTAGAGAACAATTCCAAGCTGCTTATAACTTTGCTCAACAACTAAAAAGAAATTCTGCAATTGCTGAATCTGCTTATAGAACTCAATTTGAATCTACACAAAGTTTAAAAGATATCACAACTTTTCAGCAAATGCAACTTAGCAAACAACAGACACAAGCTTCTGCGTCTTTACTAAATGCCCTTAGTGGAAAAAACATTTCTTCTTCTAGTGGTTTATATTCATCCTTGGCGATTGCACAGACATTAGATGCTTTAAATAATTCCAACCAACTTAAGAAAAATTATCAGGTTGAGTTGGATAATATCAATAGACAGTTTACATCTCAAATGTCTCAACAAACTGAAAATATATTTATGCCTAATCTTGAGGGATATGATCAAGGTCCGCTATTTGAAGATACCGATAGTTATGCTACAGCTGGTTTAATTACTGGTGCTGTTCAAATTGGTTCTGCATTTGCCGCTACTGGTTTTGGTAAGGGTCCACAGACAACTCCAAGTACAACTACAAGTACAACTACAAGCAGTTGGAATTCATCTAATAATGCATATACAAATCGAACATCTGGCGGTTCGGTTGGAGGAAGATAATAATGTCTCAAGTTAATATTCAACAACTATTAAACCTAAATCCAGTTGCACCAAACCAAGTTTCTCAAACTCCTGTTGACTATAAGACATCTTCCTTTCAGGGTGGAGGATTTAAACCAGGTCAAATGGCCCAGTTACCAAGATCGTCCGAAGAAGTTATGTTTGCTAATCTTAGTCAAATTGCTGGAGGGGTTGCACAATCTATACAAACATTTGGAAATATTGCCTCACAAATTGATAAAGAAAGAATTGATAAAGTAGAAGCAGAATGGGAAAGGATTGATGCTGAAGATAAAGACCCGCGAGATAAAACATCAGAATTTGATTCTATCTTAAAGAGTGTTTCTACTCCAATAACGGGAGAAAATTGGAAACAACGAATTGCTGCTAGAATGAGCAAGAGTTGGGGCAAAGAAGCTTTTGAAAAATATGTTGAAACCCAATTTAATGAGCAAGCACAAAGATGGGATGGATATGATGGTAAAATGGGTCCAATTAAAACTCAAGAGTTTTTAACTCAATTCAATATAGATAATCCATCTTTAACTGGTTCTAACTTTATTACTGGTTTATCTTATAAAACACAGGCTCAATTACGAGAATTCGATGACCAGGTTACTTCTAATAATTTAATTCAAATACAAGAAAACGATTATATGTTTTCTCCAGAACAAATTGCAGGACTAGCCCAAAAAACACTAGATATTGAAGAACTTAGGCAAACCTCACCAAAGGTTGTTAAGGCATTAGAATTAGCCGCAAGTTCCACCACAGAAGATGATTTTATTGCGACATTTACAAAAGGATTTTGGGATGAATTAGATCCAGCAATTTCAGAGTTAGATGAAGAAGTTCAACGTAGGATTACGGTTACATTAGACCAGTATCGAAGCAATTTAGCTAAAAAACTATGGGATGCTAATACCCAAATAAGAAGAGGAAATAATTTTTTTAAACTACAGTATGGTGTTTCTAGCTCAATTAGTACATTTAGAGCTAGCCCCAATAATGAATCCTTTGGTACTTTATCTAGACAATCTCTTCTATTACTTCCAGATTTAGCTCCAGCTGCCCAAAAACAATACTTAGATACTTTAGTTGGTACTGTTTATGCTGGTCTTGCTAGTAATGAGTGGGGTGGCTATGAAGGCTTTAGAGACTTACCAGTACAAAATCAATTTACAATTCTTGAACAAAAAGTACGAGAGTTACTTCCTGGAGATGTCTTAGCCTCAAGACTAAAAAAAGATACCTTTGGTTCAACAATAGATGTTACTAATCAAGATGAAGTTTATAAGAATCTAATAGACTTTTTCAAGGTAAGTCAAACTGGTTTAGAACTAAAAGCAAATATTTCAACAGCCGCAGATGGTTTGGTTAAGTCTTTAGGAGCACAAGCTGAACTTAATGAAGCTTTTGGTCGAGCGACAGATATTAGTGCATTGCTTACTAATTTTGCAGCTGAGTTTGCGAAAAAAACTGGTATTGATGAAGAAATTTGGAAGTCGGTTTTATTTAATAAAAACAAAGATAATGCGGGTAATGTATATTATACCATTACCGATAAACCTCCATCTCAAATTTTCCAAGATGAAAACATTCGAAAAACTTTATCTTCAATCGGTTATGGAGAAACAGAACTTGGAGGGTTGTTTACAATTGTTTCTGGACTTGTAAAAGGACAAGGTAAAGGCAAAGGTGGAGGAGGAGGCGGTGGAGGTAGTTTAGATGTTCCAAAGTATGTTACAGGAACTTCAGCTACTGCTGCTTTGCTTACTAAACCTGGTTTAATTCAAGCAGCACAAAACGTAGGTGAAGTTGACGCTAACTCAACGCTTGGGCAAGATGTATTAGCTGTAAGACAAGCAGCACAGAATCTTAACATCCAGACTCAAACCTTAGCTATTACATCTACTTATTCTTTTATGCAAAGTCAATTAAATGAACGAGATCGTATAGCATTTCAAAAGGGACAAGAAGCAGAGAATAAGCAGAATAACGGTTCAGCTACTCAAGAAGATGTAGCCTTGGCAAAGTGGTTTAAAGAAAACTATGGACCAGCTTCTTCAAAGTTTAAAGAAGCTTCTACACGTCTTTATGGAACAACCTTAGATAAAGTTGGTTTCTTTCAGTTTGAAAATGGGGTTGAAGTTAATCCACTTAGTGATGAAAACCTAAGAAATAGGTCAAACTGGGTAGATCAAAGTGGAACAATAACACCACAAGGTCATTTACTTGGGTTGCGTTTAATGGTTCAATCACAAGCTTGGGCACAAACTGGCATGTCAAATGAAGCTGGCTTTAATGATTATATTAAGTCTATTAAAGCACAGATTGAAACCCTTGCTAATGGAGATTTACGAACTGCAGATCCAGCATTGCTTTATAAAACATTGTATGCCCTAAAGGGTTTAAAGGCTGGGCGGACTGAACCTGTTGGCTTAGGTTCAGCTATGGGTGAAACAGATCAAATTTATTTCCATAAATTACTAGAATTTCTTTCTACAGCAGAAATTCCAGAAAATCCAAGACGAATGGACGCAAAGACTAAAACCTTTATGAATGGCTTTAATATTGCAATTGAAACAATGGGTTTAAGTCAAAACTTAGGTGTTTTATTTAATTTTAGCGGTTATTCAGATAATCCAAAAGATGCTGCTGCTACCGTTATTGGAGCTCTTTCATCTGGTGATTATACAGCTCTTCTACCAAAAGATACTACGTCTGATGGGACTAATGTTACTATTAGAGTAGGTCAGTTTTTCGGTTTTCCAGGACTTGCTGAGGGAACTGACGACGAAAAAGCACAGAAAGTTGTAGATACTATTTATGAAATAGCATCTGGTTTAGGTGCTACTGGTCGAGGTCCTAAAGGAGAAATTCTTGGTTTACCTTCTCCTATTGACTCTTCTGATTTTCAAATAGAAATTCCTACTAAAGAAGGCAGTGAAAAAGTTCGTTGGTCAGAAGCAACTCCTGATCAAAAAATGTCGTTTTATTTTACAAAATTAAGATCACTAGCTATGCCTAATCTTATTGCATCTATGGCTTATCCAGCTGCAGTAGCTCAAGTACTTAGTAGAGATGAAACATTTGGTACTCAGGCTGATAGAGCAATGGGATTATCAGTTTTAATGGCAGCTGGAAATGAATATAAACGACGAAGAAACACGATGGGTAGTGTTAATATGCCAACAATACTTTGGGAAGGAACAAGTAATTTCGCTACTAGATTTGATCCATACTTTAGTGAATGGTCTATACTAAAAGACTTTAAATCATCTGTTCCTCAGGTTGATACAGATAATCCTAACCTTCAACCACAAAACCTAATTCATAGTATTTTAGGTTTATCTTTTGAAAATAGTTCAGTTCCTAGTTTTAATGAACTTGAAATACAAACGCAAATGCAAGATCCAAGAAATATGTTTTTTAATTTCTTTACTGAAGATATATCAAGTGAAAAACAAGTTGAAGACTTAGCAAATGAAATTTACGGAACAGAACCAAAAGCTAGAATTGGTGTTACTAAGGGGTTAGATCCAGTAGATCAGTTTGTTGTTGGGCTTTTTGCTATGCCAGCTAGAAAACAAAGTATGGATTATTTCTTTTCTTCTTTAGGGCTAAACGATGTAAATGGAAAACCAATTACATCAGAAAGTCTTTTGAGTGCTTTAGGACCAGAACTTAGACAAGATTTGGATAAGATACTTACCGAAAGAACTGATACTAGTATTATAACTGTCGTAGAAAGATTCTTTCCACATGTAATGAAACCAATTCAAGAACGTATTTTACAGTTTAACTTAGGTGCAGGACAACCAAATAAAGTACGGTTTAATGCTAGTGTTGATGGAGCTAATCCTGTATTAGAGTTTTCTGTAAAAGACCAACCATACAATGTTCTTGGTATTAAATTAGGTGAAGTTCCAAAATTACCAGAAGTTTCTTTTCCAACAACCATGCAAAAAACAGAAGGCTCTATTAGATGGGTAAATGCTTTTAGAACAATTCGGGATATGCAAAATAAACCAGAATTATTTCAATATCAACCCGAGTTTTCTGCTCCTACGATAGAAACAAAAACACCTACTGTAGTAGAGGGACAAGAACAACCACCTATAGATTCTTCTCAATTAGCAGAAATGCCAAGAGAAGTAAGAGAAAGGATTATTGAAAGGCAACGTCGTGAGGCTGAGCTTAAACAACTTGCTGAAAGCTATAATCCCAATGCACCAAGGTGGAAAGCAACAGTTGGTCCACAAGAACCAACAGCTGAAACTAAACTTGAAAATATGTATGCTGAAGCTAAGATGCAAAGAGATCTTCAAAAACAGAAGCAAGAACAAGCAGAACTTGAAGAAAGACAACGTATTTATTGGTCAAAACCAGAAAATCAAGAAAGACGTAGAGACTCTTATTTACAATATCGTTTACAACAAGAAGCAAAAACCTCAATTGATTCTCGTTATCAAAAAGACCTAAACGAATTTAATGCGCAAGAAAACCAATTATTAGAAACAGCAAGACAACAAGATGCATTTAGAGCAAGACAACAGGTTGAATTAGAAGAATGGAATAAAAAACAACAACAAGAATTTGAAGAAAACGAAAAACGAATTAGAGAAAGATTAAGAGAGGATACAACTAAACATCCAGCAACAGTTGAAGCTAGAAAACAAAAACTACTGGAAGATGAAAAAGCAAATAAAGAGCAAGCACAACGTGATTTTCAAGAGCGACAACAAAAAGAACTGGATAAGTGGAATAAAGAAAAAGAAAAAACAAAAGAAGAAAACGAAAAACGCATTAGAGATGAATTACGGTTACGGATGCAAAAATCACAAGCTGATAAAGATCTTGCTGAAGCCGCTAATTTAGTTGAATATACTAAAAAGCGAATGGAACTATATCCAAATAATAGTCTATTAAGAAAAGACTATGAACAAGCTTTGCAAAACTTTGCTAAACTTCGTGTTAGAACTCAAGGTGTAAGAAGAGGTGAGCAATGAGTTTATTTACTTCTAAATTTGATCTTCGTAGTTTTACTCCAACTCCTTCTTCATATAAACCTAGAGAACTAGACGAAAAGGAATTAGAAGACCTTAGACAAATGTCTCAAGATTTATCTTTTGAATTTTATTTAAAAGGACTTGAGCAAAAAAGAACATCTAATAGTCCTGTATCTTATGCTGATTCTTGGTACCAAAGAATGGTCCAAGACTCGCTAGCTTTAAATGTTTCTGATATACCCAAAACAAAAGACTTAAGTCAAAATCTAAATACTACGGGTCCAGTCCGTTCGTTAGGTTTAAAAGACAATGCTGAAACTTTTATTAGTAGATTTCAATCTAGGGGTAATGAAAGAGAAGAAGAATTAAGCAAAATCGCAGAAAACTTAGGATTTAGAAATGTAGGTCAATTAGCGTATGATCAATACTCTAATGAATTTAGATACGGTACTTTAGGTTTTCACGGAGCTAGTTTAACTGCAAACATGGACGGCGCTCAATTTGAGTTAATGAACACTAATCAAAATACCACATGGGCAAAAACAATGCATAACTTTAATATGCATATGTTTGAAGTTTCACCAGCTTTTCAACCAGTTACAGAGCCACAATGGAAATTAAAACAACCTTCTGGATCTAAGAATGCATTTTATATCCATACAGATGGAACCGTTGTAACAAAAGGTTCACTAAACCTTCCAAACCTAAATGATCAAGAAAAACTAGAACCAGTTACTCCAGATACAGTTGTAGGAAAAAATCAAGATGGAAGTCCAATTTTAGCTAAAGATTCAATTCCGCAAAAAACAATAGATGAAGGTTTAATCGCCCTACGTCGCAATGATTTTGAAGAGTCTTTTTATAACTACAACAGTGGAACAGTAAACAACTGGGGTAGATATGGTCGTATTGGTGACTTTGGACAAGCCGACCAAACAGTACTTGGAATAATTGATACTTCAACTGTTCCAATAGTAGATTTGGTTCGTTCTATGTCTAATCCAGGTAAAACAAATGCAGACTATATTGCACGAGAGTTATCTACCCCAATCAACGCTAAACCACTAGTTGAAAGCATTAAAACCAGAGATCCGCTTTGGTATCTAGATATGATTGAGCAAGGTATTGACATGGAAAAACTAGCAGCCATGCCTACAGCGGGTATGTTCAGAGCCTATGTAAACGGTACCTACCAACGAAATGCTATTGCTCGCGCTTTACGCACTTTAGAAGTCGCGGATGGATGGTGGTGGGATAAACTGTATAAAGGCCGAGAAATGCTTTATTCTACACTGGTTTCGGGAGATGCCGTAACACAAGTAGGATTAACTGTTGCATCATTGGGTACTAATATTGTAGTAGCTGGAGCACTTACAGCAGCAAGAGTAGTACCTGGTGCTGTTGCAAGTTCGGCTGCTAGAATAGCCGCAGTTCGTGCTGGTCTTGCAAGTAATGTAGCTTTTAGTGCTAAATTTGCACAGGGATTGCAATCAGTTGTTCGTTGGCTTCCTGCTAATGCTCCTTCTACTTTAGTTGTAATGGGGTTAAAAAGAGTCCCATCAATAGAAAATGGAATCAATACTTTACACTGGTCTGCACAATTAGCTGCTAGGGGAAGTTTGTGGACTGGTGCCCAGTCTTTAGAAGGTTTAATAGAAGAAGGTGTTACAGACATTGTAAATCAAGGGTACGAACTTAGTTTGGGTCTGAGACAAACTTACGATTTTTCGCAAACTATGACATCCGCTTGGCAAGGAGCCTTAATGGAACCCGTACTGGGTGGAACCTTAATGGCTCCTATGTTAGCCGTAGGTTACACTGGACAAACCTTAGGTAGAGCAAGTTTAAAAAGCACAACTAGGTGGTTTGGTTTGGATCAAAGTCGTGTAACTGAATTTAATTACTACTTGTCTTCTTTAAGTGGAAACTTTGACAACCTTTCTCCAATAGATCAGCAAATCAGACAAGAAACAATTGTCCGAGCACTTGTAATGGAAGAAGCCTTAGGACCAATTTCAACAGGAGTCTTTACAAAAGCTGAAACCGCGTTTGCAAGATTTGCACAAATGGGATTAAACCTAAGAAATCAATTTGGAAACCTAAGTCAAGGTAATTTTGTTAATGCTTCTCTTATCTTATCAGATGTTGTAACTAAGTGGCAATCAGACTGGGACTCAGGAAACTTAGAATCAGCTTCTCGGTTAGAAGCAGCAAGAGATCTTGGTTTAATAACTATTGATACCGATGCTTCTGGTAAAGATACAATTAAACTAACTGAAAATTCAACTGAACTATTCTTAAACTTTATTGTTACTGGAGCTTTTGGTGAAAAGGGTTCTACTGCTAGAAGAACCTTTATTGATAAAGAGTTTAAAACCCAATTACGTCAAAAAATTCTAAATGAAAATCCAGATATTCAAACCGAACTAGATGCAACAAAAGCCCAAGTAGAAGCCAATCCAGATAAACCAGAATTTAGACAAAAACTTCTTGATGTATATAATAAACTAGATCAAAAACTAAAAGAGTTTGTAGAAGATCCAGCTAAAACTAAAGAAAAAGAAGAATTAATGTCAACTGTTGTTAAGAAAACTACCAGTGCTTTAGAACTCTTCCCTTCAGACTCTTCTAAACAACAAGAAGAAACCTTTAGTCAAGCTACTAGAGACACTTTAGAAATGTCCGATGCTAGACTAGAAACAGCATTAGAGCCTATTGGTAAGATTGTAGCCGATGCTAAAGCAAAGGCAGCTTCGGTTGCTCCTGAGACTACTCCTACAATCCCCGAGGCTACTGAAACAACTACTAATATTACTCCTGTTGTTTCCGATAGTAATGAACAAAATAGAGCAATTAAAGTTTTTAAAGATTCGGAAACTAATCTAAAAAATGCGTTAGCTTCAAAAAATACTAAAGAAATTGCAAATGCATTGTTTAAATTCCAACAAAGATTAGCTTTATTTGGAAATCTTGTTGAGATTTCTCCTGAACTAAAACAATTAGCAAAAGAAGCTCAAAAAATAATTACAGAGAATAAACTAGATCTTGTAGATCCAACAGGACAAAATTTTGCAGAAGGTTGGGTTGAAGTTGAAGTAGTTTTATGGAAAGAAAACGATGGAATAACTCCTCGACCAAAGGTTGTAAAAACCATTGAACCAATTATTCGTAATGAAAGGGGAGAAATTATTCAAAGGGGTAAAGTTGAGGTAATGGAAGGTTTTAATATTAGTTTAGAAACTGAAGGTGAAATTAAAATTAAAACAAAAGTTATAACTACCTCAATCATAAAAGAATTACGATCTACCGATTTAAACTTAGATGCAGTTAAAGCATTTTTAACAGAGTTTGCAAATAAGCCAGGATTTAGTTTAGATATGTTAGAGGGTATTCTAGAGTGTTTAGTACAAACCAAAACAAATGAAGAAAAAGTTCAACAAATCCAAAAACTTGGATGCAGAAAGGGTTAATATATTATGGATTCATGTAGACTACCTAATTATCACGAAGAAGCTTTAGAGTTATTAGCAAAAGGAATTGACAGAGATTCTGTCCTTAAGAGAATTAAAGCTATGGCTTTTGCTCACGCTGATGCCGAATTAGTAGACACTATTAACAAACTTGTACCCGAATCCGAAAAAGTTGAAATCCTTTCTGAAACAGATAAAGATGAACTAGCTAATCTATGGGGTAAGGTTAAAGATAATCTAACTCCAGAGATTCTTAATTCTTCAAGAGACATTACTGATGCAATTGTTCAAGTTCTTACGGTAGAAGAGTCTTCTCGGTTTACTGCTCTTATGGAAAAAAGAGGTACTAAACTACAAAGAAGAATCGAACAAAGAACCGCTCATATTGACTTTTTAAAGAAGCTACGAGAAATCCATGTAACCCTAAAAGATACTGATTTAGTTGAACAACTTGACGAAGACATTGCTTTAGAAGAAACACGTCTTGAAAGAAAAGAAGAAAATGCTAAGGCTTTAGCTGAGAGATCTGAGGGTCTTTTAGAAAAAGAAATGTTATTTAGGGATTTTATCTTTATTACACAGACCTTAGATAGAGATGTTGTAAGCCTAACCGAAGCTGAGTTTACCAAGGAACTAGAAGACTTAATCAATAAAACAAGAACAGTAAAAGGTAAAGTTAGTGCATACGAAGCTAAGTTAAAGCAACATCAGGCTGCAACCAAAATTGGACCTAGGGATAAACGTAAAAAAGCCAAAGAAACTCTTGATAAGTTTGTAAAAGATAATAAAGAAGAATACAAAGCAAACAAAAAAGAGTTTAGAAAACTTGAAAAAGAAGTAAATAAACTACAAGCTAAAGAATTAGCGGCAGATGTTCGTGATCGAACTGGCAAAAGAATTTCCGAAAGAAACAATACTACTCGTAAGTTGTTATTTACTTTGGAAAAAGAACTAGATAAAACCCAAAGTCGTTTAATGGAAATGGGTTTATTAGGTTTTGCTTCGGATGCTAAGAATATTAGTATGACTACACAGCAAATCCTAGCCAACCAGAGCCGTTTGGTTGTTGTAGCTGCCGAGGGAGCCAATCTCCGCGTCAATGGCTTTATAGCCGAAATGGAAGCCCTAGGAAACGATACTATTACAATTACCCAAGCAGAAGAAGCCTTTGGTGAGTTTGCTACCAAAATTGTATTACAGGATAGACCTAAAGTTACCTTAGCTGATGGCTCAACTACTGATGATTTATCAGGTTTAAATCTAGAAGAAATTAAAAAGGCAGCACAAATTTGGAAAAGTCAGTTAATCTCTACTTATGATGGCGGATTCTTTAGCGAAGATTCAGCTTTGATGACTGAAGAAGCTTTTAATCTAATTACTGCTGTTGCAACAGGAACGGAATTGGTTGATGGATCAACTCCAGAAGCAGTAGATCCATCTTTCCCACGAACCATGACGCAACAAGAAATTGTAGCTAATACTGATTTAGGTACAATCCCAGAAAGAAATAAGTTTAAGACTAATCAAGAAGCTGCAAGAGCTCTTGAAGCATCTATTCGTAGACTTCAAACTGTATTTGGATTTAAATACTATACAGGATTTATTACTGAAAAGGTTTTACGTCAGGTTTTACACGAAAAACTAATGGATATCCATCCTAGAATCTTTGACTCAGCTATTTTAAAGTCCAAGAAACCAAGATTATTGTCTGAAGTTTCTACTGAGTCAAGACTTGCAACCATTAAGGGTATTCTACAAGCACATGGGGCAAATTTAGATGCAATGCCTGAGTTTAATGAACCTAACTGGGCAACCAACAACTCTAAACTAATTTCCTTTGACATCGAAACTTTTGGTAAGTTAGGTCGATTTAACGATGTTGATGGTATTTATTGTATTCAGATTCATCGTTATGATTCTTCCAATCCAGCAGTAACAACTAAACAAACCCAAATTCTTGTAAACTTTCCTGATGAAAAAGGAAATCCCCGTTTAGTTGATTCTAGAGAAGTTCCAGCTAAGTCAAGAAGACCACTTACACCAGAGCAGATTACAGAAGTACTTGGTCAACTGGAAAGAGATCAAAACAACGGCTTTAAGGTTATTACCCATAACGGAAATAACTTTGATTTTGCTCGTATAGGTTCTTTGGTTACCGATAGAGACTTATTAGCACGAGTGTCATTACGAAGTATTGATACCTTAGCTAATATTACTTCAATGGTTCCTGAAACATCCTGGGCTAAGAAATCTGGACAACCAGGTAAAAAACTAAAAGAACTCTTAAAAGAAAACCTAGCAGAACGTAAAGAAACAATTGGTTATGGTGGTAGAATTAGATTTACAAATAGCTATCCAATTGATTTAGTTACAGATACACCAATTGTTCTTGACTCCAGTGGAATTACAAACCTCTGGGATGAAGGAAATAGAACTGGAGATTGGTATAAGTTTGATGCTTATGCTGAAAACGATGCAGACCTCACAATTGCCCTATACTTACATCTAGCAAATCCAATGTCTTCTGAGTTAGTCCTACGTCGAGAAGGCTCAACAGAGGTTAGGGTTATTCCAAAGCGACCAGCAGTTAGCAATCTATGGTTAAATAACGAAGGGTTGTCTGAAAGTTCTACAACTCCGTTAGATTCTTTAGGATTATTAGTTAATTTAAGTCCTGAGATTCGTACTGGATTTGAAAACACCTACATGAGTGAAGTTATTGGGTATGATGCTGAAGTAATCTACGATACTCTTGTTTCTTGGTACTTAGGAGTTTTACTGGGTGATCCTACATCTAATCAATCTAAGATAACCCAATTAGTCACAGGTCTGCGAAGCAGAGCGGCTAAGGAATCAGAGATTGATTCCGTTCTAGTAGAAATTGCAGATGAAAATCAGAAGGCCGTAAAACCACAACTAGAAGCTTTGTTTAATACTTATGGTTTTGTACTAAAACTAAACTACGCTACGGATCGAGTTAATAATGAAGTTGTAACTATTAATGACGAAGAGGACGGAACCCTACCTACGGGTGAACTAACCAGAGATAAAGATGGCAAATTACTGTTGTATTCAAATAAAACAGATAGTCCAGAAACCTATGAACAGGCTGTAATTGATTCGTTTATTCAATTTATTGAGCAACCAAAGATTAAAAATCGGTTCTTTAGAGCTTTAGATCGAAATGTAAAGCCAAGAGCAAGATTAAGTACTGAATCAAAAGAACAATACTGGACAAGTGTAATTAACGATTTCTTAAAACAATACATTCCAGATTACGTCAATATACGTCAATTTGGAAATTCTGAATTAGACTGGAAACCAGCTGACGAAGTTGGTATGGCGATTGCTCAAGTAATGATGGATCAAAAACCAGGTGTTACTGTAGTTGACGTTCTTGTTCAACGAGGAGAAACCCTACAGACCCTACAAACCCTTGATGAACAAGCTGCAATTAAAAATAGACAAGGTAGATCTAAGATTTATGGAATGCCTAGTCGAGACAAAGTACATATGGCACAACCACATGAACTTAGTAAAGAAGAAAAAGCATACGAAGATTTTAGACTTAAACAAAGAATTCGTCATATTCTTCGTTTAGATCTAAAGAAAGCCGATAAAGAAGCTTTAATTAAGTGGCTTAATACCCCTAAAAAACAAACAAAAGACGATCCTATTGCTTTTGGAATTGGACGGGATGCTCTTAGAGTATTACCAGATACTTCGGTTCGCCATCCATTCTCTTCTATTCCAGATCTTCAAACCAAACAAAAACTAATTTACGAAAACTTATATCAGGTTCCCCGTTTGCTTATGAGCTTTAACCATGATTGTGCATATGTAGGCATTCAAACACTACCTAGATTTATTTCTGGAGAGTATCCAGTATACTTCTTAAATGATATCATGTCTGCTGGTGGTCCTACAGGATCAGCACTATTAGGTGGAGCTATTGAACAACTTGCTCACATGTCAAGTTATGGATTTGTTGACAAAAAGGGTGAACAAATCTTAGAACAAATCTTAGATCGTGGTATTGATCTTATTACAAAACACGGTCCTGATGTAATGTTTAAATCAAATAAATCAGACTATAAGTACAACGGTAAACACAACATTCTTGCAATGTTAATTTCCATGCAAGAAAAAACAAATGATATTTGGAATCAGATGTTAGTTGAGTTAGGTACTAAAGATAAAGACGGAAATCCAGTAGATATTGACAGTCCTAATCTTGTTGTAAAAGAAGTTGAACTAGGCGATCCTCGCTTTATTCTATTTGATCTTTTAGCTGGAACCGATAAATCAGAGGGTGCATTAGTAACTATTGCTAGAAATGCAGGAAATAACTTTGATGAAGATGAAGTTGCCTACGCTAATTCAATTCTTAAGAAATTAGGAAAAAAGGGACCCGAAAGTATTAAAAACTTCCTAAAGGGTGCTATTACACCAGCTTTCTATCAAGCAGGATATCCTGGTATTTTACAAGGATTAACTGATAAAAACTCAGAACTTGGCGTTGATGAGTTAACTGACGATGAATTAGAGTTCCTTGCCAGTGTAATGACAAGAACTAAAAGTCTTGTAAACGGACAACGAGTTGATACTATTATTAGTAAAGCTATTGGTATTACCAAAGATCAGCGCAAAGCCCTTAATAAACTATTACTAGAACGATCACAAGTCCTCAGTGCTAAGGGTAAAAAGGACAATCTTTCATCTACTTTAGTTAGTAGCAAAGCAGCCCAAAAAGCTAAAGGTCGCGTTGAAAGAATGGCTTCAATGGAAGAATGGCTAAATGTTTCGGTTCGTGTAATGGCTAATAATATTACTAGAACTAAATTCGGTACAGATGATATTCCTGAAACTGAAAAACAAGAATTCATTGCCGAACTTGAAAAAGAACTACAAGCAGAATACAAGTCAAGATTCGAAGAGGCTGCAAAACTTTGGGATGGTCAGGCTATTGAGGAAATGTCTACTAAACAATATAACGATTTTGTTTATAAAATGAATGTTGCACTTGCTGGTGGCGAAGAAGCGGCTGCTAATCATCTTATGATTTGGGGTTTAAACCGAAGAGCAGCTGTACCTCACGTTTTACTAGACGATGCTGTAGATTTACACATGTTGGTAATGGGTGTTCACATTGACAAAGATGACTATGTAGATTATCTTAATAGAGAAATCTACTTTAGATATGGAATTGAAAACGCCAGCGGTAGACATCACATGGTACATTGGTATGGATTAGGGCCAGAAAGCTCTAAGTATGCTCAACCAAGAGTACCAGAATCAGATAAAAAAGAAGCTAATCCGTTTGGTATTTGGGATGTACGAGAAATGCCAAAACCAAATGATGAAGACTTCCAGAATCTATTCCTACGTCAAGTAATGCTTGATCTAGCTAGATTCTATCTACCACCAACAATGACTACTAATGATGAAAGTCGAACCAAATATTTCCAAGCACTAGAAGCTAGGTCTGAGAAAGAAATCGTTGCTTCGGAAGTTTCAAAACGAATTGATCTTGCGTCAGAACGACGTAGATTTAATGTAAGTGGCGTATCAATTGATGTAGCCG
>Ga0181344_1000513_pt1 | contig 15258 bp, 5 predicted proteins | sample Su13VDMLBDD_FD_130098 | JGI IMG/M metagenome (GOLD analysis project Ga0181344, IMG submission 130098) | Freshwater viral communities from Lake Michigan, USA - Su13.VD.MLB.D.D | ecosystem: Environmental > Aquatic > Freshwater > Lake | place: USA: Michigan | collected 2013-07-15
AAATCTTCGTCTATCTCATCGTTTGCTTGAGGGTCAACCGGTGCAGAACTTTGAGGTTTTCCACCACCAAATGATTCTGTATTTACTGAATCACTTTCGTAAAGGTATCCACCTTTTTCCGAATCCCATCTTGGAGTTTCTCCACGAGCAATTGCTTCAAGGTATTCTACCGGTTTTTTAGAGTAAACGTCTAACCAAGTTAATTCGTCAGTAATCCACTCATTAGCTTGAGCCGGGTCAGTATGTACCGGACCTTGGTCCTCATACATAATTGTTGATACGGTTGTGTATTCTTTTCCTTTTGGAGTTTTCGCTTTAGTCAATTCAATGATTAAATCTCTACCGATTTGAGCGTCGGTAATATCTCCTTTATTTCTCCAAATTGGAATGATTTTATCTAAGATACCATCATTTTTGTAGTTGTGTTTGAATCTCCAAAATTTTGGTCCGTCTTCTTCTCTATCTCTATCGATAACTTTTACGATATAGAATTTACGAGAACGATACTGAGCCGCCAATTGTTTGTCCGATTCTTTTCCGGTTGAGATTAACTCTTCGTAAACCTCGTTCAAAGGTGAACGTTCGTTATCGTTTTTTCCCGGGTCGTAGAATTTTTGCCATTGTCCACCAACTTGAATCTCATGATACCAAGCCTCCTTAAATGGTGAAGAACCATCACTCGTAGGTAAGATTCTAACTCTTCTTTGTCCAGATTGCTCCTTATCACCTAAGATAAGTGCAAAATATTTTTTCATTCTTTCGTCTTGCGACATTTTTCCTTGGGCCCCGCCCCCTGATTGTTTTGAATTTTCGTACTGTGCCAATACGGCGTCTAATGAACTCATGTGTTATAAAATTAAATTGTTAAATTGTCCTTTAAATATAGGTAATAAAATTAGTGAAGTCAAATAAAAAAAGGTGTCCGTTAAGACACCTTTGAATTTTTTGTTATCGTTTGAATGATGTTTTGTAGTCATCTTCTTGAGAACCAGGTTGGAATGAATTTTTAATATCATTCACATTAATATCTTCAACTTCGTCTGAAGTTAAAACATAATCATTTTTTCCTGTTTTCTCCATCTCTTCTTGTTTGTCATCGAAGAATTGTGAAAGTTTTTGGTTGAATGGATATGAATCGTAACTTCTCAACTCTAATTTTTCTTGAGGAGTTTTTTCACGATACTTCTCAATTTTATTTTCAAGTGAGTTTAATTTATTCATTACATTATCCATTTCTCCTAATTTAGCCTCTAAGTTAGACAATTGGTTAAACAAGTTTTCAAAATATTCTTCTTGTTTTGTTTCAATATTTTTTTGAGAATTAACTAAATCAGTTATTTCAAGTTCTTCAGATTCTTCACCTTCAGCACTTGTTTCTTCTGATTGTCCCTCATCGTCAATTTTTTCAACGTCAGGGTCATTGGCAACATCAATTGGTTGTGGTGCCCCTTCTCCCGGTGCTGGTGGTGGTACTGCTTCAGATGGTGCAGGTGCCGGTGGAACTTCCCCTCCCGGTGCTGGTGGTGGAGTTAACGCCTCTAACCCAGCTGTTGGGTCTTCAGGAACTTCCGCCTCTTGTTCCATAATATACTTATTAATATTATGATATCTTGCAATTTCTTGTATTAATTTCTTGTCTAAACCCATTTCGATTATCCGTTTAATAATTGTTTAATTCCTCCTGCCGTTTCAACTCTAACTTTTCTATTAATAGTTGTTTGGTGTCCGGCTCTTTCAATAAGACCATCTCTTTCTCTGATTGTATAACAATCCCCTGTGTCTAAATCACAAACTTGTTGTGTTCCGTCACCGTTATCTGTTTGAGAAACTCTAGTTGATTTCCCAAGATAGTTGTCTAATGCTGATTTTATGTTCATAAAATTGTTTTTATTATAAATATATCGTTATGTTATAAAGTGAAAACGTCACTTACTATAGTTTGAACTAAAACTTCACCACCAATCGGAGATGTATTACCATACGGTTTATATTGTACTTGTAATCTAAAATTACCCAATTTATTAATATTAATTAAATTAGTGTATTTAGTGGATGCACCTCCACTACCACCATAACTTGCAATTTCATATGTTTCAGCATATAAAACTCTATTATTAATAGCTTTTGGTTCGTCAAATGGTTCTTGAGTTGTTAATTGATATGTAATATATCCTCCATCAGGTTTTTTAATATTATAATAACTCCAACCATTTCCTTGTAACTCAGTAGACTCACCTATTTTAATGAACGCAATTTGTTGAGGTGGAAATGTTGGTAATGTTTGACTAGATGGAACATTGTCAACAGGAACTTGAGATTGATTTGGTAATGTATACCAAACTTTGAACGGGAATTGTTGCACCACAGGTTGTTCTTGCCCTTTATAAGCTTTAAGAATAAACACAATATCTATTTGTGTTTTACCTTCAATTTTTGGTATATCATTTATAAAATAACTTTCAACATCATTTAAGGTAACATTGAATTGATTATTTGTTACTTGTCCTCCAACACCTATCACACTTTGTGAAATATATTTTCGAGTTACCTTACCATTAACTTCTTCCAATTCATACACAACATATTTCATATCAGGATTAGGAGACATGATATATCCTGTCAATTGTGGATTTATCTTAACATTTAATGACTGAGTCTTACTAGCATTTAATTGAACCGCAGTACCAATCATAGTTAAAGGTCCTGTGTTTTGGGGGTTAGTATTTGGTGTCTCTGATTGAGTAGCATTTGCAGTTTGATTTTGAGGGTTTTCATACCCACCCGGAGATGCCGCAGATGACGCAGTGATTGATGGGTCAAATGTATAATCATTTGTACTTGTTACGGTACCATTAGGAGTCACAATAACAATCTTACCTTTATTAACTACAGTACCCGTTCCAATTATTGGTGTGTTAAACCTTAATGTCGTATTATTAAATACCGTGAATTCTGTCGCAGGAACACTAACTCCATTAACTGTAACTGAGGTTGCACCATTAAAACTAACTCCATTAACTTGAACTATAGTTCCGGTATTACCTGATAAAGGAGAGAATGAAGTAATTGATGTTGGTGGACATGCTAATTGTGAGGTAACCGCTGCAGTATTTGGAACACCATTTGTAGTACCTTGACTTTCAACTTTATTAATTTGATTTTTCAAATCCTCAACAATCGCTTTAGTCGCAACACCAACACTAAGTGCCGATGTTAACGCCTTATCAAATGTCTCTTTAGTTTCTGTGTATTCTTTAGTATGTGAATCATAAGTCGCTTCACTAACATTTTTAACCGGCCAATAACAAGCATAATATTTAACAAGACCTAAGTCCAATACTTGTTGAACTCTTTCCTGTAATCTAGCGGTCATAAACGACACAAAAGTATCAACTGATGCAAAATTAGCAATAGGTGTTGTCCCTTTAGTTGAAGGATTTGGATTAAGATTCACACAAGAATATGTGCTAAGGAATGTACCGTCAATCTGACCGTAATCAACATTTAACGGAACCGTAGCATAGTTATAATTCCATCCATTGAACTTACCTAATTTACTATTACTATCTTTTTGGAAAGTCCTAAGATAACAAATACAATAAATAATTGTTGCTAGTTCAGGGTTATTTGGCATAATTCTTTTAAGGACACTTGCAAATTCTGTCTCAGTTATTCCTGTAAGAACAGCATTTGTCGCCTGATATTTTTTAGCTAAATAAATTGGAAGTACCTGACTTTCACATTCATTTGGTGTTCCTTTAGTATTATTTGCAGATTGAACTGTATTATTTGTTTTATTAGATTCTGTTGACGCACTTAATACATTAATAGTATCTTTCTTAATTTTAAGAAGTTCCTCAACTTTTGTTAATAAATTTTGATTAATACTTTGAATAAAACTATCAATTGCAGGTAAATCATATACTCCTTGTCTAATACCCTCAAATTGAGTTTGGAATTGACCAGGTTGTATTGAATGTGAAACTTGCTGTATCATATATGGACCATTAAACATTGGAACGTGTCTTAAATTAAAATACATTGTTGGTTGTAATAGAGCGTTTCCTAAACAAACAACAGAACATTTATAACTTCTTTGTTTATAAAGGTTATACAAACCTGCATTTTGTGTTGCAACATTTTTACCTGAAGATTGGTCAACCATATTTATCTGTGTTGCAATTGATTCAGAAGTAGCTGTACCACTATCCTGAGAAACAGAGAATGAGTAAAATACATTTTGATTTCTTACTCCAATATCAACGGTAAACCCAACACATTTATTTGAAACACCCCAATCTTTTTTACCAACTTGATTTTCAATCAAAGGATTTTCAGAGGCACGACTCATATTAAAACCGTCATCTCTAAACCTAAAATTACCTTTTGGTAAGTCCAAATATTGAGATGGTTTCCCAACATAAAAACAAACCATTTTAGAACTTGATTTTCTATAATCGACATCTAAAAATGTTCCCCATAAACTATTGGCAAACTCTAATGACCCTTCGGCTCTATTTGGTATTGTTGTACCATCAACATCCTGAACATTATAAAAATTAATGTAGGCAGGTAGGTTCATCACAGTAAAATTATTCTTAATCAATAATCCACTAATAAACGTATAAACACTCATGGTTTCGTTTAAAGATTTCTGACTAAACATACTCCTCATTTCAAAAATATCCAATAAGATAGTATCACCAATATTTCTTGACGCTCTATCCAAAAATAAAATATCTTCAAACAATGTTTTAGTTTTGTAATCTCCACCCGCAATCCATTTATCATTTAACGCTTTGAATACCTCGTAATTCTCAACTTTACTTTGTTGTCCATCAATTACACTTTGAATTGTTTTTTCAGGTAATTGTTGTTGGTCAGGTAATCCTCGTCTAACTCCATCTAAAACAAGATTTAAAAAATTATCTTGTAACACACTCTCATTAGTTAGGTATTGGTTAATCTGAGCCTGAAACTGAGCAACGGTAGTAGTTGGATTTTTTAATTTTTGAGTTGCATACATTTTAATAATTGGTGCCAATAATACAACATTCTCAACTGAGAATAAAATATTATTATCAATAAAGAAATCTGTAATATATGAACCGGTACTACTATATCTAACATTATTTATTGTTGAGAACCCAACTTCGGTTTCAAGAGCAATCCATGCATTTGGATTTAACGATTGAGACTGACTAAGACTTAATGTACTTGTTTTAGTTGGTAATGTATTTTTTACATATGGTTGGAATTGAATTGGGTCAACAACTTTTTGCACGTTATTATGTGAAAGATATGAATCAAAAATTCTTCTTTTATAATTTGACGGATTACCATATCTAAATAAAATATCATAATTCATAAAATCTTTGATACCCGCTTGGAAAATATTATATTGAACATCAATAATTTTCGAAAAATATTCAGGGTCCAAAACACCATTTCCTTGAGCCGGCACCGTCATTAAATTTCTAAATAATGATTGGAAATTTCTAAATGTAGCATTAACTTGAACTACTGATGTTTCAAACTGAGAAACTTCCGCACCTGTTGAACTATTGGTAATCGGTTTACTAAAATTTAAAAACTCTTGTTCAAATGAATCTAATATTTTTTTATCAAAAACTGAAAATATCTCTTCAATTTTAGTGTAATTATCTCCATTCAAAAAGTATAATGGAGATTGTGTCTCTCCACTATTAATTAAATTAATATAAGAATCCGGTTGAGGGTATGCAATTTGATTAGCATCAAAATATCCATAGTTAGGCGCTGACCATAAAGTTCTAACCGAACCATTATAAACACTAGGGTTTGAGGTTAAATCAACTTTAGTATTGTTACCTGTTGTTAAATCACCAATACAAGCAACCTCAGATTGATTTAAAGTGTTGCCAAATGACGGAACCACAAAATAGTCGGTACCTTTAGTATTATTAACAGGATTACAATTAACTTCAGGGTAATAATTACTACTACTAAGTAAAACCGAATATGTCGTAACACTTAATGATTTACCGTTTTGGTTTGCATTTATATTAGAGTCTTTATAATTAAACAACTTCATTCCACCATCCACGCTTTTTTGAATTTCAGCGTTAGTGTAATTATCATACAATTCAAACCCATTATAAAAAACGTTGAAGTCATTAATTACTTTAGGATAAAATCCAATATTCATGTTCGCAGTAATCGGCGTCTCTTCTTGTAATGTTATTGAAATAGGGTCACTATTATATTTAAACTGATAGTTTTGAGTATTTGAACTTAAAATAGGACTATAATTTGTCGTGTAGTCAAAGTTAGTCCAAGCAGTTGTTAAAATATCAACATTAGATTCTTTGTATTTTTTATAACGATGCCAAATTGAACCATACTTTAATATCCAAGCATAAGGTAATTTATGAATCGCACCAAATTTTTTCAAACAAGACGAAATGTAATCTAATTCGTCAACAAAAGTACCCGTATTAGTTTTATATCTCTCTCTTAAAGTCGCTAATGGTAATGAATTTAAGAAAAGGTAAGCCGATTGAACATATGGATATGGGTCACTTCTTCTATTATTTTGAACTCCATTTATTATTGAATTAACAAAATACGGTGTATTCAACATAGAAGTTGTGGTTTTGAATGGTAACTGATTTGTTGGCGTTGTAAAATCACAATACCCCTCAGTTGCAATAAAATTTTTAGGTTCTCGACTCTTATAATAATCAACAAACCCATAAGGATTTAATAAATTAAATTGTACCGCAACTAATGACGGATTTTCATTTTGATAAAATGAAAAATTTGTAACCGGTCTATTGGTCGTAAAATTATAAACATCATTAAAATTTGAAATAATTTTTCTTGGCTCAAATATTTTTAAAGTTTTCTTTGTATTGTACACTTCATTACCCACCGATTTGTTACTTGAACTTAAATTAGTTAGACACCACGTAGGGTCTGTATAAGGTAATGTATCCACAACTAATGGCTCATTTGAAGCGTTTGTTAATAATTTCTCAAGAGCTAACGATTTAGTACTTACTTGAGGTATTTTTCCAATATCTGATGTCGATAAAATACTATAAGAGTTGTCTACCAAATTTTTAATATATGGTGTAACAAAGAAATCACGAATATAATCCTGATACGCTCTTCCGGTACCATTATTTGAAATAGTACTCAAGAACTCAGGATACGAATTCGCCTTTAAATTATAATTTTTAAGTTTTAATGTTAAATATGGAGAACTTATTCCAAGACCTTTCACAATATTATTAACTTCTGCCTCAACATTTAACTTAATTAATTCATCAATCTGATTAGAGTTTGCTCTAATTAGTCCTGAATAATGAGAAGTCAAAAATTGTCTCTCCCAAATTTCATAAAAGAATTTTACCTCTTCCTTATTAACATAAGGTAATCCGGCAGACGGAAATTCAATTGCATTAATGTTGATTCTATTAGTATCTCTTTCATTATCTAATGGTGGTGGTGCAATTGGTACACTGAATTTTTGTGTTATACCTTTCATATACTCCTCAACAAATTCAACTTCAGGCCATTTATCAAACAAGTACCCTTGTGTTAAATCAACAACCGTTGGGTCCGCAATATATTTTAATTGGAATCTACCTTTTTTATCTTCAGGTGTTTCGACAAAGAATAAAGGCCATGGATAAACCGGCTCTTTAGCATTTGATAACCCTTGATTTGATTCTTGAGCACTAGTAGAAATCTCAAAATTTTGTCTTGTTTCAGAACTTTGAGCAGATGACGTATTGTCCATAATTGCCTGTTTTCTAACAGGGTCATATTTAACATTCCAAGCATTTGTATGTACATCGTCCAATAAACGAATAAAAGCCTCTGCTGACGCCATAACAACAGCAATCATATTTCTTACGGTAGGTGTAAACCCTAATCCTGTTGAGGTATCTTCAATTTTTCTTAATAATTCTGCAGAAATTAATGACTCATATTCTGATAATTTTTTATTAGCATTTGTTTCAAGTAATGAAATTTGACTATCAAATCTATTATTACCTTCAAATATAAAATAAGTCGTGTTTACAACTTCAGGAGCTTGTCTCCCATTAACTTCAGTTACTGCGACAACAGGAATTTTTGTTTGGTATATTTGTTCTTTCAATGCTTTGATATCCTCTTCGGTCGGTAATACTTTACCTGTTTGTACTCTAACCGTTTCCTTCCAATTAATAGCCCCGTCAGCAGGTGGGTCAATAGTAAGATTTTTAAATTTAATTGGATTTGGAATTGGAGACTCTCCATTATTACCTAAAGTGGCATTTTCGGCTAAAGCCTTGTTAAATTTGGTAATATAACTTTCCAATAATTTAGTCGCAGCATCTTTTTCCGTTTGACCTAATTTTTTATAAACATAAACTCTTTCATTTGTATTGTTTAAAATAATTGGTTTTGGGTCAAGATAAGTATTAAACCAAGAAACATTCGCACCTCTAACGGAAGAAAAATATTGTTTCAGAATTTCTTTATAATTTCGAATATTAGTCAAAGGTTCAACTTTGGCCTTAGGAAATGAATTCATTATATTATTCTCAAACGTACTTAACTTAGTCATTAATTGAAATACGGTTAATTCAGGTAAATCAGGAGCAATTAATCCTTTAGCCTTATATTCACTATAAACCTCAGCAATTTTTTGATAACCTCTTTCTGAAACTATTTGAGTTGTAAAAGCATCACCACTTTGTGAGTTGTTTTTGGAAATAACACCTTGAGCACTTGATTGAGATTCCGCCGCCTTATTAGATTCTTGAGTACCTCCCGGAGTTGTTGAAACATTAAAAGTTTGTCCATACATATGAGGAACTGCCAATAAATGTCCCATTGAGATTTCATTAAGGACATTAAACTTATAACCTTTAAACTTTAAACTAACTTGATAATTTCCACTAAATGAATTAAATCTTGCATTAAAAGTTTCTAAATTTAATTGATATCTAATCGCTTGTCCATAAAACCCTTTTAATGTCAGGTAAAATGGTGGGTAAGGTAAATTAAAAAATGCAGCATATGGAGAATTATTCCCTAATTGAAATAATGCTTTACCTTGGACATCTTCTAACTCCATTGTAACCGAAGGAACAAATGATGAATTAGTAGTAACATTAATTTGGGTAATACCTAATAAACCATTATCAAAAACATCTTTTAAATTTGCCGGAGAACTAATAATATAAGGTGTGTCACCATCTTTTGGGACTACAGCCTTTTCCATCATTTGATTATCACCTTTGAATTTTGTTGTATTCTCACCAGTTAACTCATCATAATAACCTACACCTAAAAACGAATCTTTGGTTGGTTTTAAGAAATTCATTTTAGCAACAGAAATTGTTCTAATTCTATCTTCAGGACTTCCTCCTACTGCAAGTTTAGTTCTTGGAAGAACTTCTGCCTCCAAATTTGCATACATTACTAAACTCTCATGGTCTATTAATCTTTCCTGTATTTTACCCGCCGAGTCAATTGTTTTGTTAGGGTCAACAACAATAATATTATTGTAATCAAACTCTACTAATATATCTCCGTTGTTGTCTGCTCTTAAGTTACCTGCCATAATAATAAAAATGATTTTCTAAGGCCCCCTTATAGTCCTGTAATGAAGGTAGTAATGGAAATGGTATAATCAATACCGCACCATCATATATGGTATTTTCTAAACCACCAAATTGAGGATTAGCTTGAAGTATTAACCAACCAAAATATGGTGAGTCATAATAATCCTGAGATACTTTATCCAATCGACTTCTACCCACTTTATAAATAAATGCTTTATCCGTAGGTTTTTGAGGTAACTGCACGTAAGGTACAACGGTTTGTTCACCGTTAATTAGAAATTCACTATACCTATTCCAATATTGAAATGCCATTAATTAAGTTTTACTTTTGATATGTATGCTCCTGTCGAAACTCCATCATCGGAATTCCATTTATTATTATCTGTGTTTCTATTTGTGGTATCCGCTAATGAAGATATCATAGTTTTTTGTGATTTTATCTTATTGTCACTTCCATCAGTATCTGTTGTGTAGGTAAATACACGTGTTTTTTTATCGAATGGTGTAAATTTTAAATAATTTTTCAACTTATTTTTCTCAACATCATCAATAAACGCCTTTGTTGTATTATTTTCATCAACAAACAACGGTCTTGTTTGTGTAACCCAATAGTTATCAAACTTAGCTTCAACATCATCAAACCCACCACTTAATAAACCACTATTGTTAATAATATTACCAATCATGGCAGTTTTAAATGTTTCATATTTTTTAGTATCAACAACATCATCAGAAACTATCATGTAAACTCTTCTAAAAATATTATTCTCAAATTTAGCATTTTTACTAAATGGTTTAAACACATTTTCAACAGTGATACTACTGTCCAAAGATTTACCTTTAGTATCCGTTTCAAAAACTAAAGTACCTTTATAAGCTAATTTGTCTGATGGATTAATAAACTCAGTCTCACTCCATATCAGAAGATTAAACTCTTGGATGCTATCGTATATTTTTCTAATGTCATTATCAAGTTCAACTAACGTATCAGAAACACCTGTTGATGACGCATGAACGTCCGATGTTCCACTAGTTACATACACTTTAACAGGTCCTGATTTTGCCTGATATCCATCAGTACCACTAGGATAACTTGTTGCGTTAAAATTAATAATATTAGCCCTACCGATTGTTTGAATATACGTCTGTTCTGTAGTTGTAATATCTTGAGTTATTTTAGTTATAGCATTTTGAAATGACGCTCGTTTGTTTTTAACAAAATTTTTATAATTTTCTTTTAACTGACGAATCACTTTAGGCGAGAAATTACAAACAGTCGACGACATAAAAGTAATAAACCCTTCATCCCCACTTTGAATATTCGATTCTAATTCACCAAAAATTGTGTCAAATCTTTTTTCAACATTACTCGGTTTTCCAAATAAAACAGATGCCTTTGGGTCAACTACAAAATTACCTTGGGTATAAGAACGTTCCAACATCCATTGTTGCCTAACCGCATTATTATATTGATTAACACTTTCTTTTGTTTTGTTAACAACCGTTTGGAAATATGTTTGAGTTTCATTGACAAACTTAACCATAAAGTCAGAATAACTAAGAGTACCTGTTTCCGTATTTCCTGATATAACATTTGTTAAAGTAATACCAATAGTACTATTATTGTTTTGTCCATTCTCAACCGCAGCTTGATTAATTGCCGGTGCCTGAGGAGGAGATGCCATTGCCAAAAATTCTTTATCTAAAACTTTTAAGAAATCTTCCTGTGAAGTAGCATCCGCTCTATCATCCCAAATTTCAGTATTAGCATAATAATTAAACGTTAACGCATTTTGTAATTTATCAATAGATTCTTTTAATCCACTACCACCCACAAATTTAAACCCTAAAGTCACATTCGCAATCATTGGTTGAATACCAATCCCTTCTGGATTAATATCTAACGATTCATACGCGAGACTTAATGATTCAGGTATAATTTTAGTATTATAAAAATCCCCAATACGTAATACTAATACCGGAGGTGCCCCAAATGATGTATTTGTAGCGTTATTATATTGTAATTGTTGTTTACCCGCAATATCTTTAATTGTTGGAATAGTATCTCCTGGTCTCATACATTGTTGTAAAAATGTAAGACGAGAGTTTAATCCTTCAGGTGTTGTTGAATGGAATGCTGGTTGAAAAAACTTTAATTTATCTTTAAGGTTATCATAAACCATAGGTGTCTCAGCTTTGATTGTTTCAAAGTAGTCACACTCAGATAATAAAGCTCTTAAAACACGTTTAGTAATATTATCCCTTGGTTTATATTCTTGAGTAACAACTTCTTCTTTAACCGTTTTTAATACTTTATTTTCCTCAACAATTGTTGTGTATTGCGCCGGTGGTGTAGTCGTTGGTTGTTTGATTGTTGGTAATATTGCTTTAACATATCCTCGTCTACAAGCCATTGCGTTTGTTGTTGTAACATCATTAGGACCAACTTGAGTATCACCATTAACTGCGTTAGGGTCACTATCAGTACAATTCACGTTTTTACCAATTTTAAACTCTTTTTTCACAGTATCAAATTGTAATACTTGAGCATTTTCACCAAGAACAGTTCCCTTAAATAATAATTTTTGGTTTTTTATAAATGGTTGTAAAACCGCACTTTCATTAAAAAATTTAAGAATGGAATCAACCCTTCTTTGAGCCAATTCTTTATTATATGATACAGTTGCAGGGGCAGAACAACTAGCGTCAATAGTCACAGTAATAGTTCCATCACTTTGTGCATATTGTGTTAATTGTTTTGCCAAATCATTAACAAATTCTTTTGCTAAATTATAGTTAGGGATAACTACTGAATCAAAAAATACATTAGTTTCTTGAGCGTTTGGTTTACTATTATAGTATTGTCTATTACCCGAACTAGTATATCTTGTAAATTCTTCAGTGTAATTAGGAATTGGCTTATCTTTTTTCGGATAATCATTACCAAAATAAAACCCTAACTGATTATATTTGGTAAAATCAACGTTAGTGTTTCCACCACCACCTTCTTGAGATACGTTAACATCCGCACCTGTTGGTGAATTAACACCGGTCTGAACAGTTTTCTTAATATACTCGGTTTGTTCTTTAGTTGTTTCTTTTGACGAAATCGCTTCTTGTAAGAGAAATAAATCATTTGGATTAACCGTATAATATTTTTTAGCTAATTCATATAAATCATATTTTCTACATCCAGCGAAGAATGATTCTAAAATACTATCAACTCTAACTTTATTAGTTTCATTATTTAATATTTTATTAACTATGACATTCAACGCAGATGGATGGTCAACAACTATCTTCCACGTTAAACTACCTGAACGAGATGTACTCTTATATGTATAGATAGGTTCCGGTCTACCAAGGAACTCACTTGAATTCCAATTCGCAGATGTTTGTTCAGTAAAAGTCAATCCATAAGGAGCAAACCACATAACTCTACCTCCATTAGGTCCTCTCTCACATATTGCCAAATCAGAAACTGAATATCCCGGAGTACTTGAAGTTCTCCAAGCCAAGTTTTCCAATGAAAACATATATTTTTTGGCATATCCATTATTCATCCCACCAATAAGGTTAGTTGAATCTTGTCCCCCTTCTTGTTTGTTTGGGGCAATGTTTAAGTTATAGGTATTATCAAATACCGAATCAGAAAATCTTCTACCCGATGTTGTTATACCATCTACTTTTTGTAAATCATTATATTGTAGATATGGAACATCTTTTGCAAAAATACGACAATACTCGGTTCCAACTTCTTGTCCAATATCACCAACATATCGATAAACCTGAGAACCTTTAGTTATTTCTTTATATCCGTCATGGAAAACTTTACTAACTTGGTCAATAGCATTACCTACGTGTTGTAATCTTCGACCTCCTTGAGGTTGACTATTAATTAATCTCTGAGTGTCATCTAAAATAGAACCCCCCTTAAAAGTCCTGTTTGTTGATTCAGTTGTGTTATATGATGAAGGTTTAAAGTCTTCATCCTCATCTGTAACAACACCACCTAAACCAACTTTTTTTCCGGCATTATCTTTATACTTTGGAGAAACCCAAGTAAAACCACCTTCAATACCACCACCATTAGAATATGTAGGTCCATTAGCACCTAATCTAACATCTTTACTTGGTCCTTCATAAAGTTGTGCCAACTCTTGAGGCCCATATACCGGTGATTGTTGTTCTTTACCAAATTGGTCAACAGGTAAATCACCTCCCGGAGAAAATATTCTTGACGGGTCAGAATTTCTTGAACCAACATAAAAATTACTGTTATCAGATAATGTCCCGGTTAACGCACCGGCAACTCTATCAAATACACTTCTATCAAAATTTGGTTTGTATTTGTTATAATCAATGTTTTTAAACAAACGTGATTTTTGACCAGCACCTGTGTTGTTATAAAAAATTTGTGACCCGGTTTGACCCGCACCTAATAATTGATTAAAAAAGTTTCCAACAGTTGTTCCTGCAATTGCGTTTGTAACTTGTTGAATTGTTGTAGGTTGACCCGGATTAATCGCTGGGTCAAAATAAGAACCCGGAATTAAACTTATAGGTAAAATACTACCACCTAATCTAAGTGCAAAATCAGCGGCAGCTGTGATTGGATTTGATGGTACGGTTATTTGCCAGTTTGGTTCTAATATTGGAACTTGTCCTGATAAAATATTAACTAAGTCAGTACCACTTGTAACATTTAATATGTTGGCTTGTCCTATCGTCTCTAATCTTATTCGAGCGGCAATTCTTTCTTGGAATTCATTTCTAAGTGTTTGTGCACCTAAACGAGCAATATACGAATCCTGACTTAGATTACCATTACTACCGGTTGGGTTAGTTGATAATAAGATTGATAATGGTGAATATGATGATGCAACAATCGGTCCCGGATATGGTTGTCCATTACCTTGTCTGTCTTGGTCAGGCCTAACTGTTTCTAAACTTGAAAATGATTCCGCCGAATCAAACACATTTAACCCATCAGCATAAGCATTTAATGGTCTCCATAACCTTACCGCGTCATAACCCTCATCAACAATATGAGCATCTTGTTGACCTGGTCCATATTCACCTTGATTAGAAATACTATTAGTTAATCCATTTGGGTCGGGAACTTGTTGATATCCACCTTCATTACCATATCGATTTAAAGGATACAGTTGATTAGCTAATGATGGGACATCAATAAGTTGGTCAGGACTATCAATAACCGATAAATCTGACTGAATATGTTCATACGGAACTTGAACAGAAGGTCTACTTGGAGATTTAGCGTAAGGCACTAAATTCCTTGTTATTAATTTCTTTCTGAAACCATCCGAATTTACGTAATCTAATGGACTATTTGACATCTATGATTTTTATTTTATAAATAGATTATTAATAAGTTTTTGAAACAGGTTCTTTTGATTCACTAGGTATTAACCTAACAATATAATCTTTAAATCTTGAATCATTAAATGTAGTATCTAAAATTTGTTTTAGTTGTTCTGATGAAAGTCCTGCAGGAACTTTAACATCAACCTCAATTTTTCCTCCAACATCAACAGTTCCTTTAGTTGTTTGAGTTGTTGTGTTGCTTTGTGTATTTTGTAATGTTTCTATTTTATTTCCTGACGACGCATTTAATGGAGATGCGGAACTTGGT
>Ga0181344_1000517_pt1 | contig 15219 bp, 34 predicted proteins | sample Su13VDMLBDD_FD_130098 | JGI IMG/M metagenome (GOLD analysis project Ga0181344, IMG submission 130098) | Freshwater viral communities from Lake Michigan, USA - Su13.VD.MLB.D.D | ecosystem: Environmental > Aquatic > Freshwater > Lake | place: USA: Michigan | collected 2013-07-15
AGAAATATCGCGCGTTGCTGTCTTGGGGGTCAACAAATTTAAGTTTCTGCCGATTTTTCCGCGTCCTTTGGGTCATCTACACCCATAACGCGTGCGTAATCAGAGCGGGCATAATCTATATGAGGCATACCAAATGCCCTGTATATGCCGTGACGTTCCAATTGTGTCTTTGTTGCATGATGTGTAGCGCATAGGCTTTGAAAGCGATTGATAAAGAAAGCCTGTTCGCTTATGTGTGACCATGGGAACAAATGGTCAACGACTGACGCGGCTATAATGCGTCCTTCTACCTGACAAGCAATGCATAACGGGTGCTTGCTTAATTGAATCTGCCTTAATTTAACCCATTGCGCTGTGTTGTATTTAGCACCAAAGGCGGCACGTTCTTTTGTGTTGTTATATTTGTATTGTCGAGCGTCCTTGCCCCCATGCTCAATGCAATAACCGTTTAACTTTGACTTTGGATTATGACAGCCTAATTGTGAGCATTTGCTATTGTGTGGGGCTGTAGGCATTACAGATATTTAAATGACCATGTTTTAACGTCTTTGCGAAACCCGTCTTTTCTTTTCATATTGCCCCCAACAACAATTTTGTGGTGTCGCATAACGTCCATCAATTTCCATTTGGTAGATTTTTTACGTGCGTTATACATTGGGATGCTACTAAATTTAGCAAATATCTCATACCCTTGATTTTTTAACGATTCCGCACAAGCATCTGTCATTTGCAAACCTAATCCAAAGCCGCAATAATCTGGATGTATGACAACACGATTGCTGTGTAATATCATTTTTGTGCCTTTGCGATGTGGCACATAATTAGCAAAACATTGAAACCCAATTTGATTGTTGTCAACAAATAAACCGTATGTTTTTGTAAAACCACCGGGATATGATTCACTTAAATAATGATAGCGGCTAAAAAACTTCCATGTGCTTCGGTCTGTTTCTCGGATTTCAAAATGTAATTTTTCTGTTCTTTCAAAGTCCCGCCAAAGTGACCTCCGGTCGTTATATTCCTGTTTATTGGCATCAATGACCCAATCAGGATTTAGCCACTCAATTACATCGTAATGGCATGACAACAACACAATTTTCTTGCCTGTTTTGCGTGCGTGTTTTTGTATGCAATGACTCATGACCTTGGCAACCGTTCTGTCCACAACGCTTGTCCATTCATCAATGACAATCATTTCTATGTCATCGCGTGCCATTTGTAATGCACATTCGGCACGGGCACGTTGTCCATTGCTTAACGTGTACGCGGGTCGTATCCAACATGGCACAGCAGTTAATCCAACACCACACAACATCGCGGCACATTCGTCATATGACATTGAATCAGGAAATTGGTCAATAACAGGTTGATTTATGTCCAAAATTTCTTTGAAGCATTTATCACCATATATGTGTTTGACAAGCGTTGTCTTACCGCTACCTGACGCACCAACAATCAATCCAATGTTAAATGGGCTTTCCAAATCGGCTTTTACTTCAAAATTGTGTATTGATTTTTTTTCAGAATCAATGTCAAGGCTGTTTGCGGCTTTTGTTGCCCGAAATGATGTTGCTACGGGCGAGGCAAGGGTTAACTTAAAATTTTGCACTCAAAACCTCTTGTTTTCATTTCAGTGAACAAATTTTGTAATTCACGTTCACCAATACATTCAATCATTAACAAATTTCTGTTTTCATCAATTGGCTCTTTGTAATCACCTTCATCTTGTTCAGGTTCTTCTAATGTCAACGCTTTTAAATCATCGGCATTAAAACCGGTCAATTCCAAATCAAAGCCCGCGTTTTGTAAATGTTGCAATTCAAACGCCAGCAATTCATTGTCCCAACCCGCGTTCAATGCCAATTTGTTGTCAGCAATGATGTAAGCACGACGTTGCTCATCCGTTAAATTGCTTAATTCAATGGTTGGAACGGTCTCGTAACCCAATTCAACAGCCGCACGTAAACGACCATGCCCCGCAATGATGCCGTTTGTTGCGTCAATCAATATGGGATTGGTAAAGCCAAATTCCTGCAAACTTGCCACCAATTGAGCAACTTGTGTGTCGCTGTGTGTGCGGGAATTGTTTGCGTAGACAACCAGTTCGGCTGGTTTTTTATATTTGATTGCTAATTTTGTCATGTATTGTGCTTTCGTGTCATTTCAAAAATTTCAATTTGTACACCGTTTGATTTAACAATGTGGCAATCGTGTCAATTTCGTTTTGTATTTCGCTGTCTTGTGGCATTTGCCCACGATAATCGCGCACGTAATTGCGTAGGCTAACCATGTATGCCAATGGGTCGTCACCGTTGCCGTTGCCAAACATTGATGGATATGGCTCAATGATTTGCTCATACGCGCCTTGGATTGATTCAACCAAACCATCAACCAATTCGGGTATTGCATCGTAATATGCCGCCAATGCAACGTGCTGGCTATATGACGTGGATTTGAAATGCATCAAATGAGTAAGCGTTGCGGAATGCAACAACGTGCTGATAAACGTGCCAACAATTGCGTCCATGGTGGTTTCCTTGTAACCTGATGCGTGAGCCGCTTGACCCACTTGAATTGCTTTTTGTTTGGTGTCAAAAGGACCTTTACTGCCCCAATACCACCCGTCGGATTTTTTGCTGATTGGCATGATTTAACCTTTTTGATATTGTCTGCGTTTGCATGATTTGATGCAACCACAATTCGGCTCAATTTTCCATTCGGGCACATCGCCCCATTTACGCAACATTTTGGACAACGTTTCACGCATCAATTTGCATGGCTCGTTTAACAACAAACGCTCACGACAACCAAAACACGTAAACGTATAACCGCCATGATGTTGCTTTGTTTTTGCGTAATCGCAATCACGACACATCGGCTTGGAACGTATGAACGATTGGCATTTTCTGATTGTAATATGTGTACAACCAAACTGTTCTACGTCCACGCGCGTGTTCGTTTTTAATTGCTTCGCGTGTCATGTATCGTTGCCGCATCAAATAACACAGCGCCATTGAAATTTGACTGGCTTTTAAATCAGGCTGACTTTTCCTAATTTCCGTCAATGTCATTGGTCGCTGTGTCAATTTGAATAAATCACGCACCTTTGTTGCCGCGTTTGCCATATATCCCCTTTATGTATTAGATGATGGGGATAATAGCAAACACATAATATCTGTCAAGATGTTAGCACAGCAACAGCACGGTTTTTGATGGTGTCGCCATTGCCAAACCATGCATTATTCAATCGTGCATCGTTTGTACGCGATGGATGATGGTGGTCAAAATATTCCGTTACGGAATTAAGCAATGCCCATTTGGTGTCGCCAACGATGTCCGCGCCTTTGGCTTCGCCTTTGAACAAATCCAAAATTTTGTTGTACGGGCGATTTTTTTCCAAATTTAAATCGGTGTTTTGCAATTGGTCAGCCGTAAACAAAATACGTTTGATGAAATTATCCGCTTGTGCGGTTGTAATACGTTGACGTTCCAAATGTTTTGCCATTTCCATGAAACTGTCAAACGATGCAACAGCAACGCCTAATTTTGACTTCATCAATTCATGGTCGAATTTACGGGCGTGCGTAAATGACACGCTGTGCGCACTGTTTTGCAGGGACAAAGACAATGTGTTGTTGCACACCACGCGCACGCTGGTAAATCGTGCTGTGGTTGCTAATGATTTGTCTGCTGAGGTGGACAACAACAGAAAACCTCCGATGCCATCGCCTTGTGTGACCTCGCCAAATTTGCCCGTTTCGGCTAATGCCCACAAACGCTTACCGCCAAACAATGTGCCGGCTGTATGCAAGCGAAAACCCGATTGTTCGACCAAATCACGGAAAAATTCCAACACCTCTGCGGGTTGCACGACTTGATAACGGTCTGAAACGACAGACAATGGCTCGTAATTGTCGCTACGATACAAAACGTTTTGTTTGGGAAAATTTGAAACGTCGCCATAAAAGCCGTGGGGCATATAACAAACAGGCGATTTTTCAATGCTCCAATCCATGCCAGCGGCTACGCGCCATTGTTCAATGCTGGCGTTTTGGTCAAGTTCCTGACCCAAGCCGTGCCAAGGTGTTTCTCCAACAAAAGCCATTTCGGTGTAGCCATTTGCGCGGACAGTAAGTTCGTGTGCCATGATTAAATTTCCTTTTGATGATTAACGATTGATAAAAACACATTGATTGGCGTGACTAATGCCTTTGCTGTCGATGTAATGCTCACCACATCCAGCCATATATTCGACCAAGAAAAAAGCGCCCCCAAGAATAAATGCCAAACCAAGCAAACCTTGAGCGACCCACATTGCAAATTGTTTAAGGTATTTCATGTTTAACCTTTCAAGCAAATTCTGGGTGATTCATTTCAAAATAGGCTTGCGCATCTTCTGCGTTAATGGCTTCCCATTCACGGCAAATGGCAACTTCTAAACCATTAGCAAAAACAGCAATCCAAGCGGCTGGGATTGTGCAATTAAGACGTTGATTGAAAAATTCTTGTTGAAGATAAATTTCTGCAATTTTATTGTTGCGCATGATTCGTTTCCTTTTAGATGATTAATGTATGACGTTTCGTCATGATTAGTATTATATCCAAAAACCGCGTTTCTGGCGTTTTTGGTAAAAAAAATGCAAATCTGTTGAAAATACAACACTTTTTTACAAAATGAAGCATTTACCATGATTCAGAACAATGACCAAACATTTTGCCCTCAGACCAAATTGTAAAAACTGGTAACGCGGGTGCGGCATGGGGATACAAAAAAAGGGGAGCATCTTTCGACACCCCCCAAATGGCAACTTCAACCCATTCTAATCAGAACGGGATGTCATCGTCCATATCTTCAAACCCTGCTGGCTCGGCTTTGGCTTTTGGCTTGCTTTCGATTTCACCTTTGCTTGACAGCATTTCCATTTTCTCGCCAATAATTTTTGTCGTGTATCGGTCGACACCATCTTTGGAATATTTCTCGGTTTTCATTTTGCCTTCGATGTAAACTTTTGAACCTTTTTTCAAGTATTCGCCCGCGATTTCAGCCAATTTGCCAAACAACGCAACGTTGACCCATTCGGTTACCTCTTTGGCTTCGCCCGATTTGTCTTTGTATTTTTCGCTAATTGCGATGCTGAAATTGCAAACCGCTTTTCCGTCGGGCATGAATCGCATTTCGGGTTCTTTGCCCAAATTGCCAATGCCTATGAATTTATTGACCGCCATGTTTATCCTTCAAGTTTGATGATTAATTGATTGATTTCGCCCAAAAACTTTACCGTTTCGGTTTCCATCTCTTTGATGAGACTTTCATCTCGTTCTGTCCGCACAATCAGCAATTGATTGCGCTTGGGCAGTCGTGGGTCGTAGGACACGAAATCGCACCATTGGCGACCCGTGACCCACAATTGACATTGGATTTGTTTGTAATAATCTGCTGGCACTTTGCCATCAAACAAATAACCAAGGTGCGTTGATGTATTGGGGCATTTAATTTCAATGAGTCCGTCATCGCCAACCAAGCGGTCGGGCGATACACCAAGCCATGGGATTGTTGGGTGCAACCAAAACCCTGTTTTGTCCGTAAACATATTCATTGCCGATTCATACGCAATTGCGGCAAATTGTTCTTGTTCAACGCCCCATTCCATAGCCGCGTTTGTGAATGATTCGCCAGCGGTGTTTGTCAAACGCTCGGCAAGCAATTTAACTTTGTATTTGTAACGCCCGATGGCTTCAGCATTGCCTTTGCCTTTGGACATAACGTCAGCCATGTTGCTTGCAGTAACGTGTCCCAAACGCGCTTGCTTCCACGCTTCTGACCCTTGCTCAATGTGGATGTATGGTTGATTATTCATTGATGTGGTCGTCCATTAAACGTTTCTTGTGTTCGTCTTTGGACAATTCCAACGCTTTGATTGCGCTTTGATTGCCGTGTGCTGTTTTAATAGCGGCAAAATAAACTTCGCGCAATTCTTCCAACGTGCGGGTTGATTCAATGGCTTCAATTAACGCGTTAATGTCCAACGGCTCGGGTGCTTCCTCGGCTGGCAAATCTTCGCCCCCATACACATATAAGCCAATTCCAAACGTTGCAATACATTTGGCAAGGCAACGCATCATGGCATCGGAAATTTTGCGTGCGTCAGGGTTTTTGATGGCGTTGTTTTTGTTGTCCATAACAGGCAAATGCATATACATTGATTTGCCCATGGCTTCCACCGTACATGACACCATCACAGTTTCACCAAAATATGTTGGCTCATGAAAACCCCAATGCGCTGTCGGATCTTCTTGCAACAAATAATCGACTGCCCATGCCCATGATAGGTATGACAAATTGCCTTTTTTCTCAATGTGTTCGTTGACATTGATTTTGCGTAATTCAATAAATGTTTTCATGATTGCCCCATTTCGTCTTTTGCTAATTGTTTTGCTTTGTCTTCACAATAATCGTGAACCATGTCACAAATGATTGTGCCAATCTCCAATGCACCCAAATGACCTTTTTTAACTGCTTCGGTCAATTGCGCTTTGTACGGCTCAAGGTCTGCGTCAAATAACGCATCAATGAACATTTCGTAATTTTGGGGATTCCAATCAGTTTGCAGATGGCGTTCGATTCGCATCTCAAATTCATGCTGAAAAGCATCTGATTCATCTTTTGGCTCGTCAAGCCATTGGTCGTAAACTCTACTCATACATACTCCCTTGTTGAACACAGCGCGATGTTGCGCTGAATGTATTATAAGCATAAAATTGCAATATATGACAAACATCCCATTAAATTTAATTTTGCCTTTCCCGCCCAGCGTCAATACGTATTGGGGCTTTCGAGGTTCGCAAAGGTATTTGACTGCACGAGCAAAGGCATTTAAAGCGATGGTCGCAACAGAATTCATACGTAGCGGTCATGAGGGTTTTGCAAACAAAAGACTGCACATCACAATTTTGCTATACCCGCCCGACCGACGTGTGCGCGACATTGACAACGTTGTTAAATCAACGTTTGACGCGTTATGCCAATGTGGTGTATTTGAGGATGATGGACAAATTGATGTGTTGCACGTCACACGAGAAAACGTAATCAAATGGGGTATGGCAAAAATAATTCTAGAACCCATTGTTCCCGTGATATAGTTTTGTGAAACACCGGCTAGATGCGAAGTCATGAGCGCATCGAAAAGTGAACCTCCCACCTGCCGTTTGTTTCTTTTTTTGGAGGGTTTGCGAGGATGCTTTATGCATTATTACCAATTTAATATTGCCGACTATCGGTCTGCAACGGTGCATCTATCCAATGAGGAAGATTTGGCATATCGACGCTTGCTTGATATGTATTACGACACCGAGCAAAAAATCCCACTTGATACCCAATGGGTTGCCAGACGGTTACGTGTTCAAACCGAAGTGGTTTGCAACGTTTTAAACGATATGTTTGAACAACACGAAGATGGTTATTTTCATGCGCGTTGCGATGTTGTCATCAAACAATTTAAGCAATTTGCCGAGGCTGGGAAACGTGGGGCGGCTAAAAGGTGGGGAACACCCCCCGATGGGGAGGTCATTAGCCCCCCCAATGCTACCCCAATGCTAACTAATAACTATAAACCAATAACCAATAACCAATTAAAAGAGAAACAGCGCGGCTCACGCCTCGCCCACGATTGGGTTTTGACAAAATCATTGGGTGAATGGGCACAAGCCGAACGACCCGATTTAAACATCCGACAGATTGCAGAACAATTTAAAGATTATTGGATTGCGCAACCGGGTCAAAAAGGCGTCAAATTGGATTGGTCAGCAACATGGCGTAATTGGGTGCGCAACAGCAAAGCAAGCAAACCAAACGTTGTTGACATTGCCCGCGTGACGGTGCCAATGAGCAACACGCCTGACCCCGCGTTGGAAAAGATTAAAGCAGACGAGAAAACAACCAGACCCCCAACCCAAGCCGAGCGTGAAATGCTGGCATCTTTAAAAAGGAAATCATGATGAGCAAAACATTAAAATTGGCATATTGCGATTACATCGCTTCTGTCATACATCAATCGTTGATGAGTCGTGACACGGAGCATTTGATTGACCAAGTGAGCAAGGTGCAGTTTGACCTTGGTGAATTTGGCGAATTTTGTTCCACGACAAAAACCATTGATGTGTTGGACATGAACGGCAAACAGTACCGCGTGACGGTGCAGGAGTTGTGAAATGTTTGAACCAATCGCGCTTGGATACGCTACGCCCGTGCATAAATTGAAATATTGCAACGTGTGTGAATGTGACAAACCGCCCGAGGGTGGCGTACACATGAATCAACATAAATGGTTGTGTCAGGTATGTTGGACAAAACGTATTACAGGGCAAAACCTTAAACAGAACAGGATTCCAAAATGACAGAACAAAACATTAACCCATATAAGGCGTTGGATTTCATACGCGACAACGCGGCAGAATACGCACAGGCGAAAGCAAACGTCGTGTACATGACTGAGTATCGCAAGACAGTCAAAGCGTCGCTTATGGCGTCATCTAGCGAACGTACCGAATCAGCCAAAGAAACTTACGCATATTCACACGACGATTACAAAAAACATTTGCTGTCATTGGCACAAGCCGTCGAACAATGTGAACGTTTGCGTTGGTTGATGGTTGCGGCTGAAGCAAAAATCGAGGTGTGGCGTAGTTTGGAATCATCCGCACGTGCTGAAGGCAGGGCGACACAATGATGAATTATCTTAAATGCCACCCATCGCACCCAGACGCTAAATGTGCCAATTGCAAACGTCCATTGTCAGAACATAAAACGACAGTCCACGTCATCAATAGCAAAGATAAAGCGTGCATTTACATTCCAATTTCTTTACAGGTAAAAGCATGACACAAGATGAAATTATTGAAATAGCCATCCAAGGTCATTCCAGCATCCGTGATGCAATTCGATGGGCTATAAATCATGAGCGTGAGCAATGCAAGAAACTTTGTGAATGGAAAACAGGTAATCAGTTTGTAGATGAGGCGGTTGCTGTTTGCTATCGTGCAATTGATTTAAGGGGCAAAAATGATTAAAGACGAAGCATTACGCCTTGCATTGGCTTTCAGTTTGTTGTTTTTGACTGGATGCTCAGATTACAAATGTGTTGATGGAAAGATTTACCACCAACTAGACAAAAATGTTTGGGCTGAGTCTGGTCTTTGGCATGGAACTAAGTGCATTTCAGAGGTGACAAAATGACGCACACAGAAGCATTACGCCTTGCATTGGAGTTTATTCAATCAATAAGCCCTGCTTTTATTTGTGAAGCATCACATCACAAAAAACATGAACAACACGCAAGCAATGAACCTTGTCCTCATGTTGCAAAACAGAAACAAGTTTATGAAGCAATTAAAGCCGCACTAGAAGCGAAGGATGAGCCCGTGGCGTGGATGTATGAAGTCAATCATGCACACACTTGCTTGGACTTGTTTGAACCGCCTGATGATGCGTATGACAAAGGCACTCTCTACCCGCTTTACCTTGCCCCACAACAGCGCAAGCCGCTGACGGATGAAGAGATTTATCTTTGCACAAACCACATAGACCGAAATGCACGGGGATGGGCAAATAAGTTTGCCCGAGCCATCGAAGCCGCACACGGCATTAAGGGGGAAGCATGACATACAACTTTTGTCACAACTGTGGTAAACAAAAGCCATTCTTTTTTATGCAATGTACTCAATGCGGGAGAAGACCATGACTGACTGGACAAACGAAGAAGAAGAAGCGTTTAACGAAGTTGAAAAGCACAGCAATTTAGGCAAACAAATCTTGCGTGACATTGAAGGTCAGCCGTATCACTTTGCAAAGCGCGAATGGGTAAATTTAACCAATGACCAATTTTTGGAGGCTTGCCAAATTGCAGAAGGTGGCAATTACATGGTTGCTTTTCAGCGGATTCAACAATGGCTTATGGAGAAAAACACGTGAACATTTTTATATATACAAAAAAAGGTTGCCCGAATTGCACGACAGCAAAACAAATGATGAAGGCGCGTAATCTCAAATTTATTGAGTGCGACATGGACATTGCCAGCGTCAGAGAATCATTTTTCTTTGCATACCCAGACGCTAAGCAAATGCCCCAGATTTTCATTAACGACAACCGAGTCGGAGGTCTTGCAGGGCTAAGAGAAGCCCTCAAGCAACTAGACCTATGAGAAAACAAACTAAACGCAAAGTCTGGAAACTCATCGACCCCATTCGTCACGCAATCCTCGGGGCTGGCATTACTCAGGAACATCTACTAGACAAACTTAGGATGACCGAACTCACCGCCCTAGACGCAATGATAAAAGGGTTCGGCACAGTACAGGACTGGCAGGAACTAACCGACATGATGAATATTTCAGAAGTCATGGCCATCGAGGGCATTGGTCCAGAAGTCCTACCCTATTGCCAACAGGCACAGGAGGCGCTAGAACAAGCCGCCTTGCGCTATCAAGCCACAATGAGGATGGGTCTATCAGGAACGGGAATAAAAGCCTTGCGCGAGGTTTTTGAGTACCACGACCTCCAGCGCAGAAGCATCCCCAGAAGTCAGTACGAAAAGATGATTATTAAAACCCGCCAGCGCATCCAAAGCAAAGCCAAAGAGGTTGTAGAAATATGATTGGCGTAACACTATCCGGCACAGAATACAGAATCCTCCGAGGCATCGGCAAACTGAGACATGAGAAAACCTCAGAACAAACAGTCGAGAACATTCAAAGCCAGAAAGACCCCATCGAAATCGCTATTCAAGGGGTCATCACAGAATACGCAGTCGCCAAGTTCCTAAACCTCAACTTCGACCTTGATTGCGATTACCGAACATTTGGGGCAGACCTAATTGGCCATCGAGGTACGCTTATCGAGGTCAAATCTACCGAGACAGTTGGCGGCAATCTGAACGCTGTAAAAAAATCTCTCTCAAAGCCATGCGATGTCTTTGTCTTAACTGAAATTCATTCAACTCATGTCGCCATTGTCGGATGGATACAACGGGAGCGTTTTCTTGTAGAAAAAAATATTCGCCAAGGTCGTCTCGGACCTTATTATTCGGTTTCTCAATCTGAGTTGTATCCATTTTATGAACCAAGCGACAAAAAAGCATTATGGTGAAATTGCGAGTCTTGGTTGTATCCTCTGCCAATTTTTACAGTATGGAGCCACACCTTGCGAAATCCATCACATTCGTCGTTTTGGAGGGAGACGTGATTCCGCACCCGTCATTGGGCTTTGCCCTGAACATCACCGAGGAAACACGGGTGTGCATGGACTTGGACACAAAGGTTTTGAAAAGCGTTACGGTGTCAGCGAACACGATTTGCTCGAACTAACCGACCAGGCGCTTAACCGAACAACCTAGTTCCTTGTTTATCAATAATCAAAGCCTGTTTACGAGGCTGACCATTAGCAGAATTAGGAATGCTGATATGTGTCCAGCGGTCGAACTCTCTAATCACTTGATCAAATCCAAGGTCTGAAGCAATCACAGCCCTGACCACCTCGTCAGGAGTCATACCTGGCACTCGTATATCAGCCGCACAGCCGACTCTATGTTGAGAGGAGTCCTTACTCCCCACGGCATCGTTTACCGCTTTAGAGCGGAACGCAGAGTTAACCATAACCGGTTTGCCGCCAAGAACGGTTTTGACACCCTCCAAGAATTCAGCCAGTCTTTGAATGTTTGCGAGTTCAGTTTCATTTGGGGTATTGTCCAAGGTTCGATGATCGGTGTGCGTCAGTTCTTCTAAAGTGAAATGTGTAGTCAGATTCATTTTTTAATCCTATCTGCAATTTTTTCCATAGTCCTACCGCCAAAATAAAATGACATGACCAGCATGCCCCATTGCCCGAGGAGTTCCACATACGCGCCACGAGTCTCGTATTCAAAAATTGAGGCAATAGCAAAGCCAGAATACGCCACCAGCAGGAATATAAGCGTCATGGGGCGAATATTTTTACTCATCCAAGAGTCACTAGCCATGTCAGCCTGAACTCGCGCTGTCAAATTGTTTTGCTCAGTCTCGTACAGTTTTGTCTCGTTGGCCATCTTAGCCAGTTCGCCATCCTGAGCCATCTTTTGCAGTTCTAACTGCGCCTTGGCTTTAGCCTCGGGGTCAGGAATCAGTTTGTCGATTAGTTTTCCACCGACATTGAGTAGTGCATCAAGTCCAATCATTTGCTGTCCTTTTTAGAATCTTCGTTTTGCATTAGTTTGATGCCAGACAAAAAGCCAATCATGCCACCGATAAGAGTGCTGAAGGCAGGGCTAATCATTTTGAATATTTCCGCATTGTCGACCTCTTTAGCCCATAAACCAAGCATGAAAGCAAACACCATAGACAAGACAGAAATACAAAGCGTAGTGCTAACCATTAAAGTGACCCACAGAGTCAGTTTGTCTTTTGTGTCAGGCACGGGTTGTTTTGGTCTGCGTATCGGTTTGTCCATACATCCTCACACAAAAATTTGAAATCGTCTGCGATTTTCAAACGAACCAAGTTCTATTGTGTTTTGTCTTGCACGCTTATCGTAGAGTTCGAGTTCCATCTCAATCGTTTTCCATTCCAATTTGTTAGCCGCAATTGCGTAGTGATATTCCTCTTGCACTTTTTCAACTGCCTTATCGAAAGCCAATTGTGCCGCTGTGTGTGTAGGTCTTACCAAGCCATACCATTTGTCAAAGGTAATCACTTTTTTTCCCTTTCCATTGCCCTAGCGTAATAAAACAAAATTTTCTGTCTTATCTCAGCGCTATCAGCAACCCCTGCCCACATCGCAAGGTTATTCCAGATACTCACTAACTGTTCTGTACTGCAACTATCACCATTTGTTGTTAACCACTCAGAAAGACGCTGATGCCTCTCTGATGGGTTGTGCAAATTAGACAGCCCATAAAAATCACTTATCAAACATTTGGTTTGTGCTGTTGCCAAAAACACGATGGCGATGAGCAACACGGCAAACCATTTAGTCATATCCCGCTTCTTTACGCGCCAACTTCAGATGTTGATGCTTAAAGTAAATGTTTGCAACTAAACCAATGACACCAATAATCACACCGCAGATAGCACCAAACTCATTGGCAGTTAAGCCAAAGAAGATGGCACTACCCGCGCCCCCATAGGTTGCTACAGATGATGCTTTAGTCGCCAATGCTGTTGCGGCTTCTGCGGTGTGTTCGTTCATTTACTTTGCCTCTACATCTGCAATTTCAAGTTTGCTTTTCAGCATAGAAAAGAAAGCATCGCGACCTACTTGCAACTGTTCGACATTGAATCTAGCAGACGCTAGTTTTTTGTCCAAATCAGAAACATGAGAAATCAATGCTTGCTGTTCTTGTGTCATATCTTCAAAGAAGTATTCCACGCCATCAATGCTCAATGAGGTTTTTTTATTGCTTGACATAATTAGATTCCTTGGTTTGCAAATTCTGCATGGTTAATTTTACGAAATGTAGAAGCAACATTTCTTGCTTCATCAATATCATGGAATCTACCAAGATATTGTTGTTTGCCATCGTTACATATTTGAACGCGCCACATACTTTTACTTTTTTCCCAATATACGCCTTTGACACCTGAAGTGTTGTTTATTGCTAAACGGCTATTACGCATATTTTGAGAATGTGTAGCGGCTCTTAGGTTTTCAATTCTGTTGTCAGAAATGTCACCATTTATATGGTCAATCAATGGCGTAAATGGTTTGTTATGCCACGCCCAAATCAATCTATGTTCAAGATAAGAAACCCCATTTATCCTAAAAACGTTGTAGCCATTGCTATTTTTGTGGGGTTTGTCTCCTATCTTTGCGCGACCTTTATTGACCGCCCAAACCAGACCACCATCAATGTAATAAAACAATTGCCGTACAAGTTCTGAATCTATGAGTTTTGCTCGTGTCTTTCTCATATCAGTCCTTTTAATGTGCCACCAAAATCGGGTGGTGGCTTCCCGTTAAATTGTTGGAGTCGCCCAAGGCAGGGGCGGCTGAATGATTGGCGGATTGATTTCGTTATCAATCTGGGATTGCACAGATGCTTCTGTAGCGGTCTGGTCAACGCCATTAGCCCAACACCAACCCAACACTTGTTCTTGCGTCAAATCAGCGTATGGTGTGAATTGACCTTCTTCTGGCATTGGGAATGAACAAGTGCCATAAACGGTTGCTGTGTATTCAACGGCAGGGTCGCCAGATGATTCTGCACCATTGCAACGCCATCCCGCTGTGACCACTACATCTGTCAATGAACCCTCTGTAGGTTTGCATTGCATCCATTCAATTACCCAAGTAATAGTTGCTGACATGATTTTCCTTTCGGTTTAAAGATTAGCGGCATCCAAGCGTGCCTTTAGTGATTCAATGATGGCTTGTTGTTCTTGCATTGCTTTTATAAGCATTGGAACAAACACGCTGTACTTCACAGATTTAGTTGTAGTCCCAAGGTCATTGCCTTCTGTATCTTTATCTGATTTTTCATCAATCATTGATGGAAATACAGTTTCTAATTCTTGAGCAACAACACCTAATTGTTTTGTTGTATCACCAATCAAATTGTAGTTGCGTATTTTTATTTGCATCATGTCAGCAAGTTTTGGCGTAGCATCAACAATGTTTTCTTTTAATTTTGCATCAGAAATAGCGCCATAACTATTGTTTGTGTTTGTTACATTGCCGTTTCCTGCAACAAAGAAAACACCTGTGCTTGTATTTGAATATCCACGAATTAAATATGCTGTATTGGCAACTGACGCATTGCTTTGCAAATTCAAAATGTAATTTGAACCTGATGTGTTACTACAAATAAAATTTGCAACATTTTTATTTGCAGAAAGACCATTTACTGTAAATTGTCCCGCTTCACTAGTAGTTCCAACCAATAAATTTCCATCGCCATCAATCCTGACGCGTTCGTAACAATCAGTCAAATTGCTAGTAGCACCACCATGCGTATAGAACGCCAAAGCAGTTGCCCAATCAGAACTAGGTGTAGGTCGGAATGAAGAAATGCCCGCTTGGTGTGGTCCGGTTGAAAACCACAAACCAACAGCATTATTTTGAGTCGCTGAATTGGTATTGTAGATTTGGATACCCTGCATATTGCTACCAATAGTGGCAGTACCAGATATAACAGAGCCAGATGTTGATAGACCCAATCTCATTGGGGGGTCGCTTCTGCCAAGACCCATGTTGCC
>Ga0181344_1000519_pt1 | contig 15201 bp, 5 predicted proteins | sample Su13VDMLBDD_FD_130098 | JGI IMG/M metagenome (GOLD analysis project Ga0181344, IMG submission 130098) | Freshwater viral communities from Lake Michigan, USA - Su13.VD.MLB.D.D | ecosystem: Environmental > Aquatic > Freshwater > Lake | place: USA: Michigan | collected 2013-07-15
AAAATAAGATATGGCTGATTTATTGATGAAAATGCCGATCCCTTACGAACCGAAAAGGGAGAATCGATGGATCTTGAGGTTTCCTTCATCACTTGGTATTAATGAGTGGTATGTTGAAACGACTTCTAGACCTAAACTTACAATTGGTGCTACAGAGATACAATTCCTAAACACCTCTACGTATGTTGCGGGTCGTTTCACTTGGGGGGAATTAGGTGTAACTTTTCGTGATCCTATTGGTCCTTCCGCATCACAAGCGGTTATGGAGTGGATTCGTTTATGTGCCGAGTCAGTTACAGGTCGTATGGGTTATGCAGCAGGTTACAAAAAGAATGTTGACCTTGAAATGTTGGACCCAACGGGAGTAGTTGTTGAAAAATGGATATTAGAAGGTACATTCCTTACAGGATATGACGGAGGATCTTTATCTTATTCAAGTGACGGAATTGCAAAAATCACTTGTAACATGAGAATGGATCGTTGTATATTAGTATACTAATAATAAAAAAAGATATAATAGACCGTATACTTTACAGTATGCGGTTTTTTTTTATTTTTAAAATAAAAGTAAAAATATGCAAAATATAGACGAATACGAGTATGGCCAACAGGACTTTAGTTTACCACATGACGTGGTACAACTACCATCACAAGGAGTTTTTTATAAGTCCAAGAAAAAAAGTGTAAAAGTAGGTTATTTGACGGCAGCAGATGAAAACATTATCTCTAATGTTGACTCAAAAAAAAGTGTAAAAGAATCGATAATTTTACCATTACTAAGAAATAGAGTCTATGAAAAAGATTTAAGACCCGAAGAATTACTTGATTGTGATATAGAAGCAATCATGATTTTTTTAAGAAATACATCATTTGGACCTGAGTATAATGTACAGTTGGAAGACCCAATGACGGGTAAAAAATTCCCATACACATTTAGTTTAGATGAAATAAACATTAAAAAAACAAAAAATCAACCTGATGAGAATGGACTATTTAGTGTCCAATTACCTGTTAGTAAAGCCACAGTTTCTGTAAGACCACTCACGTTGAAAGATAATATCGAGATTGATAGAATTACACAATCCTACCCATCGGATCGAACTCCACCTTTTATTACTGTAAAACTTAGTAAACAAATTGTTGAGGTTGATGGTAAAAGGGATTTGTCAACAATTTCACAGTTTTCAGAAAATATGCCAATTGCCGACTCAAAATTCATAAGAAAATTCTTATTTGAAAATGAACCAGGATTAGACCTAACAAAAACAACAACAGCCCCGTCAGGAGAAAAGGTGAGTTTCTCGATCACCTTTGGGGTGGAGTTTTTTCGGCCTTTCTTCTCAATATAAGCTAAGTCTTCTAGACGAATTTCATTTGTTAGCCAAACAACTCCATGTTCAGTATAGTGAATTTTGGAAAATAGCGACTTACGAAAGAAAGTATCTTATTCAAAAAATAATAGAGTACCACAAGAAAACATAAAAAAAACTATTTATGAAATAAAAAAAGTATGTTTTTTGATGAAAAAGAAGAGATAAAAAAGTTGCAATCCCAAATTGAGGCTTACAAAAATGGTATAAATGACATTTTTGGAACCGCTTCTAAAGGTGTTGATTTAACCGTTAATATCGCAACAAATTACAAACAAACAGTACTTCCAAGTATAACATCGTTGAATGAAGGTCTCCAAAATATGATTGGGGCCGCAACAGACGCAGAAACAATACTCAAATTTTTAGTAGAAGGATCAACGGAAATACAAAACGCGTTTGGTGTATCAAGACAACGATTAGACGACTTTAAAGTTGCAATTGCAGATGCGGGTCCTGAATTGTTACGAATGGGAATTGGTGCCGACAAAGCTGGAGATATTATCATCGAAGTTGGTAAGGCATTTGGAAACACAGGTCTAGTTGGAAGAGAGGCCATCACAGAATTGGCAGCTGCATCAGAACTTACAACCGTATCAGTAACTGAATTAGCAACTTCTTTTAGAAATGTAGGGGTTTCAGTATATGATGTTGGGGATACAATGAGGGATGTTGCAAATTATGCAAGAAGTGTTGGTGTATCAGTTGATGCGGTTTCAAAAGGAGTTGTTTCAAATTTGGAAAAAATGAATTTGTACAATTTCGAAAATGGTACTAAAGGGTTAACAAAAATGGCGGCACAGGCTGCAAGGTTAGGTTATGATATGGGTCAAACCTTTACGGTTGCTGAAAAAGTATTCAACCCTGAGGGGGCAATAGAATTGGCGGCAAGTTTACAAAGATTGGGAGTTGCGTCAAGTCAACTACTTGATCCATTGAGAGCTATGGATTTGGCTCAAAATGATCCTGAAGAGTTACAGAATGAAATAATAAATCTTACCAAAACATTTACAAAGTTTAATTCTGAAACGGGTAAATTTGAAATATTACCAGGTGAAAAAAGAAGAATTCGTGAAATCGCAAATGAGATGGGTATCCTACCTGAAAAGTTGGCGGAAATGTCAATCAAAGCTTCTGAGTTTGATAAAAAAATGAAGTCTATCGAATTCCCAACTGCGAAGAAAGAAGACCAAGAATTGATTGCTAGTTTATCACAAATAAGTGGAGGAACTGCGGTAATTCAGGTTAAAGATGAAACGGGTAAAAGAGTAACTAAAGAAGTTAGACAACTTAGTCCCGAAGATATTGATAGATTAAAAGAACAAGAAGCCGAGTCAAGTAAAACAATTGAACAATTGACCATAGACCAATTAGATGTGATGAAAGAAACCAATGCAACTGCGGCGGCAATAGCAAGAAGAATGGGATTAGGAGTCGCAACAAGTGAAGAGGCTCTAAGAGCACAAAAAGCAGGAAACGTACTCACCAAAACTTTATTTGAACAAAAGGCTCAGGAATTCCAAACTAGTGATGTTAGAGATAAAGCAAGTGAGTTTTTTAGTGACATAGAAAAAACAGCCGTGGGATATTTCCAAGGAAATAAAAGTGCAGAAGATGTATTACTCACTTTGGCGTCTAAAACAGGTAAACTAATAGAAAACGCTGAAACGGTAATAAAAGATTATACGGTAGAAACAATTCAACAATACATAGATCAAATTAAACCAGAACTTCAAAAAATATATCAACCTGTAATTGATAAGGTTAATGAAGAAAATAAAAATAAAAATAAAGTGGTTGAAAAAACAGAACTAGAGATAGTTGTTAAAATTGAAAATTCCGAATCTCTAAACTTAACCGCACAACAAGGTGTTGATATTTTAGAAAAGGCTTTAACGACAGTTGCCGGTACTCAATTAGTTAAGGATGCGGTTGATTATAAACAACTTTCGTAAACAAAATAAAAAATCTTAAATTCTGTATTTATAAAATAAAAAGATGTCTGAAAGTACTCTATCATTTGCCGGTTCTGAATTTTTTAGAAAACAACTTTTAGTAAGGAATTTAGAACCCTACAATGTACCTGGAGCCTTTACCCCAAGTCAACCAGCGGTTAATTACGAGACAAACCTTACTGTAAGTAATGTTATAGATTCGGACGACACTTCAGTGTCCACAAATGTTTTTGCCGAAAAACTTTATCCATTAAATGAATATGGACCTGAAGGAGGTTTTGGTGACCCAATTAATGTAAACTCTATTGCATCCACAAATAATCCTGAAGGGACTAATCAAGGTCCATATTATCCTGTTACTGACGACTCTAATTTAGAATTAATAAATGAATTTTTTATTGATGATGCTTATATTACAAATGTTTGGGGTCCATCAGGTGGGTATAAAGATTTGGTTATTGTTACTGATGTACAGAATGCAGGAATATATCAACCATATTTTTTAGATACGGATTGGTATTACAATCTATCTAATTACACGACTTTTGACATAGTGTTCCAAACAGACCCATTAGGGTCAAATGGATTATTGTCTAGTGATAGTCCACTAATGAACATTGCAGCAAAACAGTTAAAAGGACTTTTTGAAGAAAGGATAGCCTCAGAAATTATTCAAAGCACTGTTGGTTTAATTAATTTAGATACTATTACAGACCCATTCTCGGCATCAATGTTGGCAACAGGACAACAACCATTTTTCACCAAGAATTGGAAAATTACCGTACCCGAAGGCCCTTTATTAGCTGCCGTTTCATTGGCGAATAGATTAACAGGTACTTATTTTCCTGTTTCACTAATTCCTGGTGATTATTTTGATGATACTACGGGAGAAAAACTACCACAAAATATTGCGGCATTAAGTACTATCAACAGTGCCACAGGCGGTTTGTTAGGGCCTATTTTGAATAAAACTAGAAACCCATCTGAAATATTTGTTGCAAATACAGGTAATGGTCAAAAATCTGTTTTATTTGCAAGTTTAGATTATAACAAATACAAACCAACATACAATACAGGTATATTCCCATCATTAGCACAGGCGGTTGCAAACCTATTCAATCAAGACAACAAATCAAGTGGTGGATATTATGTTGGTAGTAGAGAGTCTGAACCAAGTCAAATTGATTCACCACCTAATGAGGTTCCTGTAAATGAATTTGGGCAACAACAACAAACAATTGTTTATGGTCCACAAGAATTGGCACAACTATATGAAGGTAATATAGGTAAACTTCAGTTTGGTTTGGCAGGTAAATCCTACAGTAATGATGGGGGAATTGCTGGACAATTTGTTTGGACCTCACCAAAGTATAGACAAAATGCGGGTTGGAGAGTTGGAAAGGGAGGGGATCCTAAGTCAATTGACCCACAATTTAATGCGGTATCTGCCGATTACAACAAATACCAATCAACAGACTTTGAGTTTAAAGTAGGGTCTATTTTGGATAAGACTCAAAGATTGGTTGAATCTGCCGATAACGTTCAAGGAGGACAAAGGCTAAAACATGTTGGAAATGCAATAAACCAAGTTTCAAAAGTTTTCAACGACGGATATAAGGAAATTACAAAAGGTTCTCAAGTTATGACATACACAGAGCCTGCGACAGGTCAACAAGCCGGTATTGAATATTGTCGTATCTTCACTAAAGATACTCCTTATTTAACTTATGGTGATTTACAAAAAAGGGATGGTATTGTTGATTCGGGAAGGAGATTTGACTATTCAATATTAAATAATACTTATAACCTCAACATTGCCCCCATAAGAAATCCTGGCTCTACAAACATAATTAACGGAAAAGTTAAGAAGTATATGTTCTCTATAGAAAATTTAGCATGGAGGACCTCAGACAGACCTGGTTATACTTATGATGATTTACCTACTTGCGAAAAAGGACCTAATGGTGGTAGGGTTATGTGGTTCCCACCTTATGATTTGAAATTCAATGACGACTCAAGACCTTCATTTAACGAGACCTCATTCTTGGGTAGACCTGAACCTATTTACACGTACAAAAACACCGCTAGAAGTGGGCAATTAAGTTGGACTATACTTGTTGATAATCCTGCAATGATGAATACCATCATAGAAAAACAGTTAAAAGGAGTTGCAAAAGAAAGAATTGACTCTATTGTGGACTCATTTTTTGCTGGTTGTACAAAATACGATATCTATGAACTAGGGTTAAAATTCAATCAGATCCCTACTAAAGATTTATACATTTATCAACAAGTTATTAATAATCCTAGACTAACAACGGAAGAATACCAACAAGTTCTTACTAGTATTGGATCTAACCCATCAGGTCAGAATACCGAAGGAAATTCATTCAATACCGATGGGATAACTAATGAAACTGGAGGTTCAGGTACAAATATCAAACAGAATGAAGATCCTTTGATTAATGATTTAAAAAACTATGAAAACTATGGTTTTTATTTCCACAACGATTTACCTGACCCAAATACAAGATTGGTAAAGGCAACACAACCATTTAACTTTTGGTATGACAAATATATTGCACTCAAGAATACTGATTATGAAACCAAAGCACCTTCTGAAGTTTATACAGATAACTTGGGTCCAAATGGTGCATTCCAAAAAGGAGGTATTCCTAATTTCTTCACTGAAATAGTTGAGGGCAATTTCCAAAAAATATCGACAGAACTTTTAGAAAAAATTAGAGAAGTGTTAGTTAAGAAAAACGGAAGTATTGAGATTGAACTTGTGGGATCTGCATCGGCACCTAATACACCGGAATACAACGTTAATCTTTCTGAAAGAAGGATCGATAGCGTAATTCAATGGTTTGATAAACAGGATGCTGGAAATGGACAAACTTTAGGACAATTCAGACAAGGTGATAATGCTAAATTAAAATTCATTACAGATGGAAATGCTGAAGGTGAAGACATATCAATACCCAAAGGAAGTGAAACTTTAAATAACGCTGAAGTTGATTGTAGAATTGATATAAAACAAAAAAGTGGTTCATCTTATGTAGTAACTAAAAACGCTCAGATTTATAGTATACCCGCTATGGCTTGTAGGAGAGTTTCATTGAAACAAATCAAAGTTACTTTACCACCTCCTGTAATAATAGAAGACGAAGAAACAACAAAAAAACAAGATCAAGATTCAAATAGTTCTACACAGGTTGATAAACCATACACAGGTTATACAAGAACTATCAAACCGCAGGCAAATGTTAATATTGAACAGAAACTAAAAGACGGAATTTCTAAAAAAATACTAAGACATTTATTTACCGAATGTGATTATTTTGAGGTGATTAAAGAATCGAATCCTATGGTGTACGATTCAATAAAAGAAAAAATCAAATACTTCAATCCGGCATTTCACTCTATGACACCTGAAGGTTTGAATGCAAGACTTACTTTTTTACAACAATGTATGAGACCTGGTCAAACAATACCTGTGATTGGACCTGATGGTAGACCAAAATATAATGACGCATTGAATACTGCATTTGGTGCTCCTCCTATATTAGTATTAAGAGTTGGGGATTTTTATAATACTAAAATAATTCCAACAAGTTTATCAGTACAATATGACCCATTATTATATGATCTAAATCCCGAAGGGATTGGGGTTCAACCAATGATTGCTAAAATAAGTATGGGGTTCAATATTATTGGAGGAATGGGATTGAAAGAACCAGTCCAAGAATTACAGAATGCACTTTCATTTAATTTTTATGCGAACACGGAAATATATGATGAAAGAGCAACATCAACCGATAAAGAAAGTGTTAAAAAATTAGACAAACTTGTCGCAAGTAAGTTTGCCGCAACACAACCAACAGTGAAACCACCTTTAAATGTACAACAACCTAAAAAAGGTCAATCCACGATTGGTGTTTTAGGTGAAGGGAATAATATTGACTATCAAAATCTATTTGACGAGTTAGATGCTAATTTACAATCTTACATTGAGAGTTATTTTAATTATATGTCAGGTATACAACAACAGAATAACATGGGAATTGTACAATTAGTGAATAAATCAGTTAATTACGATAAGGGTAACTTAGCTAACCTGACAACACCAAAAGAAACTTTTATCTATGGTAAACCAAGTAATCCTGAAAAATTAATTTCTGATTTAGTAAATCAAGTTTCTAAAGACGTAAAAAAGAGAGAAGACCCGATTATGAAACCATTGAATGATGGACCCCCAGAGTTCAAGAACAAAGTATTAAGAGAGGTTGAGGAAAAATTAAGAACCGAAGTGGAGAAAAGAACTTCAGAAATTTCAAATGCGGTTACACAACAAATAAATACATTTGTCACAAATCAACAAAACCTTGATTATACATTCAGAAAGATGGACGTTGTTTGTAATAAATTGGACGGTTATCTGTTACAAACAAATAACCCAACAGTTTATGACTTAAGCGGTGATACATTCTTTGCCGCAGTCACAAACAACCAAAGTATAAACTATCTCTATCTTTCTGATACGGCACCGTCTGCTCAAATATCAAGTTGTTACACAACACTCAAAGAATTTGATACGTGGGCAAAATCTAATTTGAATAGACCAGAAACATACGATGATAAAAATAACACTCTTAATTGGGATAAAACAAGTCCGTCAGATGTCTCAGGAAATTTCACAACTCCCGAGGAATGTAGATTTTATTTAGCAATGTCACCAATTATTACAGACCCGACAAAAAAAGATTCTTTGATAACAGCATTGACAAATGGTCCGGAAGTGAAAGAAGAACCAAGTATTATACCCGTTATCAGAGTAATAGTTAATAACCTGGAAACTACCTTTAATAATTTCTATAACTCAGAAAAAAAATACTTTGATGATTTGAAAGTTTCTAATGTTTATAAAACAATCACAACTTATGTTTTACCAAAAATACCAAGTGCAGTATCATCTGTTACTCCCCCAACATCTAATGTTGAAAGTAAAACAAAAATAATCAAAGATCTTTATGCAAGTCAAAACTTGAATACAGATTCAACCTTCAACGGTAAAGTAACGTTTAATTAATTATGGTTCTACAATATTATAACAGGTACTCAGATTTTCTAATTAATGGTGAACAAACAGTTGTACCATTTATACCACTACCCGCTAAAAGTAGTGATAAGTCACATATTTACATTGTTGGACAATCTAGAATGGATAAAATATCACAACAATATTTTGGTTCACCTTTTTTTGGTTGGTTGATTATGCAGGCAAATCCAGAATTTGGTGGTCTTGAACAAAATATACCTGATGGTTCTTTGTTGACAATTCCATTTCCTTTAGTAGCTTCATTACAAGATTATAAAAATGGATTAGATAATTATTTCTTCTATTATGGTAGATAGTAATGAAAATATATTAGTTGAGTTTGATTATGACAATATCACGTTAATTGACCCAAACAAAGTTGTTGATGACTTTGGTAACGTTAGTGAAAGGTTAGTCAAACAAGAAAACTTAGTTTACTACGCAAATTTGGAGTGTAGTGTTTTACCACGAACTAAACTCGCGGTTGGAACTTCCTTTGGGGATAATCAAAGAACTATATCGGTTGGTAAGATTAATTTCTTAAATCCTGGGTTTAAAGATTTTTTAGATACAAGTTGGTCAGACGAACTTACAGGTAAAGACACATTACAAGGAAGAGGGGTAAACCAAAAAAAAATTGACCAATTTTTAGAATCGGACAAATCTAACGAATATTATTACACTCAAAGTACGTACTCTAATGGAAAACCAAATGTTGTAGATACAGGTCTTTTAGGTATAAAAGACATCAACATGAGTATGGGGCAAGATTTTTTACCTGTGGTGGAAATTACTTTGGAAGATGTTAAGGGCAGGGCGCTTTTTGAGGCGGGTAATAACTCACCATACGCGGCCTTCTTTCAATTACCATATCCTTTATTCACTTTAACATTGAAAGGTTATTATGGCAAGGCGGTAAAATATCCATTAATGTTGAGATCTTTTACTTCGAATTTTGACCCATCTTCTCACAATTTCATTATAAGATTGAAATTCTACGGATACAAATATACATTACTTTCATACATAAACTTTGGGTCTTTGATGGCGGTACCACACATGTATAAGAATTTGGTAACAATCCCATCAAAGATTAATGAAACTAACCAAACTGTTAAGAACACTAATCAAAATACTTTTTTGAGTAGTAAAGGGTATGAAAAAATGAGAGAAATTTATTCAGATTATAAATCAAAAGGCATGATTCCTGAAGATTTTCCTGAACTAACTCTTAACCAATTAAGATATAGACTTGATGAGTTTATTAAAAAAGTACTATCCCAATTTACAAAAGAAAATTTAGGAGTCCTAACTGAAATTAATAACTACGTAAACTCATTATTAAATTTCCAACAGACGATTTACACATATACTACGACATCTTGGTTCAATCAATTTATGGACACAAAACAACCAATTATTTTAAATAATGGTTTAACAGTGTACACCTTTAATCCTAACCTAACACCTGAAAATAAAGAAAAATGGTCTACAGAATTAAAAGGTAGAATACAAAAATACGAAACACAACTTAATGGAAATAGTGTTTTTGGTAAAACACCAGGAACATACACAGTGGGAGGAACCACATACCCAAGTAGAATTGAATTTAAAATAACTGAGAACACTTTTTATAAAAGCATCAATCCAGAGACAGATGTTAATTGGGAAAAAACTTATCAGTTCAAAAACCCAACAAGTACAGTTTTAGATGGGACATATACTGAAAAGTTAAGGACTTACAAAACGAGTAGATTGAAACAATTGGAACCGTACAAAGGTCAATTCTTCTTTTTTGAAGGTCCAGGGTCTTTTATGTTTATAACAGAAAAAATGGCTAAACAGTCCGAAACTTTCAAAAAAGAAATCGAAACAAGAATTACCGAAAACCTAAAAGCTCAATTCAATAATAAACAATATGGTTTAGGTTTCGTTCCAACAATTAGAAATATACTTGCGGTTTTTTATTGTCAAGGGGAAGCCTTTCTTAGATTATTAGACGAAGTACACAAAAAGGCTTGGGAAGTTAGAAATGACTCGTACAGAAGAGCCGCTATTTTTGGTAACTCCTCAACAGCGCCAAGTGTTGATATTAAAACCTCAACTCAAAACAACGAACCAATTTATCCTTGGCCTCAAGTTATAAAAGAAACTACAACCGATGGTAAGGATGAAAAATTTGAAATAGTTTATCCTGGTGCTCCTGACGTTGCATTTAGATATCGATCTTATACCCCTGAAATTTGGCCCGAGGTTCAATTTGTGGAAGAATTTATAAAGGGATATACATACAGAGATGAGGACTTCAAAGAGTTAAGTGATAATCAAACAAACACCTTGAACAAACCAAGAAGGATTTCTTTAAACTCTATAGATTTCCCAACATCAAATCAAATTTATCAAAACAAACAACAAGCAAAATACTTCTATGAAATTTATGAAAGGGTTATACTAAATGCATATTACAGTAAACTTAGTAGACAAAGTGGATATCCATTAAGTATTTACAACGTTGAGGCCGAAAATGAGGCATTAAACATTTTGGAAAGTTTAAGTTCCTCAAGTCCCTTTTTATCTAAAATCTTAAAAGAGTATTTAATCGATAATACAAACTTTGAGGTATTTTTGAGACACATCTCAAACGAAGGCCAAGGTGAGAGTTGGCAGGACTTTATCAGAGGTATATTTGTTACACCGTATATTAAAAACGAAGTAGAAAACCCAAATAGTATTTTTAATAGAGATATTTTAGAAAATACTAAATCACAACCTGATATTGAATTAAAAACACAAAGTTATAAAACCAATATTGAAAAGTATATTGGAGACTCGAGTACGAGTAATTTCTTTGATTTTACCGACATCTATCCATTACCGGATTTGGATTGGGACAAAAAGTATTTGGCAGATGGCGAGGCTTTAAATAGTAATACAAGCTCATTCGACACTAAGTTAGTTTTAGAATATAATGATAATCAAAAAACAATATCAAATTTTGAAACAGGTGAGAATGAACAAGTAAAAAGACCAATAACCAATTTCAACTACTTTGATATACCTAACAACTTACTTTCTGTTCGTACAGGTCAATCATTTAGAGCATTTTACGACACAAGACTAATAAAAAACCAAGTAGTTACGGAAGGTAATTTATTCTATAGTAACTACAACGGTAACTTATCCGAGTCACAAACAGTTTCAATGATGAATACCCCATACTTTATTAATGCAATACAGAATGGGGTGTACAATTTCAGATATAAGCCAAATGAGAGTAGTCCATATAAGGCTGCTGCTTATTTATTTTTGGAGGGATTACCTTTGGCAACAACCAAAGAAAAATATAAAACATATGGTGAAGGTGGCGCGGCAACTGATCTCAATTATATCATGGCAACCCTTAAAAAATTTGGTGCGATTCACAAGTTACCATATGCTTGGATATTGAAGTACGGTGGTATTTGGAACAGGTATAAAGTTTGGAAAGAAACAGGTGTTGATTTTTTAGATGACGTTTGGACTGACTTCAATTACCTTAGAAATTTTGACCCAATAAGTTCTGCATCAACAACTAACTACCCTCTAACCATAGATGGTAACTTGGTTAACATTGTTTTGGATCAAACAACAAATGCACCAACACCTTTAACGGACATTAACATCGGATTCTATCCACAACTAATAGATGACTTCAATGTCTTCTTACAAGGGACTAAACTACTTACAGGGACAAGCCTTGTTCAAGGTGTCTGCGAAATTAGTGGAAACACTATGACAGTTTCATCAATTAGTAGTAATAATATGTTTGTAGGAGCTTTGATTACGGGTTTAGGAATTTCAGGTAATACTACAGTAGTCAATCAAACATCAGGAACAACGGGAGGTATTGGAACTTATACCGTAATACCAAGTCAAACCGCAAGTACAACAAACTTTACAATACAAAATTTAATTGTTAATGGACCAAGTTCTGTGGATATGCAAGTGTTGATAAACGATAAAAAATTAGTCGTTTTTAACGACCCATCATCTAATTTAAATCAACCACCTTTATTTGATCCTAACAATCCTTCAAGAACATTGAAACTAACGACATGGTCTGTAATTGTAAAATCACAAATAACTGACAATTATTTTGTTTTTCCATCATTTGGATTTAACCAAAGTCAGATTTACGCAGAATGCTTCAAAGACGGACAAATGGATATAGAACTGTCACAGAACAATGCAATATTTAATGGGTCAGTTAGATTATTTTGGAACGCACCAACTTGGGGTTACTTTGATAATTCTTCAGTAAAAAAGAACGACCCTGATACCTACTTAAAAAGTATATTTACAGATCGACCAATTCAACAAAACTTCTTAATCACAGGAGAACAAAAAGATTATTCTTACTTGGATGATATGTTCTCAGCTTTTGACAAACAAATGTTGGATTTATTTGAGACTCACTTTTTGAATTTTAGTAAATCAATTTATGATTATACAGATATAGTACCACCAACTTTAGAGTTTAACTTGGCAGACTTAAACCAACCGTCCGTTCAAAATTTAAATAGTACAGAAACAACTAGTGAATTGTATTTTAAAAATTTCCAAGGACTGATGAGAGAACTCCTTAAAATTGGTAACCCATCATTTACATCAGGAAGTCAAACTTTAACAGATGTGATTAATGCACAAAACACCGTGTTTCAAAATATATTGAAAAACTTTTTGGAATATGATGTTATATTGAAATATGGAAATCCTTCTGGTTTTAATAGACAGACCTTTTTTACTTTCTCAAGTCAATTTATACAAGACCCAATTGTGGTTGATCCATATATTAAGGGTACTTTACCTGGTGATGGATTTATACCAAATACAACTTTGGCCAATTCAAAAACACAAAATCCTGAAGTTTGGAACGCTTTGGAAACTTATGTTGGTTTTTCTACAATACCAAAACTTGAATACAAAAATAATGGATCTTACATCACAGATTTTTTCATAGACATGAATGTAGGTTTTAATGAAAAGAATGTAGTAGATTTTGCACCACTTATTAAAATTTATGCGACACAGAAATTAAACCAATCTAATCTTAACATCAGTTCGTTTTATTCGCTTATGGACGACTACCTTTTATCTTCCAAAGAGTATTTGAATAATGTACTAAGTGTTTTGATGACGAGTGTTAGAAATGAATTACCAACTGTTATTATAAGTCCCGATGAAGGATCAGTAAGAGCAAATTTAGAAGCGGGATTCACGGAACAAACTAGAGTGGAACTTTGGGAAACTTTCAAATCATTAAACGACCAATGGATATCTGGTTATGACTTCAATGACAAAACATTATTCGAGGATGTAATGTTAATGGATAGAGGGTCTAGAGATATAGGTAACAAAATCTTAGTTGACATTTTTGAAATAAAAGAATTAATAGAAGATGGTTCCTATAAAAATACATTATTGGGTATGATTGAAACTATACTTAAGAACAACAACTTTGTTACTTATATGTTACCGGCATACATTAATTTTTACAACGTACAAGACGCTCAATTAAACCCAACCCCAAGAATAGAGGGTACTACAGAATTTGCTAGAACATTGTTTGGAACTTACCTGAATGTTGACTATAGGAATAGTTCGCCAAAATATATTTGTGTTTATGCTAACAAACCAAGTGAACATTTAGCGATGAACGAAAATGTGGATTACAGATTTAGAGATGACGCTTTTGACTTAAGAAGGGCCAGTGATAATCCACTTTTGGAGAGTCAACAAAACAAAACAGATTGGTCAAGATCAAACAAAGTGGTTGGGTTCAATGTGGACATGACTTTACAGAATCAACAAATTTTTAAACAATTTGATGTGGCTCAAGACCCTGGTAAACCAACTTCTGAATCTTTAGAAGTACTAAACCAAATGGCGAATTTATCTAGAAATAGAAGAACCTCGACACAAAACGTTTCGTTGTATAATTTGTATAAAAATAGAAGTTACACCTGTTCAATTGACATGATGGGTAATGCATTAATACAACCCACGATGTATTTTAATATTAGAAATATACCGATGTTTTCAGGACCATACATGATAACGACTGTAAGACATAGGATTAGTGAAAACGGGTTTGACACAACGTTCGAAGGTATAAGACAACCTTTTTATTCACTCCCAAAAATAGATAATTTTATTCAATCGTTGAATCAAAACATTTTACAAAGTATACAACAAACAATTCAACAAAATGAAACAAAAAAACTTACAGACCCTAACACTATAATACAAGAAAAAAATAATGTTTTAGCGAACATACAAGCTGAAGAAACGTTAACCGCAAATCAAGATTGTGCCACTGAAATTAACTCTAAATATTTAGGATTCACTCAAGTTGAAACACCTGTGAACACAAAAGTTATGTTCCAAGAAATGAAAAACCTAATAAGATCTAAATTTGCGGCTAAAGGTTACCGTGACAAGTTAGATCAGTACACAAAACTTATGTATAGTTTTATTTTTGTTGATAGTTCTACTGAAACAGGTTTTGAAAGTTATGATAATAACTTTAGTACAATTGACTTAAAACAGTACTACTCAAATTATTCTGATTTCTTTAATAAAAAATATTACTGTATAAACCGAGGAACAAACATCAATTATCCTATTGTTAGTTTCATAAATCTATCAAGCTTCTTAGATTTTGCAATCAATAAAGTTGAGGGATTAATTCAAACAACAACTACAGCCACTACTTTGGCGGAATACTTGGCGGAAC
>Ga0181344_1000520_pt1 | contig 15201 bp, 27 predicted proteins | sample Su13VDMLBDD_FD_130098 | JGI IMG/M metagenome (GOLD analysis project Ga0181344, IMG submission 130098) | Freshwater viral communities from Lake Michigan, USA - Su13.VD.MLB.D.D | ecosystem: Environmental > Aquatic > Freshwater > Lake | place: USA: Michigan | collected 2013-07-15
AGCGTGATGCGTTGTCTGGTCTGTTGCAATCGACCAAGCCGCGAGGTGGTGGCGGGACTAACCCGCAGTGTATCCCTGACTACATCAAGGCGAAGTCGATCAAAGCAGAGTGCGCGGTGATCCTGACCGATGGTCATGTGTTCAACTGGGGCGATGGTTGGTCATGCCCTGTGCTGTGGGGTATCACGACCGAGAACATCACGGCTCCGATTGGTAAGTCGGTAACGATTAAATAAACACTGTTTATAAATAGGAGTGCAATCATGATTCAGAATAGTGCGGTGCTTGTTGACCTGAACATCAGCGTGTGGACGGGTCGCAAGATGGACAAGCGCGTGTCAGAACAAGTTGATGCAAGTAACAACACCAAGACTCGCGCAGGAAACTATCACAAGAAACTTCTTGCAGGCACTGAAGCGTTGGATGCGCTTCATGCGGTGGTTGGCAAAGTTCGCCAATGGCATTACGACAACACGTTACCGTGGGCTGACAACGGTGCGAGGCTGCTGCCGATGGCTAACTTCTTTGACTACAAGGCTACGTTGGGGGACTTCAAGACGATGTTCTACTCAACATCCGAGGAGTTCTACGGGCAGTACAACGACCTTGTGAGTGCGGCTGCGTTTACGTTGGGTGATCTGTTCAATTCGAATGATTACCCTGCGCTTGAGGATATCCGCAAAAAGAATTCATTGCGTGTGACCTTCAGTCCAGTACCGGATTCGGGCGACTTCCGTGTGGATATTCCCGAGGAGTATCGCAAGGAGTTGGAGGCTATCTCTCAAGAGCGTATCGACGCTGCGATGAAGGACGCATGGACGAGACTGCATGATTGCCTAAAACATATGTCCACGAAGTTGGCAGGTGATCAGAAGCAGGTATTCCGCGATACGTTGGTTACGAATGCGACGGATCTTTGCAGCATCCTGAGCAAACTCAACGTAACAAATGATCCCAAGTTGGAACAGGCACGGCGCCAGCTCGAGTCTGCGTTGATTGGAATAGATGCTGCTGAGTTGCGTAAGAGCGACAACGTGCGCCTTGACGTTAAGACGCGAGTCGATGAAATCCTGAACATGTTTTAAGGAGGTGTGAAATGGTTTGGAATCATAGGGTGATGCGGTTCACAGAACCCGAGAGTGGGGATGTGTTCTATAAGTTCGTCGAAGTGTTCCATGAGAACGACGGTACGTTGATTGGATACCACGATCCGTTCATGTGGAGCGAGACTCCCGAAGGTATACAGGAGTTGGCTGACCGTTTACTCATGGCAACGGCAAAGCCTGTGTTAGATGAGTCTGAGTTTTCTGATTTTGAGGAGGTGTGAGATGAACCCAAGAAAGAGAGCGTACTTTGCTGCGTTTCGCCACGGGTTTTTTGGTGGCCTGTGTGCTGCGTGGATTCTGTTCGTGTTACTCACATGAACAAGTACAAACTAGACAAACTGCCGCCGCGCACCAAACTCTACGGGTGGGACTACAACAAATCCAAGGAGTTCCGCATGACTGGAAACGAGTGGATGCAGTACGCGAAGGTAGATGCGTTTAAGTTTGAGCATGGCAACGACGGTGCATATTCCGGTAATGGCATCGAAGTGTGGCTCGACGGTAAAGATATAAACGAAAGATAGGAGAGTGCGAAATGGATCTTAATACGTTAGTAGGAAAGGTGTACCGCCGTGGCGTGATTCACGGTGGGTTGGTTGCCGTCGTCACGGCTGCTATTTGGTTGCTTGTATAAACACTGTTTATAAATTGGAGTGCAACATGATTACCTATATCTCAAACAAACTACCACCGCACCCGACGTTGGACATTCTGACCAAGCAACTGGGGCGTACTCACACGAGTCGGTATCCGATTACTGCCGAGGTCACGGATTCTTCTACTACTTGTTTTTTCGATGACCGCTACCGAGGCAAGGCGATTATGGTTCTGACGTACGTTGGTGACGGGCAGTTGTTATTCCGATCCCCGTTCATCAAGAACGAGAAGTACAAGGAGAACAGTAATAACTACGAGACGAAGGTGACTAACAACATGACGAAGGCTAGGAAGATACTGGCCGAGTACGTCCGTCCGTACACCCCGCATGAGTTGACCAAGTACAAACAGAACGACGCAAATAACGTATTCCTCGCTTGGAAACATGAGTTTAGCGAGAAAATTAGGAATGTCCTCAATTACCTAGCGTCCAGTGATGTCTTGGATGACATCGCTAACTATGCAGAGACTGGTATCCCATACGGTACGAAAAAACTTAAAGCGTTAGTGACTCCCGAAAACCTTGAACTTATCCGCGCTTCCAAAGAGCGAGACACGCCCACGCCCAAGAAACATGTTTATGTGCAGCCTGACGGCACGGTGTTTTATTGCACGACGGATAAGTCATGGGGTAGTTTCACGATGGGCGAAGTATCTACATGCAACAGCGTCTATGAATTGCCCGAGGATATGCAGGGCAGCGTTGCCCTACTGCGTATGGTGGACGACAGATCCGTGATCAACAAAGTCGGCCTAAGATTGGATGCTAACAGTTTTTGGTTGTACTAACTCTTGCCTAAGTTAAAATCATGTGGTATTCATATACGGTGATACCAAGCAACTGGATAATGACTATAGGTATAAGGCGCGACGGAAGCACCTTTAAAAAGTGTACGTTGATCGACAAGCGCAGGATGAAGTCAACTACGTTTCGTATTGATAAACACTGTTTACCCGAGGCCGTATCAACCAAACTAGCAATGGTGAAAATGATGCGAGGTAGTTACGAAGTGTCGATCATCGGTGCGTGGCTAGGCGAGCAAATCATGGCAGTTGCTTTGGACAAAGACGAGTACAACAACCTACTAGGGATGACGTATGGCAACACCGGAGAGCAAGGTAAAGAAAAGCGTATACGCAACACTGGAGAAGTATCCGAACGTGTACAGGATAACCCCGACGACGGGGGGCTACGGTAGTTCTGGTGCGCCTGACATCGTGGTTTGTATGAGGGGTAGGTTCATCGGTATTGAGTGCAAAGCGAACGGCAACAAACCCACGGCATTACAGTTGAAGAACCTGAACGCCATCGTTGAAGCCGGTGGGTATGCGTTTGTGATTGACGAGGGGGCCATTGGTGTTTTTAGGATGGTGTTGGACTTAATAGTGTGGAACAAAGAACCACCTAAACTTTATGACTTCACAAGAGAACTCAGCGACAAAGACACGACTGAAAACAAGTAAGGGTGTTGCTAAGCGGATCGTGCGTCTGGCTGTGTCTAGGTTTGCGATCAGCGTGAGCGACATCATGAAGACGTATAACTTTACGAATCGCCATGCCCAGAGGTATCTGGCGTGGCTGCAAGAGGAAGGACTCCTGTATCTGAGGTACAGGAAGAACAGACGAAACTATTATTCAGCGACGAGGAAGAGAAATGAAGTTAGAGAAATTGGGCGAAGCGTTAGCCGTAGCCAATGAGTATGAGATGGATGGTATCGACGTAGCCATCCTTGCTGCTGTGGCGGAGAAGCGGCGCACCGAGGGGGCGGCAACTATCATGCAGTTCTCTTCTGGCTTGCCTTTCGCGTCGTTTGGAACCATCCATGCGCGTGTCAGACGCATGGTGGACAAAGGGATTCTCACCAAGCAGATCAGGGAGGACAACCAGAGATACAAGGTTCTGGGCGATGGCCCAGTTATGGCGAAGTTCCTAAACAAGTTGAGTGATATCTAAATAAAAGGAGACTAGAGATGACTAAGAAGTACAAGGCGAACAAATCACAGGTGATCCGCAAGTTGTATGACTTGGGTCACGATGAGAAAGAGATCCAGACGATGACCGACTACAGCAAGCCGCTGATCGGTGTAGTGCTGCGTAACTACAAGGCCAAGAAGAAGGCAGGTAAGGCCAAGAAGAAGGCGAGCAAGCCCAAGTACCAAGAGTTTAAGGTGTATGAGTTTACTGAGCCGAAGGCCAATGTCGAATGGGTTGAGACTCCCGATCCCGTCAACAGCCCGCCGCACTACCGAACGGGTGGTGTTGAGACTATCGACTTCATCGAAGCCAAGGATCTGAATTACCGATTGGGCAACGTGGTCAAGTACGTGAGCCGCGCAGGTAAGAAGGACTCCGATCCGGTGCAGGATCTTGAGAAGGCTGCGTGGTACTTGCAGCGTGAGATCGAAGCGAGAAAGAACGCATGATCCGTTGGATATCCGACTTCTTTAGGAAGTTTGATGCGGCACGGCGTAGAGAGTGGGGGCGGGTTCCGCCCCCCGAGTGGGCAGCAAAACGTGGAGGGAGGGACTACTGGTGAGCGACTACAGAGTAAAGATCTCCGTCTCCAATGCGCGGATACGTAGAGCCATGCAAGCGGCGGGATATACATCTGTACTCCAGATGTGCAGAGTTAAGAACCTGTCAATTGGGGCTACGTTCGATCTCGTAAACATGAAAGCATCCCCGCTCAATCAAAAGGGCGAGTGGAGAAAGTGCGTACTTGATTTAGCCGATGCGCTGTACTGCCTACCTAATGACCTATTCAGCGAGCGCCAGAAGGTGCTGGTACTGAAATCAGCGACCGGCACTAAGGATGTGACAGAGGCAGAACTTACTCGCATCAGCGAGCAACACGTTTGGGATAACCGTATTGAGGATATGCAGGACAACGAGGGTATCCGCGAGATCGCGCACGAACAGACTGAAGATCTACTGAAAGCGACGATGGATGCGTGCCTGACTAACAGAGAGAAGATGGTGTTGAGCGCAAGAAATGGGTTGTTAGGAACAGAAAGATCGTTGGATGAGGTAGCCAAAGCTCTCGATGTAAGCAGAGAACGTATCCGGCAAATTGAAGCTAAAGCAATTAGAAAACTTCAGGCTCAAGCCAGTAATAAATACAGTGAAGCAGGAAAAATATTACATGAATTGAAGGACGCGATAAATGAGTAATCTAAATACACAAAACATCGACGATGCGGGGTGCCGCAGGATGTGGGCAGCGGTTGTCTACCAAGCCGTGAAAGACATGACCGGCGAAACTACTAGGCGTCCCGCTATCAATTGGATGTATTCAGATGATTCAGGTCCGGGTTCTATGCGGTGGATCTGCGACATGTTGGATTTGGACTACCACAAACTAACCCAGTTGTGCATGACTAGATCTGGACGGGCGCAGATTCTACGGTGGAGTCCGGACATAGACGGCAAGAGAAGCCCGAGGTCTATGAAATGAAACACAGCAAGGTAACTCTTACATTTGATCAGTACAAGATCCTATTGGAGCGCAAGCAGAAGGCCAACGGCAGGAACGTCAAGTACAAAGACCTAATTCAGCAGTGGGGAGTCCCGCACTACCATCTATCGACGGCGGTGTACCGTGGGATCAAGCAGTACGACTACAAATTATGGAAGGAGCAACCGCGATGACCCGCGACGACATCATCCGGCTGGCGCGAGAGTCTGGTTGGACAGAGTATTCACTTTTACACGCGGTGGAGGTGCAGCGGTTAGAAACTTTCGCCGCCCTCGTTGCCGCCGAGAAGGACAAAGAGATCAAGCGACTACAAGACATGCTGTACGAGCAACTGGGCGAACTGACGGCGTTGCGGGCGGAGAAACAAATGCGTACACGCATTGAACAACTGAAGGAGCAACCGAGATGACCCGCGACGACATCATCCGCATGGCGCAGGAAGCGGGATTTGAAATTGAGAAAACGCTTTACGGACCTGTCCCTTGTGTCGATGGTCGCGGCATCGACGACCGTCTTGAACGCTTCGCCGCCCTAGTTGCCGAGCGAGAAAGAGAGGCGTGTGCGAAGGTGGCCGAAGCCTACGAGCCGACCTGTGACACTTGCCCAAGTGGTGTAGCCAACGCGATTCGTGCGAGGAGCGAGACATGAAAAACCTATGGGGCGACGACGTTTTTTTGGCGCTGGCTAAGATCCGCGAGCAGGGCTTGTGGGATGAGGCTGATTTAGTGTCTAAAGAAATGCTCGCTCTACAGGCTGAGGTCGTTTACTTACGGCGACGTATTGAAACATCTATACAATACCGAGATGTGTTCAAAGCAGAGTTTGATACGTAATGTGCCATGAAGATTACTTACCGACAAATCGACGCTTCAGACCCAGACAACAAACAACTGCTAAAAGTAATGCAGAAGGCTTGTCTACCGGCTGATGGTCTGTACTTTCCCGAAGACGGGGTGTGGTGGGTGGCGTATCACGCAGACTTGGCTGTGGGCTTCAGTTGTTTATCTCCATCTCAACAGTTGGAGGACGGCATATATCTAGGGCGTTGCGGAGTAGGTAAGGCGTACAGGGGGCGGGGCATACAGAGGCAGATGATCCGATTGAGAATCCAATGGGCTAGAAGGCATGGGTATAAATGGGCTGTGTCGGACACCACCGACAACATACCTAGCGCCAACAACTTGATCTCATGCGGATTCAGACTGTACACCCCGAAGGTTCCGTACTCGTTTGCAAGAGCGTTGTACTGGCGTAAGAGGTTATAAGATGGGGTTTAAAGATCCAGTTGTACGTAAAAGTAAGCAAAAACTATATTCAAAGAGGTACTACGAGAAGAACAAGAAACATCTAATCAAGAAAGCTAAGACCAACAAAGACAAATCCAGACAAGAGTGGATTGCATACAAGTCAGAGAAGCGGTGTAGTCATTGCAGGAAGAAGCACCCTGCGATTATTGACTTTCATCACGTAATCAAAGAAGGTAAGCGATCCGTCAATCATTTAGCGGTCAAACAATCTAATGTACAAGAAGCGATCAAGGAAGCAGAAACCAAGTGCATACCGTTATGCTCAAACTGCCACCGAATCCTCCACTGGCACGAGACACAACGAACCATGCGAAAGCGGAGAAAGAAACGTGGCAGTTGAAGATGACATATTGGACTTAATTCGTGCGCTCCCAAATGAGATAAACGACAAGTCTACAACTACAGAATTCAAGTTCTTAACAGTGGGCAGCGTACTGTGGCAGTGTTACCACGAGATTAGGCATTTGAGAGAAGAACTAGAGGAAGCAAGACGTGACAATAATCAAACGCGAGAGAAGATGTACTGAGTGCAAGCGTAAGTTTGCAACCCCCGAATCATTCAGGGCACACCAATACGAATTTGGTGGATGTAGGTCTGTAGAAGCGTTGGCCGCAGCCGGGTACGTAGAGACGGGCAAAGGTTGGCTGTTCGCAAGATCGGTAAAAAAGAAATGATAACCGTAGACTTTGAAACGTATTACGACAAGGACTATTCCCTGTCGAAGATGACCACGGAGGAGTACATCCGTGACGACCGCTTTGAAGTAATAGGGGTGGCTGTTGCTGTAGATGACGATTCGCCGGAGTGGTTTAGTGGCACACAGAAAGAAACCGCTGCATGGCTCAATCAGTTTGACTGGTCTAACTCACTCGTACTGGCACACAACACCCAGTTCGACGGGGCGATCATGTCATGGGTATTCAATATCAAGCCGAAGGGATGGCTAGACACACTGTGCATGGCGAGGGCTAAGCATGGCGTGGAAGCGGGGGGAAGTCTCAAGGCTCTGGCCGAACGGTACAACCTTGGAGAGAAAGGCAATGAAGTTGTTAACGCGCTTGGGAAACGGCGTATTGATTTTTCTAGCGAAGATCTCGCTAAGTATTCTAATTATTGTATTAATGATGTTCGCCTTACCACTGATCTTTTTAGTAGGCTTGTTGAAGACTTTCCTAAAGGAGAACTCAAGGTAATAGATCTTACCTTGCGTATGTTCATTGAGCCTACGCTGGAACTGAATCTCCCTTTGTTGGAATCCCATCTTGTCTCGGTGAAGGACAAGAAAGCCAAGTTGCTCGCAGCGGCACAAGCAGACCGCGATACGCTGATGAGTAATGACAAGTTTGCAGAACTGCTTATGAGCCTTGGCGTGGAACCACCGAAGAAGATAAGCGCCCGTACGGGTAAGGAAGCGTGGGCGTTTGCCAAGACCGACGAAGGGTTCAAGGAACTACTGAGCCATCCGGACCCGCGAGTCCAGACCCTTGTTGGTGCGAGACTGGGGACCAAGACCACCCTTGAAGAGTCACGTACACAGAGGTTTATAGACATCGCCCTACGTGGCAGTTTGCCGGTACCCATCAAGTACTACGCAGCGCACACCGGACGGTGGGGCGGGGACGACAAGATTAACTTGCAGAACCTACCTTCTCGTGGGGCTAACGCAGGGAGACTGAAGGCCGCGATTACTGCACCGAAGGGTTACGTCATCATAGACTGTGACTCCTCCCAGATCGAAGCCCGTACGGTGGCTTGGCTTGCAGGACAGCAGGATCTAGTCGATGCGTTTGCCAAGGGTGAAGACGTATACAAGATCATGGCATCGGCTATCTACAACATACCTGTCGAAGAGGTTACGAAGGATCAGCGGTTCGTAGGTAAGACCACGATTCTTGGAGCCGGGTATGGGATGGGGGCTGCAAAGTTTCAGTTGCAGTTGAAGACGTTCGGTGTCGATACCGATCTCGACGAGTGCAAACGAATCATCGACGTATACCGGCGCACCTACCCGACCATCCCCGCACTATGGAGACAAGGCCAGAAGTGCATTGAGTCCATCCCGACAGCGAAGGCTGCTGACTTTGGTGTGGTTGACGCTGTGTTGTTTGACCCCCGCGAATACGGGTTCCAGTTGCCTAGTGGGTTGTGGCAGCGGTACGAGGGTTTGAAGAAGGTCGAAGACGCCGAAGGGAAGGCTCAGTACGAGTACTGGACTAGGCGTGGCGCGGTCAAGATCTATGGTGGCAAGGTTGTTGAAAACATTTGCCAAGCCGTGGCAAGATGTGTAATCGCGGAACAAATGTTACGGATTTCAAAAAGGTACAAAGTGGTTCTCACGGTACATGACGCTATTGCCTGTAGCGCTCCTGAAGCGGAAGCCGAAGAAGCGCAGAGGTATGTGGAAGAGTGTATGCGGTGGCGACCGTCATGGGCATCTACCCTGCCACTCAACTGCGAGTCAGGCATGGGTAAAAGTTACGGGGATTGTTAATGTCTGCTTCATACACATGGTCTTATTCGTCACTCGACCTGTTCAATCAGTGTCCACACAAGTACTACCGACTGAAGGTAAAGAAGGACATCAAGGAGCCAATCAGTGACCACCTTGTGTATGGGCTAGACGTTCACAAAGCAGCGGAAGACTTCATCGGAAAGGGCACTCCGATACCGGAGAAATACAAGTTCATAGAACCCGCCCTGCTCAAACTGAAATCCTACGAAGGCGAGAAGTTGTGCGAGTACCGCATGGGTCTGACCAAGAATCTGGAACCCTGTAAGTTTTTTGACAGGGGGGTTTGGTGGCGCGGCGTAGCAGATTTGATCATCCTGAACGGTGACTCTGCAAAAATCGTGGACTACAAGACTGGCAAGTCCGCTAAACATGCTGATACGAAACAGTTGGAGATCCTGTCGCTGGCGGTGTTCAAGCACTTCCCGCAGGTCAAACGAGTAAAGGGTGGGCTGCTGTTCGTAGTGGCCAACGACTTTGTGAAAGGCGATTTCGATGCCGGACAGACTGATGTGTATTGGCAACGATGGCTAACCAATACGGCACAACTAGAGAAGGCGTTTGAAGTAAACGTATGGAATCCCCGGCCTAACTTCACGTGCAAGAATTGGTGTCCGGTTAAAGATTGCACACATAACGGGAGGTAAACATGGCTCGTGACTACCGTCGTGAATACGACAACTACCAAGGCAAACCTGAACAGGTCAAGAACCGCGCTAAGCGTAACTCTGCTCGCGCCAAGATGATGCAAGCCGGGCGCGTACGTAAAGGCGACGGTAAAGATGTTGACCACAAGGTTCCGCTCAGCAAGGGCGGGTCAACTAAAGCCACCAATCTGAAAGTTACTAGCGTCCACGCGAACCGTTCGTACAAACGTCAGAAGGATCGGAAACCTGCCTAATGCAGATTATAGATAACAAAGCGTTGCTAATTAGAGTGCGTGAACCGGGGCGTATTACGTCTGCAATCCGTACAGCAAAGCAACTGAACGATACTGATGTGCTTGTGAAGTGGGGCCTAGAAGAGGCCCAGATCCTGAAGAACTTGCGGCTGAAAGATGTGCCCTCGCCAATTATGCGAGATTACGCATGGTCTGGACTTCAGAAGCCGTTCAAGCACCAGTACACCACGGCATCGTTCCTGACTCTGCATCGACGGGCTTTCTGCTTTAACGAGCAGGGTACGGGTAAGACGGCATCTGCTATCTGGGCTGCTGACTACCTGATGAAGCAAGGGCTAGTGCGGCGTGCGCTTGTGCTGTGTCCGTTGTCGATCATGCAATCCGCATGGGAGAACGACCTGTTCAAGTTTGCTACGCACCGTACGTGCGCTATCGCCCATAGTTACTCCAGAGAGAAACGTATCAAAGCCGTGGAGGGCGATGCAGACTTTGTTATCTGTAACTTCGACGGACTGGATATCGTTAAGGAAGCGGTGATCAAGAACAGGTTTGACCTGATCATCATCGACGAGGCTAACGCCTATAAGAACGTATCCACAAAGCGATGGAAGGTATTGAACTCGATACTTACTCCATCGACATGGGTATGGATGATGACAGGTACGCCAGCGGCGCAGTCCCCCACGGATGCCTACGGACTTGCCAAGATTGTTAATCCGAACAACGTTCCTAAGTTTTTCGGTGCATTCCGGGACAGGGTGCTGACTAAAATCACGCAGTTTAAGTGGGTGCCAAGGCCGCAATCAGAACAGATTGTCCACGAGGCACTGCAACCTGCGATTCGGTTCACCAAGGACGAGTGTCTGGATCTGCCTGAGATGACCTACGTCATGCGTGACATCCCGCTGACCAAGCAGCAGAAAGCCTACTACGAAGAGATTCGTAAACAGATGTTGACAATTGCTGCGGGTGAGGAGATCACGGCGGTCAATGCTGCGGCAAGCCTGAACAAGTTGCTCCAGTTGTCGTGTGGCGCGGTCTACTCGGATAGTGGTGAGGTGGTGTCGTTCGATGCGCGGAACCGAATGGAGGCGTTACTGGAGGTTATCGAAGAGGCAAGCCAGAAGGTAATCATCTTTGTTCCATATCGTCATGCTATTGAGATCATTGCCGAGGAACTGAAGGCTAATAAAATATCTTGTGAGATCATCAATGGCGCAGTACCGGCTAGCCGACGCTCCGAAATATTCAAGAAATTTCAAGAGACTACGGAGCCGCGAGTGCTTGTCATTCAGCCTCAAGCGGCTGCACATGGTGTCACGCTACATGCAGCCAACGTGGTTGTCTGGTGGGGTCCGATAACGTCTATTGAGACTTATTTGCAAGCAAACGCTCGTGTCCACCGTGCGGGTCAACATCATCCCTGTACGGTAGTACACTTGCAGGGCAGTCCGGTTGAGAAGCGCATATACAAGATGCTGTCTCAGAAGTTGGACGTGCATACCAAGTTGATCGAACTCTATCGAAATTTTATTGAGGAAATTGCTTGACAGTGTAAAGAAGATGCTATAAATTCTTAGACCCACAAGGAGAATATATGAGTGCAATGAACGCTGAAAAACTTGCGGAAGTCTACGTGAAGATTCGTGAGGCACGTAGAGAGTTGGCCAAAAAAGACGAAGATCTAAAGGCACAACTCGACGTTATTACTGAGCAGTTGCTTGAGATCTGCAAAGACCAAGGGGCTACCACTATCCGCACACAACACGGTACGATCTCACGGCGTGCCAACAAACATTACTGGACTAGCGACTGGGATTCGTTCTTCAGATTTATCAAAGAGAACGACGCCTTTTCGCTTATGCAGCACCGTATTAACAACAATAATATGGCGCAGTTCCTTGAAGAGAACCCAAACCTTCACCCGCCCGGGTTACAGGCAGACATCAACCCGACTATCGTAATTGTGAAACGCTAAGGAGCGCATATGAGTACTGATCTCGCTATGCTGGATTCAGGGCTTCCAGACTATCTCAAGACCCTGAAAGTTGACGACACTACCAAAGCCCTCATGGGTAGCGGTGGTGGCACGGCTGTCAAGCGCATCTCCATCAAGGGCGGTGTGTGGCGACTTATGGTCAACGGTAAGGAGATGGCCCAGAACGAAGACCGCCATCTTAATGTTGTTATTGTCAACGCGGCCCCAAAGGTCTCTCGTACTTACTACGCACAGCAGTATCAGGAGGGTGGTGAGATCGTCGCCCCTGATTGCTGGTCTGCCGATGGTGAGGTGCCAGATGCCAAGGCTGCGTCCCCGCAGTCCAAGCGATGCCTTGACTGCCCGATGAACATGGCCGGTTCCGGTTCGGGTACTAGTCGCGCTTGCCGCTACAGCCAGCGTATTGCTGTCGCTTTGGCAAATGACATCGGTGGAGACATCTTCCAGTTGACGTTGCCTTCTACCTCCATCTTTGGTGAAGGTGCTGCCGGTAAGTGGCCGCTCCAGTCTTACGCTAAGTTCCTTGGTGGTAAGGGTATTCCGATCACGGCGGTCGTCACCGAGATGCGGTTCGACACGAACAGTTCGACGCCGAAGATCAACTTCAAGCCAGTAAGTTTCTTGGATGCTGCACAGCACCAACGCGCTATTGATCAAGGCGCTACTGACGCTGCCAAGCGAGCCATTACGATGACTGTGGCTGAAGCAGACGGTACTAAGTCGAAGGCCAAAGCAATCGCTGCCCCAGTGCAGGAAGCCGCTAAGGTTGAAGAGGACGCTCCCGAGCCGGTAAAGCGTGTCTCCAAGAAGTCCGAAGAAGCCGCCGCTGGTAAGCCAGACTTGTCGAAGATCCTCGCTGATTGGGATGACTAATGGCATCCCGGGGCTACTCGACACTGATGGTTCAGGCGATCTACGACGCTAATCCGTTTTTCTTGGGAGTCAAACTCGCCAAGATATGCGTCAGATTGAACATCCCAGTAACGGATGTTGCCGAGTACCTGAACGTGAGCCGACCAACTGTGTACTCATGGTTTATCGGTAAGCGCGATGTGTCTTACAAATACGCAACTCAGGTTGAAAAGCTAATAGACAAATTAGCTTAGCGGTAGATGGGCTAGGTTAGCTACCGAAAAGGGCGTTGCCGTCTGCCCCTGCCCATTCTATTTGACGGCTTTTGAGGACGGCTATGCTTTCACGTAAGGACTTTCTTGCCCTCGTACTACCACCATTAGATGAGGGTGAGTCCTACTGTACTGTTGGCATCAAGGAAGATGGTGACGACAAGGATGTCGTCCAACGCTTTGTAGGTAGCATTGATGAAATCTGCGACCACGCTGACGAGTTTGTAGATAAGACGTACAACGCATTTTATGGTATGGCGAAGTATGGCCCAGAGGGACGCCGTACAACCAAGAACGCTGTTGCCTTAAAGTCGTTTTATATAGATCTCGACTGCGGTCCGGGCAAGCCATTCACTGATCTGAGTGAGGGTATGCTCGCACTCCGTGCGTTCTGCAAGGTAACTGGATTGCCCCGCCCGACTGTAGTTAAGTCTGGTACGGGTGCCCATATCTATTGGGTCTGCAAGCAATCCTTACCACGCGAGAAGTGGACGGGACATGCGGAAAAACTAAAGGCTCTCTGCGTAGAGCACAAGTTCGAAGTAGATCCGGTCGTTACTGGTGAGGCGGCTCGCATTCTCCGTATTCCGGGGACGATGCACGTAAAGGATCCTACTAACCCAATCCCGGTTGAGGTTCTGTACGCTGCCCCCGAACTGGACTATGCCGACGTAGAGAAACTTCTTGAACCAAGTTTCGACATTCTCGCTGGCTTAAATAAGCAGAGTTACAAGCAACAACTTGACCCGCTTACGTTGTCCCTGATGGGCAACAAGGTTGCAAAATTCAAAGACCTTCTGGTGGCATCACTGGAGGGTAAGGGCTGTGCCCAGATCGCGCACATCTACAACGAACGGGAAACCCTGTCATACGATATGTGGCGGGGTGGGTTGAGTATTGCCCAGAAGTGTTCCGACCGTGACAAGGCTATCCATGTCATATCTCAAGGTCACTCCGGGTACTCGGCTGAACATACGGAGAAGATGGCTAACGGGACGAATGGCCCGTACACCTGCGAGCGGTTCCGTCTTCTGAATCCTACGGGTTGTGAGGGTTGCCCCCACAAGATCGTGACGCCTATTGCGCTGGCTGAACGGGTAGTGGAAGCCACTCCAGAAGAAAACGTAGTTGTAGAAATCGAAGAGATAACGAAGGAAGAGAAACAGTACACCATCCCCAAGTATCCGTTCCCGTTCTTCAGAGGTAAGAACGGCGGCATCTACAAGAAGATGAAGAAGGAGGGACCGGATGGTGAGGAAGTCGAAGTAGACGAACTGATCTTCAAGCACGACTTCTATGTTGTGAAGCGCATGGTTGATCCCGATCTGGGTGACACATTGCTATTGAGATTCCACACCCCCATGGACGGGGTTCGGGACTTCATCATGCCGACCACAACATCTATATCGAAAGAGAAGTTCATGACGCTTGTAGCCTCGCACGGCATAGTTGTGCTTGGTAAGAAGCAAGATCACTTGATGCAGTACGTAACAGATTGGATTGACGCACTTATGTTGAAAGAGAAAGCAGAGAAAGCACACCGGCAGTTCGGTTGGGTCGATGACGATTCAGCGGTCATTATTGGCGACCGTGAGATCCGCGCTACTGAGACGGTATATAGTCCACCGTCAGGGGCGACCATCACGACCATTCCGTTCTTCCAGACGAAGGGTGACTTAGAAACATGGAAGTCCATTATTAACCACTACGCCACTCCCGGCATGGAATACAGAGCGCTTGCGTTCTTCTTGGGATTCGGTACACCACTAATGCGCTTTACCGGACTAGAAGGGTTCTTGGTCAACTTGGTCAGCCGTGAGTCCGGTACAGGTAAGACAACGATCTTACATGCCATCAACAGTATCTACGGTCGTCCGAAGGAATTGGCCCTCGCTCCGAAAGATACTTACAACTCCCGTATGAACCGTATGGGTGTCATGCAGAACTTGGCTGTGACTATGGACGAGATCACGAACATGCCAGCCGATCAGATGTCCCAGCAGGTGTACGACGTTACCTCTGGACGCGCCAAGAATCGCCTCATGCAGCATGAGAATCGGGAGCGCACTAACAACACCAAGTTCCAGACTGGTGTGATCTCGTCATCCAACCGAGCCGTG
>Ga0181344_1000521_pt1 | contig 15188 bp, 14 predicted proteins | sample Su13VDMLBDD_FD_130098 | JGI IMG/M metagenome (GOLD analysis project Ga0181344, IMG submission 130098) | Freshwater viral communities from Lake Michigan, USA - Su13.VD.MLB.D.D | ecosystem: Environmental > Aquatic > Freshwater > Lake | place: USA: Michigan | collected 2013-07-15
ACGTGCGACTTCTCTTTCAAACTCTCGTTTGCGTTTGCGTTCCTCCTCACGCTCCAAGTTGGCGAGACGGGTTGCCTCTGCTTTCGCCTCTGCTTCCCGTTCTTTCTTGGATTTCCCCCGTTTATGTCCCGTCAAATCCTCCTTGGCGAACATTTTAGCGAGTTCCTTGTCGCTGGGTGGGGGTGGCGTCTTGAGTTTGTTGGGGGCGAACTCTGCCATATTCCTAGGCGGAACAGACATTTCGGCAACTCCGCCCTCGGGTGTTGAGACGGAGAATGTATTACACCCGTCTTTCAAACCTTCGGCGATAGTCCAAGCGAGGGTGCGTCTCAACACTTTAGCACTTTCCCCTCCCTTCGCAAGTTCCCCTATTCTGCTATTAATCCTCGCCATTTCCCTCAGTTGGGCGTCCGCAAGACGACTTGGTATTACCCTCTCGTAATTACAATCGTCGCAACAACGCCCATTCGCCTCGGGTTCGGCATTATTCCCGTATCCTGCTGAACGTTTCTTACACAGACAGCATTTGAAATGGGTCGTGGGGTATAGCAACTCCCACAAGTGCCTATCCGCTCTGTCGGGCAACTCAACATATCGCTCCATAAACTGGCGACTAACTATCTTACCTAGTGCTATGAACCCTCTAGGGGTGTGGGGTTTAATGCCCCCTATTCTTTTCTCACCTGTCATATCGTAACTCTCCGCTTGGTCTTTCCACATATATAATTTAGTAGAACGCATATAATGGAGAAAGTATTCCTCATTCACTTTCATTTGTTGGGCGGTAATCGGCATTTTGAAAAGTTCAAAGTTTTAATAACTTGTTGGAGTGAATTATATGTCATACTCAAAATATAAAAAATGTATTTCAATTTTCTTTAAAATACTTTTTTAGAGCAATTTAGGGAATTAATAATATTAACCCTTTATATAGGAATGACCGCTTGGACCGACCACATTAGAGAGTTTGCTAAAACTCACAACATATCGTATGCTTGTGCTATGACTGAACCAAATTGTAGAGCGTCTTATCAGGCGACGAGACCTCAAAAACTGACTAAGAAGGAGAAGAAGGAGAGTGAGAGTATGGGGGCAGAGGAAGCGACAGGGGAGGCAAACAAGGTGCTTCACAAAAAGGCGGAACACAAAAAGCGAGTGGTTGCCGTCAAGGCGAAACTCAACAAGAAACTTGCTGAGAAAGAGTTAAAGGAGAAATACCCCGCTTTTGCTGAGAATAAGCAAATGGGAGCAGAGGATAAAGACATTCCCGCCCCTCCTTCTAGGGTTCCTACTTCTGTCCCCGCAAAGGAGACAAAGAAGAAGGTAGGGCGTCCAAAGAAGTATGCCACCGAGGCGGAGGCAAAAGAGGCAAAGAAAATCAAAACAATTGAGAGCAATAAGCGTAGGGCGGAGGAAAAGAAGAAGGGTAAAGGTCTTGCGGATTGTGTAAAGGGTCTTTGCGGAGGCAAAAAGAGCAAAGTGGGAGTAGAACCCACGCCAAATCCCGAGACCACGCCAAATCCCGTTATACCTCCTATGCCCCCGAGGGTGAGGACGCCTCCAAGAGAAATCCGTCCTCGCAATACTGCTGTTGTAGCACAAGCACCAAGTTACACTACAGCAGTATATGACCCTAACGCCCTTCCACCTGCTCCACCTGCTCCTCCAAAATCAAATAAAGTAAATCCCATATCAGGAATAGGGTTGCCTCGCAAAGGTAAGGGTCTTTTGGAGGATTTAAAAAAACGAGAAACTACTGGGAGACCAACGGCAGAAGAAATTGCGAAAAAATATAATCTAGACCCTACACGATTAGCAGAGGTGGAAAGACAATTAGCAGAACGAAACGCAGACCCCCTTAACTCTCCCCGTCCCACAATACAAGGCGGTCGCAAACATTTACGAGGTAAGGGTATGACAGGTGGTGCTACTTCCAAACAAAAGGGCATTTCGGCAGAAATTAGAGGTAGATTAGAGAATATCCCCTCCCACGATAGATACGCAATCAAAATGAAAGACCAACTTTCCAATATCATTCATAGTGCCGATTTGAACCCCCAATCCTCCAATCCTTACAAAGATTTAACCAATCTATACGACCCCAAGGCAGAGAAAACAATCCAAACCGCATTAGAACTCCTAGCACCCGAGGCGGTGAATGCTATTTTGAAACCCCACGCTCCCAAAGCACCCGCAAAACCGAGGGGCAGACCCTCTAAGAAACTTAACCCCACAAAGGTAGGTTTGCCAAACCGCCCCCTCTCAGGGACTGGATTGGAGGTTTGTAATAAGGCGGAGGGCGATAATGGTTTGACACACATTTACCCTCTCACCCACAACCACATACTTCAAATGCTCCACGACATTATATAATATTGAGTTCAAAAGGGTATAAAGTTTTGTTGTTATAGTATATAAAGAAAAATGGAGACCGCTAAGCAACCCAAACCTGCCACGTCTAGCGAGTATATGCGTCAATACAAAAAGACCAAATATCACGAGGATATTGAGGGGGCAAGAGCATACCGCAACTCCCTCCGCTACAAGAAACGTTTTGAATTGCCGAATGAGGATTTTGAAAAATACGGCAAACACCTTGCGTCCATAGTCAAATTAAGGATACTTGCGGAGACACTACCCGCCGAGTTTCTAAAAGAAATCGTAGAACCCCATTTACAACTTTAGGAGTTTGAACCTTACTTAAAATACCTTTTTTGCTCTATTAAAAGTATTTTAAGAAAATTGAAATACATTTTTTAAAAATTAAGTATGACATTAACTTAACTTTACGAATATATTATTGCCGACAAATTGGTATAAAGATAATCCCAGTATATACTATAAGAATGAGATTTTTGAGACAACTGACAATCAACCTTGATTTACTGCCAACCTATGTGGAGTTCAATAGCGACTGGACGGAGCAACTGGATAAGGAGGTCTGCCGTTTGCTTTTACAGACGGACGACCCCCGTGTCACAGATTTAATGAAAGAACATTTCCTACACACCTTTAATTTGATTGGTGCCGACGGGAAACTGAGGGTCAAGTATTCTCCTAGGAGTGGAGTAGGGCGTAGGTATGCTGACGAGAATGCCGACCGCTCCTACTGGGGGAACTTGACAATCCACTCCAAATACATTAAGAACACAATCTTTCACTACCTCGGGTGGCGTGATTACGACCAGCGAAAAGGACACCCTACCATTCTTGCGGAGGTTGCGAGGAGGAATGGTAGTCCCTTGTTGGCGTATGAGGAGTATATTGCGGAGGGAGGGTTTGACGCTTGGTGCGAAATCCTCATTCCGTATTATTCCGTAGAGGGTGAGACGCCCTTGGAGGAGAGCGATATAAAGCAACTCTTTAACGCCACGATTTATGGTGGCGGTCATTCGGGGTGGGTGAAACAGATTACTTGGGAGGGTTTGACCCCCGAGGAGGTGCTGAAAAAGGAAATCAAGGGTAAGAAACCTAGGGAAATGCGGAACAAATGGAAACCCCACGAGTTGTATGAGCGGTTCCTTGCGGACACTCAGTATATCACTCGCAGGATTTATGACGCAAATCCAGCACTCGTGGCGAGGGTGCGAGGCAACCTACCCGACGATAGTAATGCCCCGTTTAGCAAGTTGCGTAATAAGTTAATGTCGCAATTCTGCGGGGCGTTGGAGAACGAAATCACTTACCAATCGTATAAATATATGGTGACGAATGGTCTCGCTCCTAAAAAGGGTGTGGATTGGGGGTATGACGGATATACCGCCCCTCCCCCACCACCCTATACGGACGAGGCGTTTCACTTGAACGCTATGAATGAGTTTGTGAGGGAAAGGACGGGGTTTCAACTCGTGACGTTTGAGTTGAAAGCGATAAAAGCGGACACCATAATCCAGTCGGTGATTGACGCTAGACGGCAACTTGTGGTGGCGAACCCCGTTGAGGAGGGGACGGGAGTAGAGGCAGTCGCTGTTGCGGAGGTTGCCGACGAAACCGAGAGCGTTGCCACAAGTATCGTGTTGAGCGACATTATTGACGACGATAATGAGGGTGCGAACCTGATTTACCAGTATATCAAAGACCGCTTTAAGTTCTGCTACGGCAACATATTCTTTAAACAGAATGCCGTGTGGGTCTGCGACAAGGAAAAGGTGGATAAACACTTGCTACATTTCATTCTCAACAAGACGGATTTGAAGCAAATGTCTAGAGGTAAAAACCCCGAACCTCGCCCCTACTCTACAAACGTGTCGGGGGCGAATGCTTTGAGGACTGCCCTCTATGCTAAACTTGTGGTGGAGGGTGAGGACAACAACCTACTAAACAAGTTCATTATCACCACAAGAGGTCGCCTCTGCTTTCTTGACGGGGTTTTGGATATGACGGAGACAACCGAGGACCGCAAAGGCAGGTTTTACACCTTTGACGAGGAGGGAAACGTCCCGTTTGAATACTACACCCCAGTCCAAATTGAGAGGAACTTTGCGGAGTATTTCGCCAATCCCGATAATGCTATGTGTTCTCATATTGAGGAGCAAGTGTTTAGAAACCTATTCGGGGTTGATTGCGAGAAAGCATTAAAGTTCCTGTCAAGAGGCGTTGCGGGGCATTTTGAGGACAAGGCGTGGTCTCTGTATCTCGGCAACCGCAATTGCGGTAAGGGCGTGGTAGATTTACTCGCCGAGACTGCTATTGGCAAATACAAGGCAAACGTAGAGGCACAAAACCTGCTATGTAATGCCAACCGCAGTTTGAAACAAGACACGCCCGAGAGGCAAATGGCGTTTGCCTTGGACTTTCAGTTCGCCCGTCTGTGTTTCTCCCAAGAACTACCCCCGCCCGACAAAAAGAAAAATATAAAACTGAATGCTGATATAATTAAGAAACTCTGCTCGGGCGGAGATAAACTCAAGGGAAAACGCAACTACGACATATACATTACCGAGTTTATCAATATGTCTCGGTTGATTGTAATGTGTAATGACTGCCCTACCCTGACGAACGACGACGCCCTACAAACCTGCTGTGAGTTCAACTCTACGCTTTCATTCAAAACCCAAGAGGAGATTGACGGGTTGATTGCGAAAGGGGAGGACCCAATCGTTTTACAGCGATACAAGGTTGGCGACCCGAAAATCAAGGACAAGTGTAGGACGGAGGCGTGGGCGAACGCATTCGTAATGCTAATGATTAACCACTACCAAGATTTCGCTGTGCCTTGTATAGACCCACCAGTCTTAGGCGAGGGCGAGGTTTTAGAGGAGGAGGAGGGGGAAAACGGAGAGGTGGTTGATTTGAGAAAGTTCATTATCACCCACTTTGACGTCACAAAAGTAGCGACCGATTTCTTAAAGTGCGACGCAATCCACACCACCTTTGAGGAGAGTTATGGTGGCGATATATCCGCAAAGAAAATTGGAATAGAGTTGAAAGCGATTGGACTGAAAAACGGCAAGAAAAACGGAGCGAGAGGTTGGTATGGGTTAAAGGACAAACCCAAGGCGGAGATTACCGACGAACACGGCGACCATATCGTAACTGAAAATGCTTAAACCTTTATACCTATATGTCCTCCCTTGCCTTGTAATATAAATAAACTTGACTTACCTACTGCCTTTATACCTTTTTTTTCCTCTTTGGACGGATAGGACGGATTAGACTGGACGGATAGAGTTTGGAAAGTCCGCCTATACGGGAACACTTGGATTTTGTTTTTTGTAAAAAAAAAAAAAATCTGGAAAGGGATTTGTTGGAAGAGGTTTCAAAACGTGATTTTTGCGACCCGTCCAGTCCCAAGCGTCCATTCGCCAATTTTAGCAGAATAAAAATATCACCCTTAATTATATAATGCCTTTCACGCAAGACGACTTCGCAAAATACGCCCAACAGATTTCAGTAATCATAATGGTTCGCATAGGCAAACGCCCACTCACCTCCTTTGGTATTTTAGCAAACGGGGAAAAGAGAAAGTTTAATAGAGTAATGAATGAGTATCTCCAAGGTTTAGGGGAAGACTGGGAGAAGAAATTGGTAGAGGATTTTAACCAAACCTGCGACGAAGACCTCTTCACCAACGACTTCAAACCTGAACTCATTCCAGTCTCGCAAAGAGACGCAAGTAGGGAACTACTCTTGACGGAGGAGCAACTCACTTTTGTAGATAATGAGGAACACAGAAAATTAATGTTGAACTTGCCATAATAGGGACATTTAGTATGCTTTTTTATCTCCGCTTATAGCATAATGAACCCGCCTCGCAAGAACCCTACAGACGGAGACAAGTATAGACAGCAGTATATAAATGCTTTGAGATTACAGGCGTCTAATAACCAGTTGAACGCCAACGCCAATATGATTTTGAAACAGACGGGAGCAACCCCGACGAAACCGACGGACTTTAGAACAACGACAGAACGCTACGCAGATTACGAAGGTAAGAAAATCTTGTTGGAGACCCAATTGAGGGAATTGACAGACGGCACAAGTGCCTCGCAAATCGCTCAAGGTTTGACCCCTGAGGAGGTAGTGTTTGCTCTAAATGCGTTCCCTACTATCAAGGAGTATTTCTCTACCAAGTATGCTTTAGGCGTTCCCGCTCCCATAGCAATAGATTACATTCGCCGTCTCCTCGCAAAGGAGAACATTACAAGGGGTGTAGAGTTTGGACTACAGCAAAGCACGGGACAGGGTATTTTGCTTCACGCAGACCAAATCCTGTATCGTATGCCAACCATAACCCAAATAGACGAATTAAACCGACTTCTTAGAAACCTACAAGATAGTCCCGCACTCCGCCAAGTGGCGGAAGACCTTAGAACTTTAGAAAGAATGTTGCCGTCCGCAAACGAATTAACCCGTTTGGATAGGTTGGGAGCAGACGAAGCAGACGATTTTATAAGGGAATTGGACGAATTGTATAGAGGGGTGCCTTCTAGAGACGATTTTGAAGGATTTTCAAATAGATTGGAGGTTGTGAGGGGAGACCCGAGGGCAACAGAACGGGAACTAATGAGTATTGACGCACAACTCCGCCAACCCCCAGCAGTAGCAAGAGACGCTATGTCGCTAAGAGAACAAATCCGCCGTTCCACTCCTGAACCCGAAGAAGACGAAGGGAGTGTAAGGAGCGACCTCACGACAGAGACGACATTACCAGCGGTTTCGTCAATCGCCTTGACTGAATGGTCTAATGGGCGTGGAAACCCCGCCTTTTCATTAGAACGAAAAAAGCAAATCTTGAATACGTGGTGGGAGAGCAACAGAGACGCCGTATTAACCACCGCAAGTGGGAAGCAGTTGTCCTACGGAAGCAAATTACCGAACTCACACGCCGATTTGGACGCCCTACACGCCTCAGCAGTAGCACAGCAATCCTCCTCCCAACCAGCGGGTAATGCTGGTAGAGGTCTCGCAAAAGCACCAAGGGTTCGCAAGAATAGGTTGGCACATTTGATAGAGGGTGTGGTGGAGAAACCGAAACCCTATGTGCCATTTGGTCGTTTCGTCATACACCGCTACGATTTGGATAGTGGCAAATTGAATATGAAAACCCCCAAGGGTGCCGTCATTAAAGAAATCCCCTCGCAGAAGATTTCCCAAGGTTTAGCAAAGATATTCCAGTCATTAGGAAAAGGTCTTTTGCCTGACTACGACAAGGTGAATGGGTTGAAGGACGAGGACAAAGAGGTTCTCCACAAGGTGATTACCCATTCCCGTATGACCGACAAAGTGAGTGTGCCGACACCAAAATCCAAGACAACCGAGGAGCAAATGGCGGACAGATTTGACATTTTGAAAGGCGAAATTGTTGCTGGGAATGACAACCCTAAAATCGTCAAGGAGTTTAAGGTAATGCTAATGAAACTGATTAATACGGGTCGCATACCTCGCAGGGAGGCACACGAGATATTAACAGATTTAGCAAGTATGGGAGTGTAGGATATTTTCTCAACAAAGAGTATAATGAGTAGCAATAATTTAAGCGAAGGTGATAGAGCAATTTGGAAGGTGGCACACCCACACATTTCAAACAATATCCCGCAAATGCGAAGCGGAGGGTTTCAACCCCCCTTTATCGCAGGTGGCAACCAAACCGCTTATTATTTAGGCATTAAGGGCAATAACATTACGGCGGAAACTCCTTGTAGTAGTTGCGTGTCTCCTTATCAGGAAGTTAAAAGACAAATTAAGAAAAGTTCAAGGAAATAAAATAAAATCTAATAATATAGCAAATGGTCGCAACAATAGTATTAAACGGAAGCAACTTGATTAACTCGGGAAGCGGTAATAACACTTTTGTTTATAACTTCCCCAATTCAGTATCCTTTCCTCACCACGAAATCGCAGTTCAGTCGGTCAGTATGTATTACTCTTGGGCGAATATCAACGACACCTCTCTCTCTAATAATCGTTTTACTTATACTTGGAAGGTGGGAGCAACGACCACAACCTACAGCGTGGTAATCCCAACGGGTTTGTATGAAATCGTAGATATTAACTCATACCTCCAGTTTGTGTTTATCCAAAACGGACACTACTTGGTTAATACCGCAGGGCAGAATGTTTATTACGCCGAAATGATTGTCAATCCTAACCTTTACGCAGTCCAAGTCAATACCTTCCCAATCCCAACCTCATTACCGAGTGGTTGGACCCAACCCACGGGTTTTGCGGGGTTCCCGACAGGTGCCTTTCAAACTACCTTGACCTTCCCCGCAAACTTTAACAAGATTGTCGGTTTCACCGCTGGTTTCGCAACGGCGGGTAATACCACACCCTCCGCAAATTACTCGGTCACTTCTACGATTTCCCCGCAAGTCCAACCCAACGCAAACGTGTATATTGGCGTCTCCAACATTTCAAACCCTTACGCAGTCCCCAATAGCATTATTTACGCCATTTCACCCAACGTGGCATTCGGGTCTCAAATTAAGGAAACCCCTCCGCAATTCGCTTGGAACAAGTTGTTAAACGGAACTTACACACAAATCCGCTTACAGATTTTAGGAAGCGATTTATCCCCGCTCCCCATACTAGACCCGAATATGACAATCATATTGTGTATCCGCAATACGAAGGAAAGCATAGACACTTTGACACAAGCGTTGGAAGGCGGAAAATAAATCTCTTGCTTAATAATATACGAGAATGGATAGTAGCGACTTGACCGAGCAGTATTTAGACAAACTCTACGAAGACCTCCACAAGGAGCAAATGAGATTAATGACTTCATTAAAGAACACCCAACTCCCCACGGAGAACCCCAAGAAGGAACAAGAGACGCAGAAGCAGTTGTCTTTTTTGAATACCCTAATGATTAACGCACTCCGCTTGAGAAACCTCCGCAAGGCAATATTATTTAGGGGTAATAACACATAACTATTTTCTCCGCAATTAGTATAATGGTCCATAGACGCAGTCCTAATATTTGTTTAGCGGGTCGTATCCACCGCCCTATGTTGGGTAAGGGTATGGGTTCGGTTATTTTGAATAAAGGTGGCACGGGAGGTGCTTCTTCCTACCCTTCTGTAGAGGAATACCAACAAACGACAGGCAGAGGTTTAGGCGGAAAACTGACCGACAAACTATCCAAATTGATTGTCAAACCTGTAATGAAGAAACCGAAAAACATTTCTTTTGATATGTGAGACCCCCCTTGCGGGTGTTTAGCGAAATAAGGTATAATACCCCAAAATTATTTTGTTGGGTTATTATATAATTATGAGTGCCGACACGCTTGTTTTTGATATGTCTTCGCAGAGCGAGGGTTCTCCCGAGGTTTTCGTAAAGAAGGATTGGTTGTCTATCTTGGATAATCAAAACCAGTCTTATATTGGAAATCAATCGGTGATTGACACCTCCCAACTCGCAAACAGCAATAAATATATGAATTACCGAGAGGCATACCTCTCAGTCCCCTTGCTTTTGACCCTTACTAGTGGCAATATTGCTTTCGCCCCTGCCACCACAGGCACCTCCGCCGATTACGTTATGGGTCTCCGTGCTTGGTATGGTTCAATCATTCACTCCTTTACCATAGATTATAACGGGACGACGATAGTTCAACAAACTCCCTTCTGCTCTATGTGGAACACCTTTAAACTAATGACAAGTTTATCACTTAACGACCTACAAACCCAAGGTTCTAAAATCGGTTTCTACCCTGACACCGCAACCTCGGTTCAATATGTGAGTGCCACTTCAGCAAACTTCTCAACAGGAACGACTAACAACCTCAACTTTTTCACAGCACCAGTAGTCTCGGGAGAGTGGGCGAGTGGCACCGAACAAAACGAGGGGTTATTTAAACGCCAATTGGTGTGGGCGTTTGACCCGCAAGGGGCAGTTGGAAGCGACGGCACAGCATACACCTCCCTCATTACTACCCAAAATCTCAACCTTGCTTACAAGTCATACATTTTTAACAAGGTCACAGGTGTTGCTTCTACAAGTGCTGGTATAGTCCAAGTTGCCATTACCGCTACTATTATGTTGAAACACATTCACTCCTTCTTTGAGCGTGTGCCTCTTCTTAAGGGGGTTTTCTTAAAAATGACGATTGCGTTAAATCAGTCTTCCGTCACTTTCACCACTTCAGCAGGTGACGGCGGTGCTGGTGTTGATTGCGATTTCGCTTCCGTTTCAGTCAATTCTCCACTTGGTGGTGTATCCCCACTAATGATTGCCAACGGAAAGTCAAATAATGGTTCCGCAAAATTACCCGCAGGAACTTATACCGCTTCTATTGCGGTTGGTGGCAGAGTTCTCAATAGCACCCAACTCTCCGCAACACCTGCCCCGAGTGCCTCCCCTCTTTCCCAAAGCATTCAACTTATCGTTCCTGCTTACACCTACAACCCCGTTTTTGAAACCGCTTACCTTTCCAGTCCCATTAAAAAGATTGTCTATACCGATATTTACCAATACCAAGTCGTCAATCAAATCACGGCAGGTAATACCTTCAACAACCTTATCACAAACGGAATTGCCAATATCAAGAGCGTTTTGGTGTTGCCCTTTTACCAACCCACCGCCAACCAAGGTCTCCAACCTTACCAATCCCCCTTTGAACCTACTGGTTCAGGTCCCACTTCTCCTTTCTGCTATTTGGGTAATTTCAACATTCAAGTCAGCGGTCAAAATGCTATTTACAACACCGAGAAATACACCTACGAGCAGTTCAACAACCAACTTTACGGCATTAACGCTGTTAATGGCGGTATGACTGACGGATTGACTAGTGGTTTGGTAGGTCAATTGGAGTTTGAATGGTGCTACAACTACTACTACGTGGATTGTGGCAGAATGCTTCCTGTGGAGCAATCTGTTCCCAAATCCGTCAATATTATCGGCACCAACCTCTCCGCAAAGGACATTAACCTTTTCGTCTTTATTGAGTATGGCGTTGAAGTCAGCGTTGATATTCTCACGGGTGCTAGAGTTTAGGCATTATCTCGTTTTTAAGTTTTTCCCATTATATTTATTTTGTATAGTGTATATATAATGGAAGGTTGCTCCGTAAAGAAATTGTCTGCTAAGAGTTTAGCAAAACTCAAAAAAGGAATGCCAATTCGGTTAATGAAGGGCGAAGGCACTACGATTAGTGTGTCCCCTGAAAACTACGGCAGGATTACTCGTAGTTTCGCAAGAGGTAGAGGTATTAATATGAAAATGTCGCCTGAGGAGGTCGCTCACAACCACGGAAAGGGTCTTTTTGAAAAGTTGAAAAGCGGTGCTTCCAAGGTAGGCAAGGTTCTTTCTCCTGTTGCCGACAAACTAAGCAAAGTCGCCCTTGAGGCAGGTGCGAATGCTGGTAAGAAATATATTGAAAAGGAGATTGCTGGTGAAGGAATGCGTCCTTCGCAAACGGCGGGTGCTTTAGACGCCGATATTTTGGATAAGATTAATGAACTCACGGGTCAAAAACTAGGAGCATTAGCGAAATCCAATTTGGTTCAATCAGGAGCAAGAACCTTGAGAGCAAATATGGAAAGGGCGTTTTCAAATGGTCTAGCACAAATGCCACGAGGTAGTGGTCTATTTGCTGGTCCTCCCGCAGGTGGAGAAGGCATTCACCCTCGCCACCATTTGGCACGACACTCCCGAATGATAGAGAGGTCGTCAATTGGAGCAAGTGGAAACCTTTTGGGAATGCCACCCGCTCTAATGTCTCAACCATACTCCGCAAACTTCCAGTTCTCAAGTCATTTGCCACCAGCGTATGCCAACCAAATCAAAATGGGTAGAGGTCTCTACTAGGCAGGACGGATAGGACAGGACGGATAGAAAAAAACACGTTTCAAAACCTCCTCCAACAAATCCACTTACGGATTTTTTTTTTATTTACAAAAAACAAAATCCAAACGTTCCCCTATAGATAGACTTTCTAAACTCTATCCGTCCAGTCTAATCCGTCCTATCCGTCCAAAGGTTAATCCTCCTTGACATAGGTCTTAAGCATATTTGCGGAAGACCCCATATCCTTCATATCATTCTCAATTGCCTTGTTTTGTTTCAGGGTGTCGGCGTATTTATCTGTGAGGTAGGTGTGTCTCAACTGGTTAATGCCGACCTTTTTGCCGTCAAAGAGGCGGTTCAATCGCTGGTTAAGTTTGACACTAGTAAGAGGGTTCATATTTGTATCAAAGAGCAACCAATCTGTGGGGTTAATCTTAATCCATTTTGCGAGGATATTCTTCAAGACAATAGGTATTTTGACAACCTGTTCGCCATAGCATTTAGACGTCTTATAGGAGTTGAATACCATTTCCATTTTGCGGAGATAGTTGCTTTGAGGAGTAATATCCTTGATTTTGAAATCGCAGAAATCCTTTGCTCTGCGGGGTGCCACAAAGACGCCTCCTAAAAGAGACATAATGATAAAGGACTGGATTTCCTGTAGGTCGCTTTGGGTGTAGTGTTTCTTTTTGTAAATCAACTCGGCGTTGCGTTTCAGTTTTTCCCAAAGTTCCTTGATTTGGTCGCCCTCCACCCAACTTTCTTTTTGGTTCTCACTCTTTTCTTGTTTGCCGATTTCGTGGTTATAGTCCTTAATGTCTTCCAACATTTGGTCTCGGTATTTCTTGTTGTCGGTAATAATAACCAAGGCACTCAGTATAGTCTTACGTTTGTTTGAAGGGACGTCCTTTAAAAAGGATAGGATTTTGTCGGTTTCGCCAAACTTGCCTAAATCAATATCGCCAGTTCCAAACACCTTTTTATAGAGATTGCTTAAGATAGAGTTATAAGTAGTAATGCTACTTGCGGAGAGGTTGGGTCGTTTATCCTTGATTGCTTCCTTTAGAGACATTCTGTATATAATTAAGACACATATTTTTAATTGGTTATTTAGGCGTATTAATGCGTTTGTTAAGGGAATTATTAATATTTGTCTAATTCATAGAATGAGTGTAAAAACGAACAACCTTGTAGTGAATGGTTTGATTAGTAGAACCACGGATTGTGCTGGTAATGGTTTAGAGATATTGAATGCCGACCTATTGTTCGGTCTCTCTGCGGAGGAGAAAGTGATTAACAAGTTGAGTGTGAAGTTTAATGAGAGTATTAAAAAAACGGAAGAGCAGTATTGTAGATACGACGCTTTAGGGGAAACAGGGACAAAGTATGAAATCAAGACCCGCAGGAACAATATGAATGCGTTCCCTACCACAATAATCCCAGTCCATAAGACAGCGGTGACGGGTCGCCTAGTATTTGTGTTTAACTTTACAGACAAACTTGCTTACATAGAATATAATGAAACCAAGTTTAGAGAGTTTGAAGTTAGTAATATTTCTGCTATACGTAAAGGCGGTTTGCGAACGAGCATACCCCACTTTCATATCCCTATTAAACAACTTACAATCTTGGATATTTAAAAGTCTCCTCCAAAGTCAAAAATATCTCCGTCATTTGTTTTATTCGCAAGAGCATATTCGCTCACCCGAGTTTCAAAAAAATTAGATTTTCGCTCTATGCTAATGGTCTCCATATAACTAAAAGGACACGGCACATTCCATATTTTGTTGTATCCCAGTTGTAAGCATACTCGGTCAGCGACAAATTGAATGTATTGCGTCATTAAAACCGAGTTCATACCAATAAGGCGACAGGGCAACGCCTCGCAAATAAACTCGGTTTCAATCTCAACCGCCTCTTTGATAATAGAATGGACTTCGCTTTGAGGCAATTTCTTAATCAACTTGTGATACAAGGCGACACCAAACTCCGTATGTAATGCTTCGTCTCTGCTAATGAGTTCATTAGAGAAGCAAAGTCCCTGTAGTAGGTTCTTGGTGCGAAACCAATATATAGCACAAAACGCTCCCGAGAAATGTATTCCCTCAACACATATAAAGGCGACAAGTCTTTTTGCGAAACTGCTTTCGCTCTGTATATATTTTTTAACCCAGTCTGCCTTTTTCCTAACGCAGGGGAAGTTTTGAATGGCGTTGAGTAGGGTGTCCTTTTCTTTCTTGTTGCTGATATACGTATCAATCAAGGTGGCATATACTTCTTGGTGTATCCCCTCAATCGCCATTTGAAACCCATAGAACAATCTCGCCTCGCTATTTTGGACTTCTCCCATAAAACGCAAACAAAGGTTCTCATTAATTAGTCCGTCCATACACGCAAAGAAGGCGAGTATTAAAGATATGAAATGCCTCTCGTCATTATTCAGTTTCGCCCAATCACTCAAGTCCTTACTCAAATCCACCTCCTCACTCGTCCAAAAACAAGACACCGCTTTCTTATACATACTCATAAGGTCAGGATACAAAACAGGCAATACCACAAAGCGTTTGTCGTCGGGGGTTAATAAAGGTTCTGTCATTTAAATAACCGCATATTATAACCTAAATCCCCTTACTAATTGGGTGGCGGAGGACAAAAAGGTATAAATACCTCGCAAATACGCCATAATATGAAGGTTAAGGGTGGAATTAATGTATATATTATTAGATAATAGTATAGAGAGTGCTTGATAAAAATATTTTTATATAGTTCTATATTAGTTTCCATATTATAATACGCATATTAAGCATTAAATTAACGTTAATCTAATGCTTAACTACTATATTCTTTATACCATATTGTCCTCCGCCCTATTTCTTCTTGCGGATACTCGCCATATACGCCTTTGCTTCGGCACTACCTTTCACAAAGCGACCTTTGCGAGGTTTCTTTAATCC
>Ga0181344_1000522_pt1 | contig 15178 bp, 21 predicted proteins | sample Su13VDMLBDD_FD_130098 | JGI IMG/M metagenome (GOLD analysis project Ga0181344, IMG submission 130098) | Freshwater viral communities from Lake Michigan, USA - Su13.VD.MLB.D.D | ecosystem: Environmental > Aquatic > Freshwater > Lake | place: USA: Michigan | collected 2013-07-15
AAGATCAGGTGCTTCAATGGCATCAGGCGATTATGGCTGGTTTAGCAAGGCTTCTGTTTGATTAGCTTAAAACGCTAAAATGTAGTAAAAACGAGGGGTTACCTTAACGGGTAGCCCCTTTTTCCTTTTAACAACCTAATACCTTAGGAGAATTAAAAATGGCTTTACCTTCAGATACACAAGGAGCAGATTCACGCCTACAAGTACGCTTTTACAAGAAATCCGTACAACAAGAGCAGGAATCTATAGACGCTGGCAGACCAATCTACAAAGACTTTGATTTTGTACATATCTGCGTTGCTGGCGATACCTTAACCGAAATCGACACTTATGCGTTACAAAACCATAAGCAGCGTTTCCCTATTCAATGGGCTAATTACATGAATAGACAGGGAGCGCATGACGATGAAGTAGTTGGAACGCCTATATCAGAATGGCCTTTAGTATCAAAGAGCCAAGCTGAAGAATTAAGGGCAATTAAGTTCCAAACGGTAGAATCTATTGCACACGCTTCAGATCAGCAGTTACAGCGCATGGGAATGATTGCCGGAATGTCCCCTTATGCGTTCCGTGACAAGGCAAAGGCATTTTTAAATCTAGCAACTACGGCAGCAGAAACCGACAAGCGTGAGCATGAAATTAACGCCTTAAAAGAAGAACTTGCCAAAAAGGATCTAGAAACTGCTAAAATAAAGGCAGAAACAGATGCGAAGCTAGCCCTAATGCAAGAGCAAATGGCTACTATACTTGCTGCTGTCGGTGAAAAGAAACCCCGTAAACAGAAAACGGTAGCCACAGAGGAAGCCTAATATGTCATCAACGATGCTCCAATTAGTAAATCAAGTTCAATCTGAGCTTAATTTAGCTATTACCCCCAATGTGGCAGGTAATCCTAGCCAGGATACGCAACAAATCTTGGCTTTGATGAACCGTGCTGGCTATGACTTAGTCAAAGAACACAACTGGCAAGCATTGGAGTTGGAGTATCGTTTTTACACCACAGCAATAACCACAACCTGCGACACGATTGCCAATACTTATAACCTATTAAATGTTGGCAATACCACAGGTTTAGACAATAACTATTCAATCGTTGGCACGGCTATTCCCCAAGATACCTATGTCAATTCAGTTTCAGGAACAACCGTAACGGCTAGTCAGTTGGCATCATCTACTAGCGTTGGCGGTACGGTGACTTTCAGCAGAACGAAGTATCCCTTACCGCCTGATTATGAAACCGTAACAGATAATACCCATTGGGATAAGACCAAACATTGGCAAATGCTTGGCCCAGTCGATGCACAGCAATGGCAATGGCTTAAATCAGGCTATATTTCAACAGGCCCAAGGGTTCGTTGGCGTATTCTTGGCAATGAGTTCCAAATTTGGCCTCCTTACAATACCCTAGAATACTTAGGCTTTGAGTACCGTTCTAAAGGCTGGGTCAGAAGCGCAACAAACGAAGTAAAAAACAGCTTTACGAATGATGACGATACAAGCGTATTAGATGACACCATTATTGTTTTGCTTACAAAACTTAAATACTTCCAAATTAAGTCATTTGACACTACAGCATTAAGTGCAGATTATCAGCGTTATTTAAGCATTGCCAAGGCTAATGATAAGGGTTCTGCTACCTTGTCATTCGCTCCGCAGCCTAGCGCAGTCTTAATTGGCTGGGCAAATATCCCTGATACCGGTTACGGTAGTTAATCATGGCAGTACAAGCTAGAGCCGCCTTAACTGCATCAATGCCATCGCCTATTGGCGGTTGGAACGCTAGAGATTCTGTTGCACAAATGCCCCCCGTTGATGCGGTCAGCTTAACCAATTTATACCCTACCCCTACTGATGTTCAGTTAAGAAAAGGCTATTCTAAGAAATCAATTGGTATTACGGGCAAAGTTAATACATTAATGAACTATGCTGGCGCAAATACCCAAAAGCTGTTTGCTGCCGCTGGTACAGCTATTTATAACTGCGATACAACTACCGCTACCAATGTTTTTACAGTTGCTAATGACAAGTTCCAGTATGTCAACATAACCAACGCTGGCGGCAATTTCTTAGTGGCTTGTAACGGTACAGACCCCACCTTAATCTATAACGGCACTAATTGGATTAAGATGGCAACCACTACAACAGCTTCTGCAATTACTTCTATTACCCGTAGTGGTACGCTTGCCACGATGACCACTAGCACCCCTCATGGGTTAGCGACAGGCAATCAGATAACCATTACTGGCAATCTTCCTACGGCTTTTAACGGCACTTATATTGTTACAGTAACGGGCGCAAGTACCCTTACCTATGTAATGGCTACTACTCCTGCTACTGATGCTCTCACTATTGGTAGTTATATAGTTGGCTTTGGCATAACTGGCGTAAATTCCAATACATTCGTTAATGTAAACCTATTTAAAAACCGCCTGTATTTCACAGAAAAAAACACCTTAAAAGTATGGTTTTTACCTGTAAATGCCTTGGGCGGTGCAGCATCTCCATTGGATTTTGGTGGTATTGCTCGTAACGGTGGCTTCCTTCAGGCTATGGCTACATGGACTATTGATGCCGGAGAGGGTGTAGACGATTACGCAGTTTTTGTCACCAATATGGGTGAAGCTATTGTCTATAACGGTACAGACCCAGCAAATGCTGACACATGGGCGTTAAAAGGCGTATGGCAATTAGGCTTTATATACAGCAGAAGATGCTTTTATAAGTGGGGTGGCGATGTGTTATTGCTTACCCAAGATGGTTTAGTTCCATTAGCTTCTGCCCTGCAATCTAGCCGTTTAGACCCTAGAATTAACCTAACTGACAAGATTTTCTTTGCAATTTCTCAAGCGGCAGACGCTTATTCCAATGAATTTGGCTGGCAGGTCATTTACTATGCCAAGCCCAATATGCTCATTATTAACATTCCTGACACTTCAGGCAGTCAGCAATATGTAATGCACACAATCAGCAAGGCTTGGTGCAACTTTACAGGCATCAATACAACCTGTTTTGAGCTACATAACGATGATATTTACTTTGGCGGTACAGGCTTTGTGGGTAAGTTTTTTGATACTTTTGCCGATGATGGCGCACAAATATCGGCTACCTGCCAACAGGCGTATAGCTATTTTGAGAACCCAGGTCAACAAAAGCGTTTTACTATGGTTCGCCCCACATTTTTAGTGGATGTCGGCTCACCTGGTATTTATGCTGGTATTAATACTGACTTCCAAACCCAAAATAACCTTGGAAAAGTCACTTTTGTAAACACCCCAACTACTACAGCGGTTTGGGATGCAGCCACATGGGATGACGATGTATTTGCCGGAAACCTAGTAATTTCTCGCCAATGGCAAGGGGTTACAGGGCTAGGTTATGCAGGTGGTATCAACTTAAACATGGTTTCTGCTGGTATTGATGTGCATTGGGTATCTACAGACTATGTTATGGAAAGAGGTTCTGTAATTTAATGCGGAAAGTTGTAACTGACGATCAAGAATTTCTCAGATTATGGATTTCTAAAGCTTTAGGCGGTGATGCTCCAAAAGATATGCAGTTAATTGGGCAAGAAATAGATGGTGAAATAAAGGCAGTAGCAGGGTATTCGGCTTTTGAAGGGAAAGCGTGTAATTTTAGTTTTGCAGGAGATGGCGGTAACTGGATGAATAAAGACTTTTTATGGGCTATGTTTGATTACCCATTTAATAAGTTAAATTTAAAGGTTATAATAGCCACAATTGCAGGGAGCAATTATAAATCCCTAAAATTAAGCCGAAACCTTGGTTTTAAACAAATAGCCAATATTGCTGATGCTCACCAAGACGGTGATTTAGTAATAATGATTATGAGGCGTGAAAATTGCAAATGGTTGCATATTGACGCTAAGTTAAAAAAGGATTTAGGAGCTTAATTATGAGTGGATTAATAAAAGGGGTTGAAAATATATTTACTGGTGGCCCAAAAGCCCCAGCAGTCCCTGATTATACTGGCGCAGCACAAGCTACCGCAGCAGGAAATTTAGCCGCTGCACAAGCCGCTGCCGCTGCAAATCGTGTAAACCAAGTAACTCCTTATGGCAACTTAAATTACACACAAACTAAAGACGCAGAAGGCAACCCTGTATGGACTGCTACTACATCTCTTAATCAAACTGGTCAACAACTTTTAAACAATCAAAATCAAGCAGCGTTAGGTTTAGGTGAAACCACAAATGCTGCGTTGCGAGATGTGCAAAACACAATGGGTAAGCCATTTAACCCTAATTTGCCAGCATTGCAATCTAACTTAGCAACACCTACTTACAACCAAGTAGGTCAAGGCCCACAATTTAGTCAAATGGGTAGCAATCCTCAGTTACAAACAGGCTTAGATTTTCAAGGCATGGAAGGCTGGGATAAAGCTACTTCATTAATTAATCAGCGTTTACAGCCACAGATTCAACAAAGTGAAGAACGATTACAAGCCCAACTAGCCAATCAAGGTATTGCACCTGGTACAGAAGCTTATAACCGTGCTATGGCGCAACAAAGTCAAAAAACCAATGATTTGCTTACACAAGCTCAATTAGCAGGTCAAAATGTTCAGCAAAATATGTTTGGTCAAGCCTTAAATGCTGGTCAATTTGGTAATCAAGCTAGGAACCAAATGAACGCCAATCAATTGGCTAACCTTGGTTTTAACAATGCTACAAATCAACAAGGGTTTGCAAATCAATTAGCTGGCACACAAGCAAACAATGTTGCATTAGCACAAGGGTTTGCTAACCAAGCTGCAAATGCTGGAATTACTAATGCTGCTAATCAGCAAGCGTTTAACCAGCAAATGACGCAATACAATATGCCGCTTAATACTTTAAGTGCATTGCGTTCAGGCTCACAAGTTCAAAATCCATCATTTGTTAATGTACCGCAACAAGCTACGACAAGCGGTGCTGATATATTGGGTTCTACTCAAATGGGTTTTAACGCTAATATGGGTAACTTTAATGCCGCAGCAGCAAAACAAGCTGGATTTGAAAGCGGATTATTTAATCTTGGTGGTGCTGCACTTATGTCAGATATTCGCACTAAAGAAAACATCAAACAAATTCATTGGTTGCCTAATGGTTTACCCGTATATGAATACGAATATAAGTCTGAATGGAAAGATGAAGCAGGTCATGGCAAGTTTATTGGCGTTATGGCACAAGATGTTATTAAGGTTCAACCAAACGCTATTATTCATAGAAATGATGGTTATATGATGGTTAATTATGGAGCGTTAAATGAACAATAATTATTTCAGCCAAGTTGCTCCATATATGCAACCAATGAGTCCGCAAGAACAGCAAGGTTTAATGCCTGTTTTTCAAAACATTGGGTCGCAGCAAGCAAACCAAAATGCGGCAATGCAACAAGGCCAAGCATTAACCCAAGCCGCTAGTCAAATTGGTAAAGAAAGCGGTGGAAATAATCAAATGGCTTTGGCAGCAATGTTGCGTAAAAAACCCGACCAAGCAGGTATAAATGCTCAAGATGCACAAATGGGTGGATTAGCTTCATATAATCCAATTAGTCAATATCAAGTTTCTAATCAATACGGAACAGATATGTATTCGCCACAAAGCAGGATGCTTGCAGCACAAGAAAGAGGGTTTTGATTATGGTTATTAATCCTAGTGGAACTTTACCCCCCGAATTGTACGAACAGCAACAACAATTAAACCGCCAGCAGCAAATGGCGCAAATGTTGATGCAACAGGGTCAACAACAGCCACAAGGTCAAATGATTAGTGGTCGTTATGTTGCTCCAAGCATATTGCAAAATATAGCCCCGTTAGTGCAATCGTATGTTGGTTCACGCATGGCTGAAAAAGGCGATAAACAGGCATTAGAATTGGCTGCTAAATTGCGTCAACGTTATGGTGAAGAATTAGAACAATTCCGTAAAATTCAACAGGGTACACCTGCAATTGCTGGAACTCCTGACGTACCTACTGAAACTTATGAAACAGTTAAGGGAACTCCTGCTCAAGCAGGTGTAGCACCAAATCCACAAGGTGCTTATGACTTTGCTGCTGGCGCATATAACCCTGCGCTGCAAGCTGCTGGATTGAGAAAACTTACAGAAGGGCCAATTAAAGTTGGTGATTCATTGCTTGATCCAATAAATTATAAGCCAATTTATCAAGGTGAGAAAAAGCCTGTTGTGGTAAGCCCAGGCGGTGCTTTAGTAGATGAAAAAGGCAGACTTATTTATCAAGCCCCATTTAAACCCGAAGCTGGTGAAGGCGGTCAAGATGGTGGTTATACCAAAAAAGGCGACTGGATTACGCCTAATAAAATATTTATTGGCAAATCTGAAGTTTCAAAAGACCGAGAAATTGCTTTTACAGCAGATCAAGTTCGACAAGGGTTAAAAGAAATTTCACCTGAAGATGTAAAAAAATCATCTTCTATTTTTGGAAATGTAACTGGTTCAGGCCCAATTAACTATTTGGCACAACAACTTGGTAATGAAGCGGTTGCCGCACAAACCAAAATTAACGCATCTTCTGTAATGCAAATTCTTAACAATTTGCCTCCTGGCCCTGCTTCTGACAAAGATATTGAAAATGCTAAGAGTACATTCCCTGGCTATGGAAATGAAAAAGCCTTAAACGAATGGATTAAAAACACTAGAAATAGTTTAGATAGAAAAGTTAATTCATTAAATCAAAAATACGGTAGGGAAAGCTGGTACGGAAACACTAATTTAAATGCATTAAGCGCAGATGATCAAGCTGCTTTAAATTGGGCAAGTTCAAATCCAAATGATCCACGATCTGCGGCAATAAGACAGCGTTTAGGGAGATAATATGGCGTTTGATCCTGATCGTTACCTAGCACAAAAAACACCTAGCCAACAGCCTTCAAAAGATTTTGATCCTGATGCGTATTTAGGTGTAAGTCGTGGTGGCAACATCATTAATACTAATGTGCCTACATTAGCTGTAGAAGAAAACCCAGTATGGACTTCTACAGGTGGCGGTGCTGCTATGGGCAGACCACGCATGGTAAACCGCACCAATGTACAGGCACAACCAAGACCTTTAGAATCAGCATTGGCTGGTGTTACCAAATCTGCTATTGATCCACTTGTTGCAGTTGCACAATTAGCAACTGGTGGAAATTTAGGTACAAGTCAATTAGCCCAAAACCTTGATAAACAAGCAGATGTTTACTACAACGCTAATCCAATTTCTTATGGTACTGGTCGTGTAGCTGGTGCAGTTGCACCTGCCGCAGCAATTACTAGGGGCGCAGGAATGATTCCTAGTTTTGCCAGGGCTAACCCAATTTTGCAAGGATCAGCTATTGGCGCAACATCGGGTTTAATTACACCTATTAACACAAGTGAAACTGGCGCAAATATGTACGGTGATGTAGCCCAAAATGTGGCTATAGGTACAGCTTTAGGTGGTGCTATTCCTGCTGTTACTTCTTTGCCATCTATGTTGCGTGGTAAAGGCCCAAGCCCACAAATGGTTCAATCTATAGAGCAAGCAAGAAATTTAGGTTATGTAATACCGCCTACTCAAGCCAATCCTAGTATGTTAAATCGTTTTATGGAAGGCGTTGCTGGCAAAATTAGTACAGCACAAAACGCTAGTGCAAGAAACCAAGAAATAACAAATAAGTTAGCTGCTAAATCATTAGGCTTGGCTGAAGATACCGTTATTACTCCGCAAGTTCTTGCAGATTTGCGTACTACGGCTGGAAACGCATATACCAATTTAGGTCTAGCAGGTCAGGTTGTAACCGACAAATCTTACATTAACGCTTTAGATGACATAGCAAAACCGTTTGTCGTTGCCGCAAAAGGTTTTCCTGATGCACCGCCAAGCCCAGTTTTAAATTTAGTTCAATCTTTAAAATCGCCTAGTTTTGATGCTTCTGCCGCTATTGAAAAAGTTAAACAATTAAGAACAGCTGCTGATGACGCATACAGAAGTGGTAATACAGATATAGGCCAAGCCTCCAAAAAAGCAGCTGCTGCTATTGAAAACGCATTAGAAGGGCATTTATCTAAAACAAATCAAACTGATTTATTAAATAAATTTAGAGATGCACGGCAATTAATTGCTAAAACTTACTCTATTGAAAAAGCCGCTAATGTTACTACTGGAACTATTGATGCTAAGAAGTTAGCTGCTCAGTTACAGCGTGGTAAACCTTTATCGGGCGAATTAAAAGATATTGCACAATTTAGCCAAGCCTTTCCAAAAGCAAGCCAAGCAACAGAAGCTATGGGTAGCTTGCCACAATTAAGCCCATTAGATTATGCCGCTGGATTATATGGTGGAATAAGTACAGGCGGTTTAGGTGCAGGTGCAATATTAGCTAGACCAGCTTTAAGGGCAGCCGCATTATCTTCGCCTGTTCAAAATCGTTTAATACCAAGCACAGCCGCACCTTATTTAACTCAAAATCAACGTAATTTAGCTCAATTATTAACATTGCAAGGCGTACAAGGAGCAACAAATGAGTAAAAACAAATTAGGTACATTTATTTTAGATTTACTGAAAGGAAATAAATAATGCCACGCTCAAGCGGAACTTATACCCTACCAGCAGGTAATCCTGTTGTTACCGGTACTACTATTACATCTACATGGGCTAATACTACATTTAGCGATGTAGCCACAGCCTTAACTGGTTCTGTAGCTACAGACGGCACATCGCCTATGACAGGCATTTTGCAGATGGGTAACAATAAAATTACAGGCGTTGCCGATGGCACAGCTTCTAGCGATGTAGCTACAGTTAATCAAATTTCTAACCCTACTATTACTGGCGGTACTATTGATGGCGCACCTATTGGTGCTGCTAACCCTAAAAACGGTGCTTTTTTAGCTTTATCTGCTACTACGGCCGCTTTTTCAGGTACATCTACAGCCCCTACAGTAACTCCATCGTCAGATAATTCTACAAAAATTGCTACTACAGCATTTGTGCAATCGGCTATTACTGCTATTTCTTCAGGCGTTACTAGCTTTAACACTCGATCAGGTGTAGTTACTTTAATTTCTGCTGATGTTACTACTGCATTAGGGTATACCCCATACAACGCTGGTGGTGCAACTGTTATTACTACAAGCAATATTGGTACTTATGCTCCTACATTAACTGGTACAGGTGCTGTTGGTACATGGGGTATTTCTATTAGCGGTAATGCCGCTACAGCTTCTACAGCTACCAATTTATCAGGCGGTACTGTAAGTGCTACATCTATTACTACAACAGGAACAGTAATAGTTGGTACTTCAGGATCGGGTGCTTATTCAGCTTTTGCTGGTTCGTCAGTACAGCTAGCTAATAACACTACCTCCATGTCTAATAACGGAACTACATTTACATGGGCGCAAAACGGCACAAATATTTTGGCTGCTTCTGCAAGTCAATTTGTTCCTTCCCCTGATAACACCGTTAGTTTAGGTTCTGCTGGTTTGCGTTGGACTACCGTTTACGCTACTACAGGCACTATTAATACTTCTGACCGCAATGATAAGCAACAAGTTACAAGCTTAACAGCAGCAGAAAAAGCAGTAGGTCAAGCCCTTAAAGGCATGATAGTAGCCTTTAAATTTAACGATGCTGTATTAGCTAAAGGCCCTGATGCCCGTACCCATTTTGGTGTAATTGCCCAGGATGTAAAAGCCGCTTTTGAAGCACAAGGGCTTAATGCTGATAACTATGGCGTATTTTGCTCTGATACATTGCCAAATGGTGATGTTCGCCTTGGTGTTCGCTACGAAGAACTATTTTCTTTAATTGTAGGTTCTTTATAAACTTCTAAGGCTTGAATATGTCTTTTGAAATCGACCCAGTTAAATACGGACAGCTTTGGGAAAAAGTTGACCAATTAACCGCTAAAGTAGACAAGCTTGAAGAAGGCATGGAAGAACTGCTTGCTTTAGCCAATAAAGGCAGGGGCGGTTTTTGGGTTGGCATGATGGTTGTATCAGGCATTAGCTCAATTGTAGGTTTTTTTGCACATTGGCTGACAGGCAAATAATGTGTCAGATTTGCTCGGGTTGTCTGACGGTGTCAAAGGACTAAGTAGCGGCTTAGATTCTGCTCGCAATGCAGGTAAAACTGTCAGCAAGCAGATTGAGAACATACAAAAGGATGCGGTAGATGTAGCCCAACAGCAAGCGCAAGAGCGAATACGGGCAAGACGGGAAGCAGAGTTTAAAAAAGAACGGGCGTTACTTAAAGCCCTTGAAGAATGGAAACGCAAAAAGCAGATTTCCGATGAAGAAGCAGATTTAAAGATTAAGTTTGTAAAGCAGTACGGTGCTAAAGAGTGGGATTCGTTACTAAAAATCAAGCTAGACATTGAAAACATGGAACGTAAGAATAACGAAGAATACCAGCACGATTTAAAAGCGGTAAGACAGGTTCAATTTTATTGTTTTGTTGCAGCTTTAATTGTTACTTTGTGGCTTAAATTTATTTTAGGAGCGTTTTAATGTTTCCACTAGGCGCATTACTTGACATTGGCGGCAAGATACTAGACAAGGTATTCCCTGATCCAGCCCAGGCTGAACAAGCCAAACTTAAACTGTTGGAAATGCAGCAAAACGGTGAACTAGCTCAAATTGCAGCAGATACCGCAGAGCAACAAGAACTTACTAAACGCCAAGAAGCTGACATGATGAGCGATTCTTGGTTATCTAAGAACATTCGCCCTATGACTTTGCTGTTTATTCTTGGTGGCTATTTTATTTTTGCCATGATGTCTGCTTTTGACTTAGATACCAACAAAGCTTATGTAGAACTATTAGGCCAATGGGGTATGCTGATTATGTCGTTCTATTTCGGTGGTCGTACCTTGGAAAAGATTATGGACATGAAAGCGAAAGAAAAAGATGCAGCTAAGTGAACATTTTACCCTTGAAGAACTTACACATACGGATCATCGTCAGTTTGATAATGCCCCTAATGCTTCTGAAATGGCAAATTTGGTTCGCTTGGCTGCGTTTCTTGAAGAAGTTAAAACAGTTATAGGCGGCAAGCCAATCATGGTTAATTCGGCTTTTCGTAGCAAACAAGTAAATGATGCAGTAGGATCAAAGGACACTAGCCAACACCGGATAGGTTGTGCCGCAGATATACGAGTACCAGGCATGACCCCTGACGAAGTCGTTAAAGCTGTTATTGAATCGGAGATTGGATATGACCAAATTATTCGAGAATTTGACCGTTGGACACATATTTCTGTGCCTAATACTGCTGGGGGCAATCCTCGCAGACAGTCTTTAATTATTGACCGTACTGGCACTAGACCTTACGCTTAAAAAATATCCCGTAAATCTACAAATTTCCACAGATGCGTGGGTACATCGTAAAAATACTCCTCATTAGCTACTGCCTTGTTTGGTACTTCAATTAACGGGCAATCTTTGATTTTATTGGCCCTAATCCAGTATGCGTGTGTATAGTCACGAGTTACAACATACATAGTAGTACGGGGGTTAGTAAACAGCTTTTCCTTACGCTGGGCAATGTGGATCGTATCGTAAGGACAGAAATTCATGCCCCAATCCCGTACCTCTACTTCAGCAAACCCTATTTCTTGCCCATTCTTGCTTAATACAAGGTCTACAGCGTATTTATCAGGGTTGGGTAAAGCATCGACATGGTGAACCGTTTTAAGCCAACCAGCGACTGCATTACGAGCAGGTGGATCACACGCATCATGTAGCCGCTGGTCAAACTTTTTATATTGCATAACCGTGCATTAAGTAGTTAGCCCCGAAAAAAAAATACTTAACGCCAATCCCATCAAAGCACCTAAGATAATTTCTTTCATATTAATTTGAATAGATGCGATAACGGGGGTTGCAGGTAACTTCTACAGGCACATCGGTAGTTACACCGTTTATTTTGCGTTTGGCGGTAATAACAACTGGGCGTGTACCGGCTGATTCGCACTCGTTAATACCTAGAATAACTTGCGCCCTAGTCATGTGATAAGCCTGTTTGTCGGTTTCTAGGCTGACATTAGGTGGTGTGTACGATGTGCAAGCGGCAAATAGCAATGGGGTTAATAACAATAAGTTTTTCATGCGTGATCCTTTTGTTGGTAAGCAGCTTGAACGCTGTCGTTGAATTTGGCCCAGTTTAGGCTGTGAATCATCTCTAATACGCTAATATTGGTATTGGCTATAAAAACATCGTCTATATCGACACCACCTACATGGCCTACGGTGTCATCGTCTTTATCAACGCTGCCGTACACATCAAGGTATGTGTCACCGCAATATAAAGAAACTACATAGTTTTTGTTTTTCATTTCTATCCTTTTCTATATCACTCCCCAATGGAGTACAACCATCTTAATTTAGAAAACTAAAGTAAACAAGTGTTTTTTATTAGGACATACCCTAATGTAATAAAAATATGTAGCAAAAAAACAACAGTTGGTGGTGGGTCAGCAGTCCCGTGAAGGAGTATAGATTTTGTCTAACCCTGCCGCCCGTATCTATTATATTCCGTTCTTAATCTGATAAACCCGTAATAGATGTTGAAAGCACTCCCAGCTATTTTGTAGCTTTTGTTCTTCAATCTCTATTAACTTGACCTGGTTAGTCGTGCCATTAACAAATATGATAGCGCAACGTGCCGTTGGTAAGCCAAATCCTTCTCGGTACGATGCGAGCTGCATCTCATGCTCGAAAAAAACATCCACTTTGTCTAGGTCGGTTTCTTTAGTTTTAAAATCAACTACAAAGCCGTTTTTAGCCATTAAATCGCATTTGCCACCAAACCCTAGCGAATGACTAAAAGTACGCTCACTTTGCCATTCTTGATCCCCAAACGCATTTTTAAGCGCACTATCAATCGCATCCAAATACGCTGGCTTTTCAGGCATATAAACTTGGTCAAAATACGCTTCAATTACTGCATGGATAGCCGTACCTCGTTCCGCAGCTTCACGGCCCGTAGCCTTACTATCTTGCATTACCCTAGACAGCCATTCCTGCTCAGGCTCACCTTCTGCTCTAGGCAGGGTTAAAGCGGCTAAGAGGACTTGTTGCTGCTTCCATGTATCAAGCCCTGCTTTTGATAGCAGTCCGTTAATTGTTGTAACACTTGGCAGAAGTCCAAGTTTCCGTGCGTCACGGAGCGTTGTTGGTCTTTCCTGCCCGTTTGCCCCTGTGACGGTGTAAGCACTTTGCCCACTTTTTGTGTACCAATGACCATTTTCCTGTACCTTTTCTTTAACTATCATTTTTTACCTTAATTGGTGGGGTTACTTACGCTCCGTATGCGAAGCGGAAAAACGTGCGCTTTCGCCCCTTCACTATTAGAACGGAATATCGTTCAAGTTGTCATCTTCAATTTTTGGTACGGCAGCTTCACGCTGTTTCTGACCACGCCATTCACTACTTTCTGTAATCTTTTCTTTGTAGTATTTTGGCAACAAATCATATTTAACTTGGTCAAATTCAGCCAGCCAAAAATGGTTTACAGGGTTAATGCCTTCCGGCTGGGCGTTACGCAATGCGCTAGGCACAGGGCTAATGCCGCTAATGTTGGCGTATTTGCCATCTTCACTATGCGTAATATTAACCATGCAAAATTTACCCAATAAGCCTTTTAGGTCAAAGTTCTTGCGATCTTCCGCAGTCATTTTTTTGCTTGACCATGATTCTAAATCTTGCCGTAAACGGGCTTGATCGCCTAAACTAACGGTATAGCGTTTGGACACGATTAAGGGCTTTCCATCGTCTGTTTTTAGCGGCAACCCTGCATCATCGTCACCGTGTAGCTCCCAAGTAAACACAACTTTGTGCATTATCTTGGTTTCGCCAGCCCATTCTGTAGCCTGGTGGCCTAAATCAATGATTGAAAAAAGCCGTCCCATAAAAAGGCCAGCAGGGGCAATTTTAAAATCTTTTTGCGTATCAGTAATAATCATTTTTTTATCCTTAAATTAGTTTGTAGTACGAAATACAAATATAGTTTTACTAGGTCTATCAACAATAGTTGAGCAAGCCCCGTTACCCCATCGCTTGCTAGTCCAAGCCGCAATACTGCTACGCATAGATTCAATGTCGTACTCTATGCATGGCACTTCAGCAGATTCGTCAGCCTTTAAATCTTCAATGTAAGGCACAAAAAAACTGGTTAGTGTGCCAAAAGGATGTTTAAGCGGTCTACGGTTTTTAGGTTCTATTACAGTTAAATTTCCGTGTTTTTTACCGTTACTGTCAATAATTGCAAATTGCACTTTACAACCGTTAAGCATAGAAATTATTTTGGGCAATGAAGCCCGTTCAATGTTATTCATTTGTTTGCTCCAAAAATTTGACCAAAGTCGTTGACAATGTCACGGATGACGGGATTTACATGGTTGTTGCGTTTAGGTGCGACATATCCGCAGCAATGGCGTAATAGGTCTATTTGACGCTTAGTAAGAAGTTGACCTTCTTCAAGGTCTTTGAATACTTCATCAAGCTCAAATTGCATCTGTACTTGATCTGCTAACTGCTGGTCATAATCACTCATTTTTAGTCTTTCTCACCCTACTGGGTAGTTATCACGGCACATACCGTATTTAGATATTAAGATAACTAAATTACATTGTCAAGCCCCTTGTAAAATATATTTAAAACGGTTAAGATTGTTGTATGAAAGATACTTTTCAACTTACACCAAATCAAATAATTGACCTACTTGGCGGCACAAAGCAGGTATCAAGCATGGCAAAAGTAAGCCAGGCTGCGGTTACGCATTGGCGCACAGGGGCTATTCCTGAAGGCAAACTGATTAAATTGGCAGCTTCTATTGAGCAAAAAACTTGCGGTTTAATAGGCAGAAAAACGCTATTCCCGCATGATTGGCAAAAAATTTGGCCTGAGTTGGAATAATCGTATATACTTGTATCAAGCGGAGTGAAGTCTGCGGATGATTAGGTTGGTAAAAGACCCTTTTGGGTTGTTCTGAGTGTTTACCAAATGACTACCGACCCATTTTGTAAGCAACTTCACCTTAGAGCAACCCAAAGGGGTTTTTCTATTTCTGCCTGGACTTGATTGGTCGGACTAAAAACAACAGCGATCAGGTTACAAGTGCTACTGTGGGATAGTTGATGTAACAGCACAAATATAGGTGGCGAAGCTAGTGCCTATTCAACGAACGACTGGCGG
>Ga0181344_1000523_pt1 | contig 15174 bp, 21 predicted proteins | sample Su13VDMLBDD_FD_130098 | JGI IMG/M metagenome (GOLD analysis project Ga0181344, IMG submission 130098) | Freshwater viral communities from Lake Michigan, USA - Su13.VD.MLB.D.D | ecosystem: Environmental > Aquatic > Freshwater > Lake | place: USA: Michigan | collected 2013-07-15
AAGCTCGGCGCAGTACGCCCTCCTATCCAGTCGGGCGTACGCTGTGTTTTTCCACACTATCTTCCTTCCCTCTTTAGTACTATGTGTACTTGCAGGGGGGTAGGACAATGTGTGCCGGGGTATATACTACCTCTCCGCCCCCACCCCCTACAGAACATCCTATACCCAACCTCTTCTCCCGCCGTAGAACCTATCCCCATGCAGGTATGATATACTTGCGGGGAGGAGATAAATATGACAGGACTTGAAGCGTTGGCTGCGTTGCGTGAGGGTAAACACGTTCGTCGTGCAGACTGGAAGCCTGGTGATTACATTAGAGCGTCACGCCAACTGAAGAAGATTTCATACGTGCGGGGAAACATCATTTCTGTATTGATCGTTGCAGACCACTTCCTGAATGATGACTGGGAAGCTGCTGATGCCAAGGATGGTGAGTAATGGACGGAAGGCGTAAGTTAACCGACGAGCAGATTGCTTGGATAAAAGAGCGTGTCAAAGAAGGTGTCAAGCAGGAGGCTATTGCTAGGGAGGTAGGTGTTAGCCCACAGCACATCTCTAAAATCAAACTCAAGCAACGACACGCTGCACATATAAAACAGACCGTAGGTAAGGCATTGGACTGGTTACTTGCAGGTAAACCCGTAACCCGTGAGTGTTGGCAGACTAATGAGTACTTGCGGTATTCCGTAGCAACGATGACGTTCGAACTGTGGTCTGGTTATCAGTGCGACATACTCGAGGCATTTGAGATTAGTGGCTACGACCTCTTCATAAGAGATTGGATACTAGGTGAGTTTGACGCAGACCGTGAGCCAATCTGGCCGGAGGAGTAACCATGACGTTTGGTGATGTACTCACAGACTTGATTAATGGGCTACCTGTCTACCGTGAAGGATGGAAAGACGGTCACTTTATCTACTATGAGAAGGACTGGAATATGTTTACTGAAGCACATCCCGGTCGTGACTGGCATACGTTGTGTTCAACGGCTCCTCTACGTGGGACTGACCTAGCAGCTGATGACTGGCAAGTAGATGAGTGGGACGGTGAAGAAGATAAGCCAGACCATATTCGTGGTGTCACGAAAAAGGAGGTAGTGGAATGACAGGTATTGAAGCACTTGAGTTATTGCGAACTAGTGATACCAAAGTCAAACGTGCCGAATGGCGAGATGGTGAATACCTAAGATCATATGGCAACAATGAGGGCATATGTCCATCATTTGACTACCATCGCAAGCGTGGAGAAGATTGCTTCTATCCAGAAGATGCAGTGATTCTAACGGAGGACATCTTGAATGACTTTTTTGAAGATGACTGGGAGATAGTGGAATGAAATTCGATGTCAACGGTGTAATGAAAATTGGACATGACGAAGACTTATATGAAGCAGTCACTGTCTTGTCAAAGTACTTTGCTGAGAATCCAGATGAACCGTATGTGGAGCTTATTTACGACCACAATGGTGTAAAGGAAGTGGTTGGCAGGATTAACAATCCCCAGTTCACCGAACTTATATACGCTGTGAGTTATGGACTTGATAAGTTAAAACGCAAAAATGCGGTACGTACTGTTGATATACGGTAACATCAGAGCGATCAACTGATCAGTAAAGGAAAGGCTCCAGCATATCCGAGCCTGTCCGACAAACACAAACTCTGCAAAGAAAGACCAGTACGCCATGCTGGTCTTTTTGCTGTCTATAGGTATAATCTAAACACCCGCAAGGGAAATCAAAAACAACAAACAACTGGCTTGGTAAGCGAAAGACCACTGCTAAGTGTGCACCTGAGTAAACACCCTCAGACGAAGTGCATGGCTGGCAGTGGTTTTTGTTATACTTGGCATATGAAAACAACCCTCTATCAATACGCTTTAAAGAATCTCTCCGTAGTAGATGGTGACACAATCAAGGCTGACCTTGACCTTGGATTTGGGGTAATACTTGCAGGTAAGAAAATCCGCCTTGAGCATATCAACTGCCCAGAAAAGAACACACCAGAAGGTGTATCCGCTAAGACATTCACTATTGAATGGATTATGAATCGACCTGAGTTGATATCTATTAGTGTCAAAAACCATCGAGAAGACAAGTATGGACGCATCCTTGGTACGGTTGTGTCTGATGGACAAAGCCTAGCAGATGCACTTAAGATTGCAGGGCATGGCGTTGACTACGAAGGCGGTAAACGCTCGTAATCGCACGTATTTGCACGTAAACGCACGTAATAAAAAAAGCCCCTCTGTGAAGGGGCTTTAGATTCGCTCGACTCAAATGTCAAAATCGGCATGATGGGCGGACTTTTAAGTTTTCATCGCGTTTCACAAACATCCTATCATGCCGTATACTTGCGGTGGAGGATGAAATGAAGAAAGCATTCATTGAGTCGGTTATGAAGGTGCTTGGCGTACCCAAGATTGAGCCACATAAATTAGCGTTTAAGGAAGTTCTGGACGGTCGCAACCTCGAACAAGACGTGCAAGAACTGGACTTGGCTACTCTTAAAGCATTGTTTCGCTGGTCTGGGAAAGAGTTGAGGAAGCGTCTTTAATGTACTATTTTCAGCCTGTTGAAGGCAATCCTGTGCTTATGCCAATCAAAAGCACAGAGAAATCCGCTGGGTATGACCTGTTTGCTCAACAGTCAGATGTCATCCTACCTGGTGAGTGCGTACTTATACGTACAGGTGTAAAAACCGTAATGCCGGACAACATCATGGGGTTTGTTTGTAGCAGATCTGGTTTAGCGTTTAAACAACACGTCTTTGTACTTAACGCACCCGGAATCATTGATGCTGACTACGACCAAGAAATTGGCGTCCTTTTATTCAATGCAAACAAATATAAGTTTGAGGTTGAAGCAGGAATGCGCATAGCGCAAATGGTCTTTTTGGAGAACGCTACAGCAGCGCATATGACCACCACAGTGGCGCGTACAGGCGGTTTTGGTAGCACAGGGGTAAATAACCTGTGCGTCGAAGATACTACTCTGTATGACGAATTGGACACCCCTAAGTAATGGCAGCAACCCTAAAGTACATTCAGCCAGATGCTGAAGCATTTATGATTCATCTTGCTCGAGTATCGTCCGATTTTGAGGACAACCCTGATTACGAACGGTTACTCAACTACTGTATGAAAGGCGGACACTGGTCAGTCTTTCAAATGGTTGATGTAGTCATGGAAATCTATACATCGAGGGCTATTGCAGCTCAGATTCTCAGGCATAGAAGCTTCACTTTTCAGGAGTTTAGTCAGCGCTATGCTGACCCATCTAAGATTGAGATGGAATTGCCTAAGATGCGTAAAAAAGGTGCTACAAACAGACAAGGAAGTATTCCCTTTGAAGACGCTGAAGACCAACTTAATCTGGATAATAAGGCACTGGCGTCAATCCTGTACGCTGTTCGGACGTACAAAGATCTAGTCGATAAGGGCGTAGCCCTTGAGACTGCACGAATGGTACTCCCACTGTCAGTTGGGACACGACTGTATATGAAAGGCACTGTTCGTGACTGGCTACACTACTGCCGAGTGCGAATGGATGACCATACGCAGGAGGAACACAGGGATATTGCAACAGATTGCTGGAATGTTCTTACACAAGTACTGCCTGTTACTACATCTTCCTTTGAAAAGTACTACCTAAACAAGTAAACCGCTGGTATACTTACAGGGAGAGGTTAAATTATGGACAAAGAAAAGAAAGTCGATGAGCCAGTTGTTCTGACGCAGAATATGATGCTGCAGCTCATTGAACAACTCAACGCAGTGACGACGTACTTTGACTTGCTCAACGTCAAGTTGAACAAGATGAACGAACGTATTAAGAAGTTAGAGGACAAGAAATGACAACAATCATCACTAAGAGCCGTGATTGTAATGTGGACATCAAGCTGTCGTACAACGATGGCATTCAGTACCACATTACGATTGATGGCAGGGAGCCATATTCTGGTTCGCCATTACAGGCATGGAATTACCTGTACTCACAACGTAATGACCAAGTATGCGTACCAAACCGCGTATTGCTTGAACTTGCAGAAACTGTCATTCAGTATCTTGCACCAAAGAAGCCATATCGTAAACTTGACGAAATGACTACACTCGACGACTAAAGGAACTACGGATGCTAAATAGAGTTGTACTAATCGGAAGGCTATGCGCTGACCCTGAGATTCGCACTACGAATGCAGGTAAGACAGTTGCAGGACTGCGTATTGCAGTTGATCGGAAGGGACGAGAGAAAGAAACAGACTTCTTTGAAGCATCTGCTTTTGGTCAGTCAGCCGACTTTGCAGGGACGTATCTGAAGAAGGGACGCCTTGTATCCATTGACGGCAAACTTCGTGTACGTGAGTTTGAAGCCAAGGATGGCACAAAGCGTAAGGTCTACGAAATCATCGTAGATGACATCTCTGGTCTTGATCGTCCCAAGGACGGTGAACCAGGTGGGTTTACGGAGTCATCTACTGGCATTAGGCCAGCTGTAAAGGCTCCAATGCAAGACATTGATGACCCATTCGCAGACTAACAAACAGAACACTCCATCAACTGATGGAGTGTTTTTTTACTGCTTCGACTACTGTGTCCGATAGTTCTTCGTCATCGGTCAACTCAACAACCAAGTACCATATTGCCTTGTGTAGGTCTTGGTTCTTGTACTGCTTGTGGTTACACCTAGCCACGTACTTGATGACATTGAATAGGTGTGGGTTCAAACCCCAGTCCATGGCAAACTTCCTTGGACTGGGGCCTTTACGATAGTGGTCAACCATGCTTCTCTTTGCTCTCCTGTATCCGCTTTCCTAGCCACGCCATCACAGGCACAGCCATCGAATTGCCGATTGCTTTGTATCTAGGACCATCTGGTGTATTAGGTCGAATATCTGTCCAGTTGTCTGGAAAACCTTGTAGGCGTTCGCATTCAACAGGTGTAAGGCGTCGTACAACCCAATTGTTCATAGCATATAGACTGCCATTCATAGCGGATCCATTGCCATTCCATTTGGTTCCATACGCAGCCGTCAAGCAGTCAGAAACATTTGCAAACACTACAGTTTCCACTGGTGTCCCATCCGACCTGAAACCACTACCCGGATTGGCACGTAGTGTATTGGCAATGTCGTGTGCCACATATTGATCCTGAGACGCAGCAACAGTAAATGCCATCTCATCTTGTCCCAAGTATCCTGTACCTCCAGTGCCACCTTTTGGGCCGCCTCGAGAGCCATCACCGTTGCCACCTCCGCGTATCTTAAACGCATGACTATGAGCAACTCCGTGAACCCCGGTAGCATTCAATGTGTACATTGGACCACCAACTGTGTATCCATCGCCATTCCCACCATTCAAAGGCTGACGCCCTATGGTGTTCTCGGCTAACGCAATTGGTTGTACGGCAAGGTTGGTACTTTGGATGTCGCCTATGTCGAAACAGTTCAAGGTGTTTGCAACGCCGTCATCAACCCAAGTCTCCTCGCCGTCTTTACATCGAGGGCGAGTACTCTTACGAAAGATATGTTGTACGAGTGGAGTGTTCCCACCACCCGTACCCATATGGGCTGTCAACGTACCGCTTGTCTCAGACTCTTCAGTTAGGCGACCATCACTTGGATGATGGGTATACAACACACACTGCTGGTTGTCCCCATTCTTGTGCATTGATGCGAGTATAGTGCCTGTTTTCTCCTGAAGGTGAACTTCAGCACTGATACGCGCATCTGCTGGGTTGAATGCATATGGAACAAACAACGTAGCACCAGCATCAATGTGCTGGTTTTCCAGACCCATCTTGTCACCGTAGTGAGCGTCTATGGTTCCTGTGACTGTTGCTGGCCATGAGTGACCCTCCGCATCAGTGCTGCTTTCAGCACTGGAGGAAGTTTTTTGCCGCGACTTTCGGCTCTTCTGAGGATACCCTCGCAAGCTTTCGGACTCAATAAGTATCTCTCCGGCACGTCTTGGATCTCCACTAATATGTCCGATAAGGAAGACTCGACGACGTCTTTGGGGGACTCCAAAGTATTGAGCGTCCAACACTCGGTAGGCCCACCCATACCCGATGTACCCCACCGCTGTGAGGAGGGAACCAAAATCCCTTCCTCCGTTGCTCGACAAGACACCGGGAACGTTTTCCCAGATAAAGAATTCTGGCTGATAGTGTTCAACCATTGAAACAAAGGTGAGGGCAAGGTTGCCACGGGGGTCGTCGAGTCCTTTTCTAAGTCCGGCGACGGAGAAACTTTGACAGGGGGTTCCTCCGACAATAAGGTCAACTGTATCTCGGTCAAGATTCCACTCCTTAAACTTAGTCATATCTCCAAAGTTGGGTACATCCGGAAACCGTTTTGCTAAAACTTCTGAAGGAAATTTTTCGATTTCGGAAAACCCAACCGGAGTCCAACCTAAGTCATGCCAAGCAACAGACGCTGCTTCAATCCCACTGCATACACTTAGGTAACGCATTAGTCGATAAGTCCCAGAGACTGAGCCTTCTTTACTGCACGGTTTCTAGCATCAGTACCACTGACGTTTAACTTCCAATACATATTGTCAGCGTGAAACTGCACGGTTCTAAAAGAGATTCCCAGTGCCGCTCCGATCATCTTCGCTGTCCGACCCTTGGCCAGATGACCCAAAATCTCCAGTTCCCTTTCCGACAACGGATATTGCATCTCGTCGGACTTTTTTTCGGATTCCATTCTCTTCTCCTTTGTACCTTCTCTGGTACATCGCAAAATTGCGACTTGCCTGTAGTTCATCTTTGAAGAACTCAAGGCTCATGCGGTTATCTTCTGTATTAACTACAAAGTACTTCCACGTTTTGTCTGTGAGTATCTGCACATACCAACACTCAAACGTATGCAACGTATCGTCCGTGTAAGTGCCAGATATATGCTCAATATGCCGACCATTTGGTGACACACAGTAGGCAAGTAACGCATGAATAATCAGTGGTTCATACACTACTGTAGAGAGCATAAATCATTCTATACCTGCATATCTGCGGTCGCAAGTGTCTTCGATGGCATGATGTACAATCCTATTTATGGGTGTTGTAAAGAAGTATCAAAATCCTAAAGGTGGATTGAACTCAGCCGGTCGTGCTCACTTCAAGAAAACCGAAGGATTAAACCTTAAGCCACCTGCTCCTAGTCCAAAGACTCCAAAGGATGCGGCTAGGCGTAAAAGCTTCTGTGCCAGAATGGAAGGCATGAAGCGGGTGAATACATCCGCTAAGACGGCTAAAGACCCAAATAGTCGTATTAATAAAAGCCTTAGAGCTTGGAACTGCTAATGAATAAAAACATCAATCACGCTCAGACATTTATGCGTGACCTTCCAGACATTGAGCGTCGTGAACATGGTCTAAAGAAAGCACCCACTAAAGCACAGATGCAACAGATGGAAAAGAAAGAGCATGGGTTGAAACGTACGCCAAGTATGTCTGAGATTATGCGGATTGAACGTAAGGAACACATTAAACCTAACGGTGATGTAATCATTGGTAAAGGATACAAAGGACGGGCAAAGTAATGGCAGGTGGAAAAAAAGATCAATCTCCCACACAGGCAGCATTAAGTGATGCAGCACACGTCGTTGATCACACTGTCCGTGAAAAGGCATTGCATCAAGGCGTACATCATGCTGGAAAGATTGCAAGTAATGTTGGTAAGACTGTTGCACAAGTAGCGCCTAAAGCAATTCCAGCCATGGTTAAAGCGGCTCCTTCTATTGCTCAAGTTGCTGTGCCAACACTTGCTAAAGTTGCAACTCCGTTGTTGGGTGGCGTACCAGGTGCTGTCGTATCGGCGTTTAGCGGCAACTCAGGTCGTGGGTTTAACGAGATGCAAAAAACGCGCGCTGATATGTTAACTCCAGAAAAGTCTACAAAACGTGCAATGGCGTATCGTAATACTCCAAAATTAATGATGACTAAAAAGATGGTTGCAGTCAAAAGCCCAGCATATTCTGGGCAAAGTACTATGGGTAAAGCCATGATGGCTAGTGCAAAGAAGAAGGTGTAAAGATGGCTAAAGTAATTAAATCAACGAAGACGATGTCCGACATGATGGGTGTTAAGAAGGCTCATCCTTCTGGATGCAAGTGCCCTATGTGCAAGAAGGGTAAGTGCTAACTATGGCAGTAGGACCAGGGTTGACATATCACGCATTTCTTCGCGGGCGTCAACCAAATCCACGTTTGGCTAGAGAATATAGTGATTTAGTTAAATCAAGGACTCCACGTCCTACTATGCCTCCATCCGGACGTACACCCGGAGATATGTCACCACCACGCGCATCAGGAGCACCATCTACAGGCGCGCCTACTCGACGATTTGGCTCAGGTAGTGGTTCCAGTACCGCAGGACGAGGGTCAGGTGTTCCTTGGGACGGCGGTGGAGACAACAGAGGTTTGGCAACAGGAACAACAGATCCTGTTCCACCATCTGGTGGTGGTAGTCGTGGTGGTGGCGGTGGACGAACAGGTGTTTCTCCAAGTGGTCGAGGTGGTAGTTTTGGTTCCGGAAGTGGATCAAGTGGATACACAGGTGTTGACCCAAGAACTAATCCGATGCCTCGTGGTGGTTCATTTACGTCAGGTAAAGGTGCTAGTGCCGCATCCAAGGGTGCAAGTGGATGGTCTAAGGCAGGTAAATTCGTAGGTAAAGCGGGAAGAGTTGTAGGTAAGGCAATCAACTCACCTATGGGGAAAATGGCTAAATTTGTTGGCGGTAAAGCTATTCTCCCTTTGGCTCTTGCTAAAGCGGCTGGCGATACATTTGGAGCATTTGAACCAGGTATTGATATGCTTCGTTACGGCCATAAGGCTCCATACAAAGATGGAGTTGGTGGACGTGATAATCGCGTAAACGACATGCTTGGTAATATCAGTCCTCTTGAGATGATCAAAGATGGAATGACACAAGAGGTGTTGTCGAACGCTACTGGTGGAGCATCTGCAAAATTTCTTAAGGCAGTGTTTCCATACCGTGAACGACCTAAGCCAGCACCTGCTGCTGCTGCAGCAACTCCACGTACTCCATCTGCTCCTGCACGACCATCAGCTCCTGCTCCTCAGCAACCGGGTTCAATTCCAGACATGGGTAGACAAGGTCGAGCGCAAAGCAAAGCATTGCGTGACCCTGAGTCTTATCTAGGTTCTGCATTTGATGCTACGCTTCGTAAGGGCATTGACACAGGTCGCAACTATCTTCGTAGTCAGATGAATAAAGACGGACTTGATGCTGAAGACCAATCTAAAATCATGGCTCGTTTTGATAGCAAGATTGCTGGAGACAAGGAACTCAGTAAGGATGCTAATAAAGGCGGCATTATTAATACAATTGCGGCCAAAGATGCTGGACGAGGTCAGCGAACACTTGAAGCTTATCGTGGACAACGTGGTGAATATCGAGGGAATACATCCTATAAAGCCATGCAAGAAAAGTATGTCAAGTAATTTGCATAAACATGAAATGGGGCTTCGGCCCCATTTTTTTATGCCTGTATACTTGTACGTATGAATTACATTCAAGAGGTCAATGGCAACTACATTGAACGAGATGGGCGTGTCTATCGTAAAACACCTCACGGTGAAGCTCTTGTCTGTAGTGCTTTGGTGGAGAAAGATGGAGCAAAGCGTAGATGTCGAGCGTTGGCTTTGGCTGGGCAAGAGTACTGCATGGCTCATGGTGGTGCACATCTACGCAAAGCGGAAACCCCCAGATACTTAGCACACGTCTTTCAGGCTAATCGTAAACGCTTTAGTAAGGTCGGTAAGGAACTCCTTGAGAAAGTCGATTCTTACCGTGATGACCCAGACCTTTTCAGTCTTCGAGATGACACAGCGTATGTAACTGCTCTCCTTGACCAGCGAGCTGAAGCCGCTGCTGAAGGCGTAGGTATTGAGCAATACCGCAAGATTGAGTCAGCGTATAACCTTGCTAGGTCAAAACTAGGGTCACCTGATTTCATTGATGCCTTCGAGCAGATAGGTGATTTACTCAAGGAACGCCTTGATGAATACGCTGCCAGTAAAGATGTACTTGACCTTATTAACCGCCGTACTGACCTTGTAGAAGCCGAACAACGCATGATGCAAACAAAGGCTTATACACTAGAGGCTGATCAGGCGTTTATGTTGATAATGCAAATTGTAGAAGTAGTTAAGTCAAGTGTGCGTGATGCAGATGAGCTGACGGCTATAAAGTCTGGTATCAATAAACTACTGCGTCAACACAAACAAGATACAGAAGAAGATGTACAGGATGCGGTGATTGTAGAAGATGTCGAACAACCTCAAACGAACAACACCTAAAGAATTTAGGCATCTGACCAGTGCAGATAAACCGTTATCGGTTGCTCTTCTTGAAGCACTTGAAGAACAAATCGGGCAGGTTATCGAAACAGGTGATTACGACTCTGGTCGAGCATTTGCTATTGATGGAGCACAATTGGAATACAAACACTGGTTAAAAACGTTTGCTCCACACGCTACCTCTAGCGAACTCGGCGTTCATCACAAGCGCGCATGGGACTGGGCAGAGAGCATTAAAGCTGGTGCACCACCTCCTGCTCTTATTGAGTGCTGGTTCCGTGGTGGCGGTAAAAGCACGACAATGGAACACATTGCGGCTCGCATTGCCGTCAAGGGTTCTCGTAGGTTCTTGCTTTACGTTTGCTCTACACAGGAAGCAGCCGACAGACACGTATCGGATATTGCACACACTATGGAGCGTTGCGGTATTGAAAGGGCACTCAACCGATATGGATTCTCAAAAGGATGGAATGCTTCTAAGCTCAGGACGGCAAACGGGTTTAACGTTCTTGCGTTCGGTCTTGACACTGGTGCGCGCGGTGTCAAGCTTGATCACTTACGTCCTGATTTCATTATACTTGACGACATTGATGAGCTTGATGATAGCGTTAATCGCGTTGAAAAGAAGATAGCAACTATCACTCAAACGATTCTTCCGGCTAAGAGTACTGACTGTGCAATCGTGTTTGTCCAGAATAAGATTCACGCTAACAGCGTAATGGCTCAGGTTCTTAGTGGAGAACTGGATATGCTACAAAACAGAATCCAGTCACCTATAGTTCCAGCAATTGAAGACTTACAGTACGAACCAATAGAACGTGAAGATGGTCGTGTAGGCTACAAGATTACTGGTGGCACTCCTACGTGGGTACACAAGAACATAGAAGTATGCCAACGTGAGATTGATGACTATGGCATTATCTCATTCCTTCGTGAATGCCAACATGAAGTTGGTGTCGGAGGAATGTTCTTCCCAGACTTCAAGGAATACGACCTACAAGGCAAACCTTGGCACGTAGTCGATAGCGTAGACGTTGCTCCTTGGTGGCGTATTTGGGCAAGCCATGACTTTGGTACAGGTGCACCAGCAGCAAGTCTCATCTACGCCAGTGACGAGAATGAGGATGTATACGTCATTGGTGAATGTTATGAGGCTGGACTTGTATCATCTCATCAAGCAATGAGGCTGCTTGAATCACTAGAAAAACGTGGGTGGGCTGCACCTGTCAAAAAGGGAACACGCGACGGACTGTGGCAAAGTCGCCTCGAGGCTATTGCATTTGACTACGCTAACACTTTTCCTCCGGAGAATGCGGAGCAGCGGGTAGGTGAATATCCAGTAGAAGTGTGGTGGAAACGAGGACTCCCAGCGGTACGTGCCGTAAAAGACCGTAAGGCTGGATGGCGTCGATTAAAGGAATGGCTTGTCGCAAGTCGTGTGAAAGAAGGGAATATAGTTCCAAGATTCCGCATAGTACGTGGAGCATGTCCAAATCTTATCCGTGAACTCAAAGGTGCTATGGCAAACCCGAAGGATCCGGAAGACCTTGACCCTGGTACTAAAAGCGACCACGCATTAGACAGCCTACGGTATGGCGTTATGTGGCGTGAGTATCCTGTGCAATGCCCTCAGACTAATGCTAAATCAAACCGACCACATTGGCTTGGTGGCAATGAGGAGGACAAGTTCGTATGAGGCCCGGTGATATTATTCTGTATCTATTGTTGACAGGTATTTTCGTGTTTTTAGGATTAATAACATGGGAATTACGCTGGTGGCGAACAATGCATGACGAATTACAGGCGTTTATACGCAAGGATGACAGGTACTTGTAATGGCAATACCATTCCCAAAATTTGGTAAGAAAAAACCCACACTAACATCTGGGATGTATAACCGTTCCACTGCTGTACCGATGAATCCTCCGGGCATGGCTGAAATTCAACAGAGTGCAACGGCTGTAAAAATTCCAGACAATGAAGGCACTCGTGGGTCATTTGATTTTGGCGACTTGCGCCTTACTGATGAGGACGACCTTACTCTCGATCACGATAAGAATAAATGGGCAGTAGACCCTAAAGAACAACCAGAAGAAGCAGTACGGGTAGTCAATTACGTAAAGGAACAGTTTGATACTGCATATCGTGCACGTCAAGAAATGGAACTTGAATGGGCACAAGCACTAGCCTTTTTCGAAGGTAGGCAATGGTTCCGTATTAATAGCCAGACTCGAAACCTTGTCCAACTACAGAATCCAGCAGAACCAAACCGCTATGTCACGGTCAATAAGATGCGACCCCTTATTGATGGTGTTGTAGGTAAGTTGACACAGGTGGCTCCAGACGCACGAGCTGTACCGTTGTCCCAGAATCCAAAAGACCAAGCGGCTGCGGATGAAGCAAACTTTATTGCTGGTCACTATACTCGTAAGTTCGACCGTGAAACACAAACAAAAGAACGTGTGCGCTGGGCTTGTATTACAGGTACATCCTTTGTAAAGGTTTACTGGAAAGCCAGTGCTGAGATTGTTGTTCCAAAGATGAGCATGGATGATGGCTCTGTCAATGGTTACGAATCTCTACCGCTGGGAGATGTTGAAGAGGAAATTGTCCCATGCTTCAACATGATGATTGACCCAACGGCACAACGTGATGCTGATGTCCGTTGGATGATTCATGCAAGTATCAAACCTCTGTCGTGGTTTATTGACAACTACGGAGAAGCAGGTAAGGCTGTATCACCGGATGCTATTGCTGGTCAAAATGCTGGTTATGTTGACGCTTATCTAGAAGGTGCTAACGGATCCGGTAATGGCTGGGTGCAACCATCAAGTGCTAGGCTGAATAACATCGATAGCCGAAAACATTGTGCTATTGTTTATGAATATTGGGAAAAGCCAACGGCTCAGTATGAGAATGGTCGATACATTGTAAGTACTAACCGAGCTCTTTTGTACGCTGGTGATTGGCCATACAAGAAGAAGGATGACTTTCCGTTCATTCCTCTACGTTGGCAACCACGAAGTGGAACACCATATGGTCACAGTCTTTGCTTCGACCTATGTCCACTACAGCAGACCTACAACCGCATCTACAGCCGTTGGTTGGAACAGTTTGAAACCAACAAAGACTACTTGATGATTGAACGTCTGTCTCGAGTAGGAGCAGATGCGTTTGATAAGGCCGGCGACGACCTCGATGATAACAGTCGTATCTACCGTAAGGTTTACTACGACCGTGGTGCACACCCACCACAAATCATGCGCGCTCCCGGTATTTCACAGGATTTGATTCCATTTATGCAATCCCTTGAGAAAGACATGGCAGACATTGCTGGTCTTCACGATGTAAGTCAAGGGCAAGCACCAGCTGGAACTCCTGCTGAAGCAGTTACATTACTGCAACGTGCGGACAACACACAGCATAGTTACATCAGGGCTGACATTGAAATATCCATTAGTAAAATCAAGGAATGGGAAATTGCACTGGTTGACCAGTATGCGGTTACTCCATTCATTGGTTCTGTTGATGACCAGATTAACCCACGTAACGAAATCCATCAGGGTGTAATTACCTTCGACCAGATTCGTAACGGAGGTAAGTTCCGTGTTATCTATGTTCCGGGAAGTTCTATGATGGACACTCCTGAGCAGAAACTACAGAAGATTCTATTGCTTCGACAGATGGGTCTGTTTGGTGACCCGACTGACGCAGATACAAATGCATTGGCTGTACGTATGCTTCAGTTGCCAGAAACATCGGACATTCTGGATAACCTGCAAATGACAAAGCAGAAGCAAGAACAGATGCAACAACAAGCAATGGCAATGAAGCAACAGGAACTTCAAGCACAAGTCGCAGCTAAACAGGAACAGTTTAATCCTGAAGCTGAACAAGCACGGGCACAGATTGATTTACAAAAACAACTGGCACTACAAGAAGCCAAGACTCAATCTGACCTTATGAAAATACAAGCACAAACAGCAGCAGCCGGTGAGCAATACGCTCAAAAGCACGTTGCTGATATTGCTAAGAATGTGGTCTCTGGAACAGATCGCAACACACCACAGCCACAAAGTGGCAAATCATCAAAAAGTGGTGTGCTAAAATAAAGGAGAACTCTTTAATGCCTGAAGAGATGGTGACACGAACCACTGATTCACCAGCAGTGGATTCTGGCGATAATGGGTTAGGTAACGCAGTAACAGACTTTATTCGGGAAAACGCCGGTCCCGATGATAACTCGCAATGGGCGACAAGCGAGCAAGCAGGTCAAGATGCGGAATATGGTGGTTATGATTCTTCGGAACCTGATTACACGAATGTTGTAGATGACATTCTTGGAGTCGATTCTGGATATCAAAACCAATATCAGGCGGAGCCTACATCTCCACAACCTGTTCCATATGAGCGCTTTCGTGAAGTAAACGAACGTGCTCGAACGGCTGACGAGCTGGAAACGAAACTCAACCGTTGGGGTCGAGTAATCGAACAGTTCGAGCAACAAGGATATCAATCAGCCGATGATATTGATCGAGTCATGGAGCAGCAACAACAGACTGCTTATGAAAATCAAATTCGTCAGCGATATCAACAGTTAGCCGATTCGCAGATTATTGATCCAGCTGTCGCTCAGATGCAGCAAGAGGCAGAGATTGCCAAATACCGCTACGAGCAACAGATGTCTCAAGTACAGGGATATATGTTGATGCAGCAACGTGATGTTGCAGTACAGCAATATCCACTGGCACAACGTGCACCCGGTTTAGTAGACAACTTGATTCAAGCGGGTTTTGACCCAATGGAAGCAGCTCAAGCTGTACACGAACAGGTTCGCACAATCGCACAGTCT
>Ga0181344_1000524_pt1 | contig 15169 bp, 8 predicted proteins | sample Su13VDMLBDD_FD_130098 | JGI IMG/M metagenome (GOLD analysis project Ga0181344, IMG submission 130098) | Freshwater viral communities from Lake Michigan, USA - Su13.VD.MLB.D.D | ecosystem: Environmental > Aquatic > Freshwater > Lake | place: USA: Michigan | collected 2013-07-15
ACCCATATGGGTAAATATCTCTCCATCTAAAACTATTTGATAACTGAGAGAAGTATGCCCAATCTGGAATGTCAGAAACTTTTGAGGCACTACCCTCCTCAACATAATTAGAAAATTCTTTAATTTGTATTGGGGCATGTGGTGAGTAAAAATATCCGTATTGATTTGATGGTGGCAACCAATTTTGTAAAACTGAGAACCATGTTCCATTATATTTTATCTTATGTATGTAGTTAGATATCACTCGTTCATTTTGATCATAGTTGTTCCATTCACAAAAATCTCCATCCAAAGTGTCCCCCGAAACCAAAGTGTCGTTGTAATAAAAAGGTCCGTTTGCACCAACAGAATAATTAAGTTGTGGTATGTTAGTAAAAGACAATGGGTTTGAATTATCCCACCATGGTTGTGGATCTGCATTAGGCCTCAAAGGCATATTAAAATACCAACCTTGTTTCATATTTCTTGTCCATCCGAAATAACCTTTCCATATTGTTGTGAAAAAAAGCTGAGTCAAAGGTCTCTTTTGATTGTCCCTATACAAACTTACATCTATGTCACAATTGAAAGTCAAGGTGTATGATTGACTATCTTCCTTTATTGAGGATCTGAATTTTTGTTGTGGTGTGAGAGCATAAATTTCAAATTTGGGTTTTGCATTAAACACGTTAAATTCAAATCCGGCATTAGCCAAAACACTACACTCAGGATTTGTAATTATTTTGTGTCGTCTTACGTAATACTCGGATCTAGTCTCTTTAATGTTATTTATATTGATCACTCTTTTAAAAAATCCTTGGACTGATGTTGATAAAGTATTTCCCACAAAACCTATGTTTGCAATATTAAAAATATAATTTTGAGAACCGGCACCGGCATTTCCTAAACTTGTGACTTGAAATATGTTATTTCCATTATAATTAAGTGGTTGTCCGGCCAAATTGAAAAGTTCAACGTATTCAGTGGCGTTGAGTCCATGTGTAATTGGGCAGTCAAAGGATATTATTCTTATGTTCGCATTAGACCCTATAGTTATTATGAATGGTATTCCTCTCGAAGCCTGCCAAGCCCAATTAATCTGAGTTCCCCCACTGTAAACCTGTAAAGTTTTGTTATAATCATTTTCAAATGGATAACTTACATAGTGATTCCAATTATAGGTACTAGCACTTACATTTTTGAATGTTATGTGTTGGTTTGGTGGTTGGGTGTACCCTGGTACATTATTATCGGTTCTTATAAAATCAAACTCGAAGTATTGTGGGTAACCATCCCATGGCGTATTATTAGGTGGTAGTGGTGGTGCTGGTTGTGGTGAGTTTCCACCAGGAAAAGCGTTGATAACGTTTAAAAGTTCGTTTGTGTAATATAAGTTATCTCTGAAAGGTGGATAAGTTGTTGTACCGGTCAATGCGTTTTCAAACAAAATTGTATACTTTGTTGATGGTCTAAAAATTGTAGATTCTTCCCTTTCTTCATCAAACAGATTTTCAAGTCCAACATCTACCGATCTGTCGTATTCGGTAAGTAACTTTGTACTTTGATCTACAGCAAGATTTACAAAACTATCGGTATCAATACTACCTTTGAATCTTTCTCTACCTAATATTATTTTTGTCGAATCTGAACTCATTAAAATTCTGGTACATAAAGTTTATAGAATATATCTACCGCGGTTGCCCCATTTTTCAAACCAAAATAGAAATGGTAAGGTGCTCCAACAACAATTGATTGTGCTTTACCCGTTGATTGATCAGGTGCCCCAATAGGTTGCCCTTGGATTACCCCTGATGTTCCTGCCGGTGGAAAATTTGGTGAATCTTCAGGTACAGGTGGAGAAACGTTTAAAGAAAAGTTTGTTATAAATCCGTATCCATTTTGAGATTGTGTGTATTGTGTAATATATTTTTCACCCAAAGTGAAGAAATCTAAGTTTTGATACTCTTTTTGGAAAAATCCTGTTTGACCTGGATTATTTAATACATCAGTATACCAATTATTGTCTTCAGTTCCAAATATATTACCACTTTGTACTAACAACCATCTATAGTGAGGTACTACTTGTGATTTAGGATATCCAAATATTTCTTCAATAAGTGGTGATTGATTGTACGTTTCAATACCAGGTGACATTATTTTTCTATACCTCAGTTCTTGGTCAGTTGATTGAAAAAATACTCCAAATACAGGGTTGTTTGGATCTTGTCCTGTTGCACCTTCGGTTCCAAAAAATATGTATTGATTTGCGGTTGCGGGGTTTAAATTTTCAGTTATAAAAGGTGAAACTTTCCATTCAGAATTTATTGATAACATTTGAGAAATATCACCATCTATTCTATAACCACGTCTTTCATTATCAAAAAATTGTTTAATTGACTGTCCCTCAACAGGATTTATTAGGGTTCCTTGTGGTTGTATGTTTTGGGTAACCGCTTGATTAAGTAATCTTGACAGAAACGAAAGAAGTAATAAATTGGAGTTATCTTGATATGAAGTCGTGTCTATTTGATCCGCATAGTATGTACCAAATGCAGGGTTAGAACAAATCTCTCTAATAAAACTATCTCTTGGACCTAAATCAACTACTGTTGTTGGGAACTGTATTTGTTTAACATTGTAAGCGGCACCTGGAAATTGTAGTAAGTTGTTTCCAAAACCAGAGGTTGCCGGCGAGTCTTTACCAATAAAACCTTGTACCACATCACTATAAGGTGAACTTCTATAATAGAAATTATTCGAGATATCATTATAAACAATTACATCATCACAATACGACTTATAGAATTGTGTGTTGTATAATGGTTGATTTGGATCAATACCAAAAACTTTTCTTGTGTTAAACCCAAACATGTATAAAGCACCATTTACCCAATTGTTTTGGAATACTTGAGCAAATACCCCTCTACAAAGCGCTAAATTCATAGTAAATCTAACTTTCCATTCCAACAATAAAAGATAATCTCTATAAAATGCAGTATTAATCAAATAGTTATTGTCATACTTATTCAATAGACAATAACATCCATTAACCACCCTGTTTTCAGGAACACTACAAGAACTATAAGGAATTACACCCCAACTATTTCCATTACCACTATAACAAGATAAAGGAACCATTCCTTCACATTGTAGTGTTTCGGTTAAAGCCGTTATTGTTGGTGGGTCATCAAATTGATTTCCATTGATCAAGTCTAAACCCATAACTAATTGTGGTGCTGGTTCATTTCCTGCCGCGTCATAAAAGAAGAAATTATTATTTTGATGCAATCCATATCCCGTTAATGCACTTTCACCATTTTCAACTTTCGTTGAGGTAGGTATCCTATCACTTCTCATCACAAGGTATTGTCTACTATTGAAGTTCACGGGACTTGGATTATAAATTCGGTAGTAGGCCGCTGAATATAAGAAAGATAACGTTGTAAGTGCGGTGCTATTCAATCCAGGTTGGTAATAATACATTGAGTACTGTACTTGAGCACCGCACCCCGCACCACTACAAGTTCTTTTATCAAACATCTGAAGTGCGGTCTGTGTCGTGTTTTGAAAGTTAAAATAATCGTAATTGGCTCCGATAAAGGCCCCACCAGGAAACGCTGTAAATGCAAATGTTTGGAGTGGTGTGAATGGAATTCCGTACCAACCATTTGAAACATTTACCATATTGTTTGACAAAAAGTTTGTCTGAAAAGATATTGCTGGTGCAGGATTATAAGTGGTGAAGTTATTTGCCGTTGCGGCAGTATCATCATCTGTTGCCAAATAATAGTAAGGTAAATTTGATGTAAATCCTGTATAATTTTGGTTAAAGGCTGATTGTGGTGTTATGGAAAACGAGTATGAAGGAAAATATAAATTATATCCTTGATTGTTAGTTGTTAAGTGAGATATTGGGTGAGAACCGTTAGATACAACGTTACTTGGCCCATATCCTTTAATTGGGACATTCATATAATATGAACCTGACACAGTTACCGTATTTGGGGTACTGTGTCCATAAATTCTTGATAAGTCATATTCTATGAATTGTTTTTGTGTGTTTGGGTCAACCCCTCTAGCACAGATGATTATCTCATAATTTTGATAATTATTCATCAATTGTAACGCGGGAGTTGGTACAGTTTCAACCACAAAATCCCCCGAAGGATTACCGTTAACTATTGAACACCCTGGTCTAAGGTATTTAATTTGATGTAATAGATATTCTTTAGGGAAAAAGTTTTGATTTGAGGTAAAATCGGCAATTTGTAAAAAATCACTAACAGTAATTGCTGTAATTGCTTGAAAATATTCAAGGTCTGTATGATACTTCAAAAAGGATTGTTCATATCCGTTAACCCCTGGGGTTATGGGTCCACTATTCACTGTTGACACTACTTGTGTTAAAGAGTCTGCGGTAATGATTATTGGTACTGTCAAGTTAGTTGATCCACCACCATTAGGATCCGCATAACTTATTGTAATTCCTGTTGTTCCTGTAAAAGTAACACCTGTCACGGAGTTTGTTGCAAAATCATTGAGGGAGGCACCCGTAAGGTTTGCAGATCTATTAACAGAGAACAAATCACTATAATTTGGGTCTTGGAATGTAAACAATTTACCAGGTAATAATGTCGCACTTGTTCCCGGATTTGCCAACATAACCAAAACTTGGTCACTAAATGAGGATGCGGTTGGTGTGGGATTTACAGTAACATTTATTCTATTAGGAGCGTTAATTCCAAAATATTTATCCCTTGTATTAAATTCATTTAATTTTTGAGGATATGTTGATGAAAGTGGGTATGCAAACCACCTTTCGTCGGCACCTGAGGATTGTCTACCAGCGAATAAGAATGGTTCAGGTGCGTGTAGAAGATATTTTTCGTTCGGTAATAATTGTATTGGCCCTGTTGTTGACAAAACATCATATCCCGAAAATAATCTTATAAAATCTTGGGTGGCTCTGGTTACAATTGCCGGGTCAATTTCTTGATTTTGTAACAAGTATTGAAATGATTGGAAATCTTGTGATGAGTTACAGTCGAAAAATCCATCATTTGGTCCTGTTGCGGATGTAGGATTTTGACTATAATTGGGGTGACTTATAACATATGCCCCTGATGAATTAACTGGCGCTAAGAAACCTGCAGGGACTGCCAATCCACTTGTATTTGAGTTTTGTACATCCTCATTTACTTGTGAAAGTATTTCGTTTGGTGTTAATCCGTCTACTTCGATAGTACCACAATCACATTCACATGTCGTACAGTCTGGGTAATTTATCATTGGTAGTCCCAATCTATTTATATTTAATGGACCACTGAAAATTGCGAATATGGTTGCCAATGTTGTCAAAATACCAAGTATTGATGCGGTTATTACCGATTGAGTTACTTGTGCAGAACCTTGTTGTATTAGAAGTAATGCGTTACTAAAACAAGCCGGATCATAAACAGGTCCGGATGGACTAATTATTTGTAGACACTGAAAAAATTGTTGTGTACCAGCTTGTATAAGGATATTTCCTTGGATTGCTTGGTAGATTTGTAGTCCTGTAAAAAAAGCCAAAATGCCGGCCAGCGTTCCTTTCAAAATAGGCCAAGAGTGTGCCGCAAAGTGTAAAACAAAAAGTACACCCACCGCAATAGGAGTTAAAATGTTAATAAGAATATTGAAAAGAAAAAATATTGGGTCAAAGTTTTTAATTATATCGTTTACGGGAAATGTATTGTTTGTCGTTTTACAAGTCCTATTATCGATCTCTTTGATACCCAAGTGTTTTGCTCTACCGATTCCGTTTTTGTATCTATCAATAAACAATGCAGTTGTATAAACCTTATTATAGTTAAATTCATAAAAAGTATCGTCACAATCTATTGCGGACTGTGGATCAACATAATCATCCCAATCCAAAGAAAAGGCATAAGATCTATACAAGTCAAACTTTTGTTGTGGGATTTCATTAAATGTGAAATCTTGAGTATTGGCACCGTAAGGAGTACCAACAATATAAATTTGTGAACCTGCTGGTAAAAAAATAGACTCCACACCACCTAAGTATGGTTGGAATCCTGATCCTGTTCCGTAATCAATAAAAATTTCAAAAGAAATGTTATTCAATGCCGATACAAATTGCCAACCCACATTAACAGGAATAAAAACTACAGGACCTGTTTGTGCTGGATATGGTGGTAATACTGGTGGTGGTGCCGGAATTTGGTATTGTACAGTTTGACTTGCCAAAGACAGTGGATCTACGTTTGAGGAAAACCAACCATGTTCTTTGATGTTTGGGACAAGATATCCTGCTCTTTGGAAAGGTCCGCTATATTCATCGTCAGATAGACCAATTTCTTTACTATTTTTTTGTAATCCTTTTTGGAATCTACTTAGTGACAAAGTTTTTTCTTTATTTATCCATCTGAATTTGAATCGGTATTTTCCTTTTGTGGGTATACCTTTGGATGGGTCATTAGAAAAAACTTGGTCTCCAAATTCGTTTGTAACAATGTAGTTTAGGTTCATTGGTACACTCGCAACAAAAGCTCCATTGTCGTCTATAATTCTACCTTTATCTTCAAATTCATATTGTTCCAATGTTGGTCTTCCTAATTCATCTGAAAAAATAGTTTGCCTAATTGCCAATATTTGTCCAGGACCTGTTGTTAACTCACAAAGATTTCCTGTGTCATTTTTTGGCCTACAAGCGATAGAAAGAGCATCATCATCAGTTGTACTTAATATTGACCCCATGAATACCGCATACGGTCTAATAACTATGTTTGCAAACTTAGTCAAGTCAAAATCAACTCTTGTAATGCCTAACTGACATATATCATTATCCCCCCAAAGAGGTCTTACATCAACATTAAAATTCAAATTAACTATTTGAGGTAATGAATCTAAGTTAGTCGATGTTTTGAACTGTGCCCCATCGACTTGTGATTCAGTTGCTATCCCTTCTTGTAGTAAATCTTGTGGAGAAAGTGAAAAACACCCAATGTCGGATAAGTCTACATCCATTACAACTGTTTGTTCTCCAATCGGAACACCAAAAATCATGAAATCACCACTCTCATTTGTTTTTACCGTGAATCTATAATACTTGTCATAAACCTCAACATAGGAATCATTCATCAAAACATCACCTCTCGATGGAAACGATCCTGAGGCTTGATGACCAATGTAGGCAGGATCTTTTGGTAGTAGATTATATCGGTAACCCTCTTCATTTCTTGATGTTAAGTTTACATATGGGTACAATTCAGCAATTACCGGATTGTCAGCATCTTCATCTTGTAAAGGTATGAAGACCGAAACTCTTGCGTTTGGAACACCGTACCCGTTATTAACCACAACACGACCTACAATTACACCGTAGTCTGAACAATATCTAGTGTAGACATCATTTGCCAAAATTTTCAAAGACAAGATTTCTAAAAATTCAAAATCTTGATCTAACTCCACGTTGATATACTTATCAACACCAACTTCAGTTCTTATTCTATATGATTTGGGCATTAAATTTTGCTTTTTTGATAAATAGTTTATTTCCCATTTTCAAAAAAGTAAGTGGGTAATTCTAAAAATAAATCGCTAAGAGAAACTTACAGTTTTTAAGTTCAAAACTCTGACGTTAATATCTTTTTTTGGATACCTTATTTGATATATTTGTGATGGTTCCGCGTAAATTACGTCAGCGTAAAGTTGGATTTCCCTTGTTACAGGATTTGAGTATGCTTGAGAGGTTTCAAAAGAAGAATATTGACCTCCAACCAAGTTAAAAAACTTCATATCTGAAATACTAATTACTCCATTTTCTGATTGTATTAATCTTCTTAATTCAGATACGACAACATTTTGTCCTAACTGTTTTGTTAATGGATTAAAATAATTAGATATAATTTCTATTATTTTTGCAACCACAGCACCTTGTGTTTGTGAGTTGTCTAAAACAACATTACAATCAACCGCCAAATCAATTGGTTCGGCACTTTCAATAGAAATGTAGTCATTTATCATCCTATAATTTGAAAGGTAGTTTGCAATATTTTGTTTTAATGTGTTTGATATGACGTTTGTTAGATTACCACTAGTGTCGTAAGATAACATTTTAATTTTTACTTTATTGTTTTCTTCAACAACCCCTACTTTTGCAGGTGCACCAAATATAGAAGGCATTGTTCTTATTATAGACTCATAGTCATTTACGGTAACCGCTCTATTTTGTGCTGCGAAGTTGAATGAAACCATTTGTCTCACATCTTCGGTCGTAGGTGCGTTTGCACCTCCAATAGCAGCAGTAACGTTATTACATCTTAAACTGTTTATTACAGATCTATTTATTGTTTCTGAAGGGCCATTTACTGAAAATGTTACAGTCCCAACTTGATTGATCGCATTAACCCCAACGTTTGTCGCTAAACCACCTCCGATTCTGTATTGGATGAAAAGCGTGCTATTTGATTTCAACGCACTTCCCAAACCTAAGTTGTTTGTATATCTTGATATATCAATACCTTTTCCATCTCTTGCAAATTCTCTCAATTGTTCTTCAGCAGAAACATTTCCACCACCAAAAGTCAACTTGAGGAATCCTTCGGGAGTATATTCAGTTATAAATTTTTGTGATGTTGAGATATATCTACCAACTTTAACACCAGGTTGATCTGAAGGTTTTGTTGGGTCTTCAATAAAAACTCTATCTTCAACTAAAGCTTTTACCTCATACCATCTATCAGGACCTAAAGTTATAAAATCTTGGGCCTCAGGAATTGTAGTGTATTGTGTACCATCTTTTAATAAAACGCTTGTAATTCCTAATACATTTTTTTCAGGTAAAAACAATTGAAAGTATGGTGTAACATCATTAGGTGTAATAACTCTTTTGAAAACTTTTGTGATTCCATTAACAACAACTTCTCTTTTTGTTATTGTATAATTTACTAAGTTACCGTTCGAATCAAAATTAGGTATTTTAAGTCTATTTGGTGTCCCTTCGGCGTTTATTGCCGATGCAAAATCAATATCATAAACGGTTTCGAATGTTTGACCCGCACCATTAACTTGAGATCCTCGTGATAATATTCCACAGTATCTTAGATCTTCTCTATCTCCGAATGCAGGTACTGTAATTGAAAAATCAATAAGGGCAACTGACGGTCTTTGTCCAGGAATTTTTAATCCATAGGTTCTTGCTATGTTGTATATTGATCCCTTTTGTTGTGCAAATTGTAGTACGGTTTCTTGTATACTTCTGTCAATTTGATATTGTAGGTTATCTGTGACGGCAGCATTTAGATCCAAAAGAACAGAAAAAATACCTGCATCGTTAAAGTTTTGAACTAAGTCAGGATAATACGTCCTTGTAAAATTTATTAGTTCCGTTCTTGTTCCTTGAAAGTCTCTTGTTGTGTAAGAAATTTTTTTCTCAGCCATAGTTTTTAGATATTGATGATAACAAAATCACTTGACTCGAAAGCCTGATTAGTTACCCTATAATTTATTGTTATTTTAGCAGTATGTTCTAAGTCAGAAATACCAGGAACTCTGAACTCTCTCTCATCATATTGGTTTATTGTATAACCCTTATCTTCTAAACCAGTAGAACCTGACTCTATTTTAATTTCAGTGATGAGTAAATTCGGCATGAATTCACCTATCGAATCTCTTATATCTGATTCTATTTCAGTGAAAGTAGGTCCGTCCAAAGGTTCAAAAATATATTCATATAATCTTGTACCAAAAGTTGGTAAATAATATCTAGACCCCTTTCTTGTTAATAAAAGGTGTATCAATGAATTTCTTATTTCTTGTTGGTTACTATCAGAAACATCTAAGTATCTTCCAACAAAAGAATCCCTAAAAGGAAATGTTATACCATATGTAATCCCGTTTGCCATATCACATATAAATATAAGTCTAGGTTTTTTTAAGTAAAAAAAAAATCACTACTTCTGTAGTGATTTTTTGATGTTTGTATTTCCTTTATCATACATTGGGTCGTAAGGACAATGTTTACACTTTGATCCACAACAACTTCCTCTTTTTATGTGGAAACTTTCAGTCATTACAAACCTTCCGTTTTCATCTTTATAAAAGTCAGGTTCAGGAGATTTTTTAGTAGTCTCCTGAACATATAACTGTTGTATCCAATCGTTTGATGCACTTACTGTCATAATTATACTATTTCACAAGCCCCACCAGCACAAGCCGCTTCACCGCTTAGATTTGTATTATCTTGTAACTCAATCACTTTTGTTAAATCCACATCACTTAAGGTTTTAATCAAACGATCAAAATCTTCTTCAACACAATCTTCAAAAGGTGCTTGAGTGTATGTCCCACCATTATAAGGAAGAACTGAAAGTCCGTTGTAGAATTTTCTGTTGTTCCACATCCAATCACCTACTAAGTCCCATTCATCTTCTTTGATTGATACTGTCGCAGATACGTTGTGTGAGTTTTGACCACCTCTGTGTCCAAACTTAATCCACTCTTGAGATACTTTCTTAACACGCTCCAACATTTGGAATACTGATTCGTGTCGAAGAATAGATCCTTCAGGAGATTTTTGTGGAATTGTGATTACCGCAGTGTCGTGTGGTCTAAAGAACTCATCTTCAACTAATTCAGGATGATTAATCGCCAAATAAGAATAAATCGCTTCGTTTTTACCTACACGAATTCTTCTTAAATAGAAATCATTATGCCAAGCGTGAATACCTGAAGATGTTCCTAAAACCAAAGATGATGTTCCTGATGGTTTAACAGTGGTTGTTCTTGCCGCCTTATTAATACCAATCAGATTTGCAACTCTTTCGTTTTCTTCTTTAACAGCAATTGCCGCCGCTTTCATATCATAACCTAAAACAACACCAGAACCAATACCTGTCATACCAACTCCAATAAGAGCGTCTTTTTCAGTTGTTCTTTTCCAAACATCACGAAGATAGTGGAAGTCTGTATACCCTGCTTGGAGTGTTCCAATGAACGCGGCACCTTTAACTCTTTTTTCAAAATCTTCTTGGGACTCGATATCAGAAGCGTTTACCTCACACAAGTTACAGAATTGATATGGACGAAGACCTATCTCACAACATGGGTTAGTTCCCCAATCTTTGTCATTTGACAAGTAGATTCCCGGTTCTCCTGCCCCTGACAACTCGATTCTTTTCCAAAGATCCATAAAGTATTCTTTGGTTACTTTATGACGAAGTAAAACCGCTGAGTTGTTAGCTCTACCTCTTTGTGGATTTGATTCCCACCAATTTCCTGACTTACAAGAAATCATTTCATCATCATCAGCAGAGAATAATGAAATCAAAGCCGCTCTACGAATACCACCTGCCAATACCGCATCTGCAATATGACAAACAATATCGTGGGTGTCAATAGGTGAAAGTTTTTCACCGTCAACTTTGTTTTCAAATACTTTAGTGATATTATGAATACAATCTTTTAATGGTTGTGGACCAGGTGCTTTTCCACCTGAAGTAACCAACAACGCACCTTTCTGACGAATATCAGAAAAATCAAATATTGGTGTTGATGATTTAACACCTAAATAAGATTCAATCAATACTTTGATCGCATCTGCCCATCCTTCGATACTATCACCAATCAAATATCTTCTTGTTCTACTTGGGTTTGGTTTTTTAATTTCAGGAAGTTTTTCTACGTGGTGTTTTTGAACTGAGAACCCAACACCAGTACCACCTAACAATAAGAACATTGTTTCTGAAAATGCGTCAGGGTGGTCAATTGGCATGTATGCACAGTTATAAACTCGGTTTGGTGAAATTTCTATTGGTTTTCCACCGAATTGTAAAGATCTCATTGAAGGGAGAATTTTTTTGTCGTATACCATTTGATAAACTTCTTCAATCTCATCTTTGATTTGTGGGTATTTCTTTTGGTGCATTTCTTTATTTCTTGTCACCAATTCTTCCCACGTTTCTCTTCTATTTTTTTCAGGGAGAAACTTGGCGTATTTCATGTACACCGTAATGTCACTCAATATTCTTTGTGATATATCCATTTTTTGTAAAATTTATTTTTGTTAATTAGTTTGAGATTCTCTTTGCTTTCTCTGTTCGAGTAGCTCTTTAACCCTTTGTCGTTGTCTTTCTTCTTTTTGTTCTTCAAGACCTAAGAACGTTGTTGTACTTTCTGTATCTATCTCTAACATTGCGTTATCGAATTTACAATTTTCAAACACTACTCCGTCGTCACCTATTCGAGACTTTGTTATTGCAATGGTTGCCAACTTCATTTCTTTCTGTTGTAATGTCTTAGCCACCGAGATAATAACGTGTCCGACTTGCGCCTTTTTAATTGATCCACCCATTTGATCTGTTGTTACTACTTCTGAAGAAATTGAAGCTCGGTTACCTTGTGTGGCAGTCCAACCTACAATATTCATTTCGTGACACATTGCCTCAAATGCTCTCATCACCGATCCCTCACTTTTCCATTCATCCCCCAAATTCTTATCAGGAACAACACAATCAATGTAATCCAAAACAATCATGTCTACTTTAATTCCATCTGCAACCATCTTTCTGATTTGGTTTTTGATTTGCAACATGGTCATAGTATCTGACGGTAGTTTTTTCATAATTAAACGATTTTCCATCGTTTCATCAATTTCTTTTAACTTTGCGAATACTTCTTCTTTTTGGTCTGACAAGTCGTCAGGATGTATTCCAGTCCAAAGTGTAAAATGTTTTCTCTGAATAACCTTTGGGTTATCTTCAAAAAAGATTTGTAGAACATTAAATCCGAGATTGTAAGCGTGATTTGAAATCTTGGTCAACACGGTAGATTTACCTACGCCTGTTGGTGCCAATATAACTCCAATCTCACCCTTCGCTAGTCCACCTTTAAGCAACCTGTCTATCCCTGGTATTCCCATTGGAATTGGGTGTCTGTAATCCTCCTCGAGTACTTGGTCTAAGTTGGAGAAGACATCCATCATTGACGTGTCTTTGTTTCCAACAAGTAATGCTTCTCTTACCAATCCCTCAAGGGTGTCGTAGTTTTCAAACTCCCCACCGTCGATGATCTTTTGTGCTTTAGTCATTACCTTTTGTAACTCTTGTTGTTTACAGAACTTCAGTGCCTTTTCTTGGACAAAACCTACGCCATCGATATCAACATTCTTAATTTTCTTGATTGTGTCAAGAACAATCTTGGATGCAATTTCTTGTTGAAGTTCGGATTTTGTTACTTGTTCTAAGGTTTCAAATGATGGTGTGTGGTCAAATTTTTTGTAGTATTCCTTAATCATTTGAATAATGATTTTAAAATACTTGTTTTCGAAATAACTGTTCTCGATTACATCAATTATTGTGTGTGAAAAATCTTTATCCACAATAATTTGATTTAATAATTGTAACTGAAACTGTTGTCCGAGATATTCAAAATTTTTACCTGTCGCCATAATTTTTTTTTCTTTAGTAAAGATAAATAGTACTAGTTTTTAATAAGTTGGGGGTAAAAATAAATTAAATTTTTGTCTGAAAAAATGTCAGTCAACTTGGCCAATACCGCTTTTAACTTTGGGCGTAGGTCTACGGTATATCTTACCTTTGGCGGGTATGATTTTGCGTCAAACTGTCTATGACAAATTGTCATGTCTCCAACCTTAATAAGTAGGTTAAAATTTTCAGGACCGTCTGTTATTGAGGTGTTTAATACCTCAGGATTTTCGATAATTTCATACTGATTTTCCAACATATAAATAACCGATCTCATTTTTAAATCGTACTTCATATCCTCACAAAAACTTGTGATGTAATAATGTAGTTCTTCTGACTTCGATGCATTTTTGCTGAAACCTCTAACATTAAAAAATCTTTGAACGACAATGTTCTCGTTACACATTAACAAAAATTCTACTTTTGTTATATCTTGATCTCTCATTTGTTTGTTTTTAGTTTTTTTTGTTTCTAAATTTTTGTTTTTCTTTTCTTGTCAATTTGAGAAATGGTTTTAAAAAACTCACCCAAGCGTCGTCACCCTTCGGTAAGTATTTAAAAAACCCATCCTCCATCATCATACGAATTAAATTTCTATGTCCTCTTCCATCAGGATCCAACGACTCAGAGTAATATAGTCCAACTAATTCTTTTTCCTCTTCATTCAAAAGTGGGTTATCTAAGTTAACAAGTTTTTCATTTATTTCAAAAAACTCATCTCCGAAAATCCCCTCTTTTGTTTTCCCACTTAATAGGTTCTGAAGAGCAATGTTTCCTTTTTCTTCTTTTAAGAGTTGCTCACTCTTTTGTAAAATATAAGACAATTCTACCTTTTCTTCAAGTAGTTCAGGAAACATTCTAATCAATGTTTTCTCACCAAGATAGAATATTCCATCAATGTTGTCGGAACTATCACCTGTAAGAATTTTGATTGTTTTAACATTATAGTGGGGAACCTCAATATCGTGAAGTTTTATTTTATCCCCATTCTTATAATATTGTTTTGTGGATGGTGAATAAATGGATACTTTCTCCCCGATTAATTGCGTTAAATCTCTATCACTTGAGAAGATTGTTTTTTCTTCGTCTGGTGACACGTTACAGTAATAAGCGATTAGGTCATCAGCCTCTGCGTGTTCTGTCTCCAGTTGTCTTACAAACATTTCCTCAAGGTATTGTTTCACCCTTTGCTTTTGTTCCACAAAAGATTCTTCTTTTGATTCTGTTTCAGATGTTTTACGATTTAACTTATACTTGGGGTAGATTAACCTCCTCTGAGCTGATGAGGTTTTAGAATCCCAACAAACAACAACTTTGTTATAGTTGTGTTCTTCTAAGAATTTACGAAGAGTGTTTAGAAAGTGCCAAACTCCGCCAACATGTTTTCCATTGTGATAGAAATCTCTAACACCATGAAATCCAATTTTCAATAAATTATTTCCGTCTACTAATAATGTTTTGGACACTCCCTAAATCTTAAATTATTCCTACTCTACTTCTTCTTTTTCTGCTTTCAAATCAAAGTCACCATCAACTCCGATTATGTCTTTCCAATAGTCAGCATATTCTTTCTTATACTTTTCTATCGATGCCTTTTCCTCTGTTGTATCCTTACCCGGTAAGAATCCGTGTGGAGTCACAATAATTCTTCCGTCTTCAAACCCAAGACCGTTGATATGGTTTTTCATAACCGATACCTTTGTTCT
>Ga0181344_1000525_pt1 | contig 15155 bp, 12 predicted proteins | sample Su13VDMLBDD_FD_130098 | JGI IMG/M metagenome (GOLD analysis project Ga0181344, IMG submission 130098) | Freshwater viral communities from Lake Michigan, USA - Su13.VD.MLB.D.D | ecosystem: Environmental > Aquatic > Freshwater > Lake | place: USA: Michigan | collected 2013-07-15
CTGTATATGCAGCCGAAGGTGGTTTATTAAGTTTGACTCCTCCGGCTTACATGCAACCACAAATGCCTTATATGCAACCTCAGCAAAATCAATATGGGCAACAGCAACCACAGTACGGGCAACAACCGCAATCTGTTCAGCCTACAATGATTCCTAATAACTACACACCAAATGACCCTAGTGCGTTCTCTCAAGAGTACAGCAATAGTCCTAGTCAAAATCAAGACCCAAATAATTCCGTCAATATGTACGCTGCTGGCGGTATGCCAATTGCAATGAATATGGGAGGAATTTCAAGTCTTGGTGGATATTCAGATGGTGGGCGTTTATTAAAAGGCCCCGGTGACGGCATGTCTGACAACATCCCAGCAACCATTGCTGGTAGACAACCAGCCCGTCTTGCTAATGAAGAGTTTGTTATACCGGCAGATGTGGTTTCACATTTAGGAAACGGTTCATCTGAGGCTGGTGCAAAAGTACTATACGCCATGATGGAAAAAGTTCGCAAAGCCAGAACTGGTAATGCCAAGCAAGGTAAACAAATACAACCTGTAAAATATATGCCAAAGGTAAGGAAATAACATGGGAATATTTGACTCTCCGGGTTTAAAGTCGGTACCAAATAAATCTACTCAAGATACTGTATCGACTTATGCACAACCTTATGTAACTAATTTATTAGACAAAACGCAAGCATTAACCAATGCTCCGATGCCAAAATATACCGGTCAATTAACGGCTGGTTATGGTGATTTACAGCAACAGGCTTGGAAAGGTTTGAGTGGGTTAACTATTCCGGATTCATTAAAAAATGCTGGTACAAACTTGTCTACAATTAGCCAAGCGCAAGCCAACTTAAAGTACGACCCTGCTACCTTTACAAACACGTATAACGCCCCCGATGCTTATCAAGGCGGTAACTTTGCTAATCAATATCAGGCTACTACGCCTTATCAGGCATCTAATATTCAAAGCGCTTATCAATCGCCAGCCAATATGTATACGCCAACCAATGTAAGTACAGGCTCGTTTGACGAAGCAGCGGCTAAGAAGTACATGAACCCCTATATCCAACAGGCGTTAAATCCACAGTTAGAAGCATTGCAACGCCAGCAAGCAATTAATCAACAAGGCGATATGGCTAAGTTGGCACAGGCTGGTGCCTTTGGCGGTTCCCGTCAAGCAATACTACAAGCCCAGAACAATGAAAACTTATTGCGTCAACAATCTGGTTTAATTGGTCAAGGATACAATCAAGCGTTTACACAGGCTGGACAACAGTTTACGGCTGACCAAGCACGTGATTTACAGGCACAACAAGCCAACGTACAACAGGCTCAGTTTGCTGCTCAACAGGGTATGACTGATGCACAGATGAAGGCTCAGTACGGTATGACTGCGGCTCAGGCTAACGAGGCTTCACGTCAATTTGGACAGAGCCAAGCGGCTAATGCGGCACAGTTGCAAGCACAGTACGGTTTATCTGCACAACAGGCCAACGAAGCATCTAAACAGTTTGGTTATGGTCAGAAGATGACTGCCGCTCAATTGGCATCTGCTGCCGACCAAGCAAGACAACAATCACAATCGCAAGCAAATCAATTTGCAGCGACATACGGATTGCAAGGTTTACAAGCGGCTGCCCAGTCTCAAACTGCTGCTGCGACTGCCGGTGCACAAGCAAATCAATATGGTTTGGCTAACTTACAAGCATTGAGTAAGGCTGGAACAGAACAGCAGAATCTTGACCAACAGGCGGTAAATGCTCAGTACAACGAGTACTTACGTCAGTTAAAGTATCCGCAAGAAATGATTAAGTTGCAGAGCGATGCTCTTTCTAAACTACCAATTACTACTAGAAATGAACTAACTGCTCAGAAATCATTTGTACAAGGTGCCGTTGGTGCCGCAGATTCTGTTCTTGGTTTAGTGGATAAAATGAAAAATAAAGGAATGACACCTGCGGCTATTACTAAATACATTAATGATTTAACTAAGACTAATCCAAAAGCCACGGGTGGTATTACATTAGATGACAATGGTAACTTAGTATACCCATCAGCACCGGATGGTGGAACGCCATATAGTGATACTGGTGAATTACAAAGAGGTTGGGGATACGATGAAGACAATAACCCAGTATGGGTTGGAAAAGATTATATAGACCCAACTATAGACCCAAATTCTCCATACTATCAACCAATAGATACAGATTTTGGTGAATATTCTTCAAATACCAATAATGTTGATGGTTTTGATTCCCTTGATATATAACTTAATTAAATAAGATAATTATGTATAACTTAATTCAAATTCAAAGTGCTCTACAAGGATTACCTCCAGATGCTGTAATGAAATACGCTAATGGTAAAGACCCTGCCGTACCTTCATGGCTTGCTTTGGGTGAATTAAACCGTAGAAAACAATTAGAAGACACTGCGTCTGAATTTTATGGTGAAGTGCCTAGTGTAAAAGACCAAATTACCAGTTCATTAACTGGCGCTCCTCAAGGGGTTAATCCGACTGCCGCTCCCCAAGGAATTAATCCAGCGTCTATTCCTCCGCAATTAGCCCCCACTATTGCAGCGCCTCCTAGAATGACTGACCCAACAGAGGCTCAAGATGAACTAGACCCAACCGCTCCTCCTCCAATGCCAATGGCAGCAGAAGGTGGATTGATGAGTCTTCCTGTTGATATGTTTAAACAGTCTAACTATGCTGGTGGTGGTATTATTTCTTTTGACCAAGGTGGAAAAACTCCTAACGCATTGCCAAGTAGATTTAGTGAAGACATTTCAAAATTTACTAGCGGAATAGGTAGTAGCCTAGATAATATTGGAGATTTATTAACAGCCCCAGTAAGAGCGGGTGTACGGTATTTTTCTCCACGAGATAGGTATGAAGAGCAAGGTATGGATACTGGCTCTGGGCAAAAAATTACTACAGTTCCATCAACTGAGCAAAGACCATCATCAGAGCCGGTAAAACCTCCAGTCGTTACTAAGCCAGTAGTAAACAATAAACAATTATCTAACACTACATCTGGACAAATTAACAATGCTGTAGAAAAATCAGATGTGGCTAAAGTTGTCCCAACAACTGCAAAAGAAAAAGCATTGGCAGATTACTTTACAGAAAATAAAGAATTACAAAGATTGGCTGGTGTGTCTAATGACCCAATGAAGGACATTAAAGAACGTTATGCCAAAATAGAAGCCAAACGTGCGGCTCAAGAAGAAGACGACCCAATGAATTCATTTAGGGCTGGGTTACGTGCTTATGCTAATGCTGACCCAACAGACAGGGCTATGTCACAGTTTGGGAAAATAGGCGAGGGAATGGCTGCTTATGACAAAGAAACTATTGCTTTGCGTGATAAACAAGCATTAGACATGGCTGGATTGCAAGCGTCAATGGCTAAAGAAGATGATGCTCGTAAGCGTGGTGACGTTGCTGGTGCTACTGCCGCCCGTAAGGAACAAAGAGAATACGAAAACAAATTGGCTGAACTTGGTACACAAGGCAGAATGGCAAGTGCGGCAGAAAGTAATGCGGCTTCTCAAATGATTAAAGCGGGTGCATCAGTTGTATCTGCTAATGCACAAGCGCAACACGTTAAAAATGAAATGGCTAAAATAGATGCAACATTAAAGGAAAATCCTTTAGTTTCTATTTTGGCTAAAGAATGGGCTGGAAATATTATGTTGCAAAAAGAATATCCACAAGTCCTTGATTTTTTATCAAGACAAGGGCTTAGACCAAATGCTAAAATTAGTGGTGGCGGTACAGTAATGAGTATGGCTGATGTTGCAAGAACTGCAAGAGAATCAGGCAAAACTCAACAACAAGTTATAGAAGCCGCAAAAGCCAAAGGCTTTACCATTCAATAAAGGGTTGTTATGGCAAAAGATTTTAGTGCCGAATTATTTGGCTCACCTACCGGTGGGCAAGGCACAGACTTTAGCAAAGAACTTTTTGGCTCCAAACCTAAAGAAAGAACTTATGGCGAAGCCTTTACTGACGTAGGGGCTGGTGTTGTCTCAGGCATTGGTTCACTTGTACAACTACCCGGACAACTCTATGGTTTAGCAACTGGAGATTTTGAAGACACAGGGCTACTCGGTCTTGGTAAGTCAATTAGAAAATCTGGCGAAGAAATGAAGTCAGATGTACTAAAACAAAGAGAAGAACAACGTGCACAAAAGATTGCTGAGGCAGAACAAAAAGGCACATTTGAGGCATTTAAAACTGCTTTTGGTGAAACAGTTAAAGACCCAGCATTAGTTACAAGTTTTCTTGCAGAGCAAGTGCCACAGTTGTTAGTACCTTTTGGTGCCGGTAAAGTTGGTTCCGCTATCACTACCGGTAAACAACTTCTTGCTGGTGCTACTGCCAAAGAAGCCGCATTGGCTGGTGGTAAGGCTGGTGTTACGACTGCCGTTGGTGCTGGTGGAGTACAACAAGGTGCTGATATTGGCGCTCAATCCTATGAAGACATCTACAAGTATTTAGTTAAAGATGGCATGCCTCCAGACCAAGCAAAGAGTGAGGCATTAAATCTTGCTCGTTCTTCTGGAGCCGGTGCTTTTGTTATTTCTTTATTAGCACAACGATTACCCGGAGCCAAAACGCTTGAAGAGTCGTTTGTTGGCGTACCCGGTGTTGGTGGTAAGGTTGCTCGAATTGGTAAGGGTATTGCCGGTGAGACAGGTAGTGAGATTTTTGAAGAGGGTGGCGGTAAGATTGGGCAGAATATTGCTATGCGTCAGGTTAATCCTGAGCAAGCACTCATGGAAGGCGTTGGTGCTACGGCTGGTCTAGCCGCTGTAGGCGGTATCGGTATGGGTGGTCTTGGTGGCGCATTGCAAAAAGGACCACAACCAACAACAATTACACCTCCGGAAACAAAACAAACAACTGACAAATTACTTAGCCAATCTCAATTACTATTACCGGCTCCTGATGAGCAGATTATTAATGATAAGCAGTATGACCCATTAAGAAACCCACTAGGTAATTTCCTAGAGGGAGAACTTACTCCTGAGCAGATTGCTTACATCAACAAAGACCGCTCTGATAACAATAAGCCCCGTTTAAACTCTTACTCATTAGAGGACTATGTAGATGCTTTACGCCATAGTTCTGATACCGATGTTGCTAAACAGGGTGCTTTAGATAACATTCTCACGTTCAAGACCGGCTATGATGGCATGGTTGAAACAACGGTTGACCAAGTATTAAATGCCGCTTTAGATAAAAACATTGAAACAGGTACGCAAGGATTTAAAGACTTCTTAACTAGGTCAACCGGTACAGACAACCTTGAAATTATGAGTCCAGTGCAACTGTACTCTGCGTATGAAGCCTTGGTTTCTCCAAACGTTCCTAGGTCTGACACGTTACAAATCTTGCCCGAAGGAACAAACGCAACTCGGTTCACGCAAAAACAATACGACCAAGCGCTCAACAACCTACAGGCTGAGTACAACTTTTTAGATACAGATTCTCTTGGGAGAACTAGTGTCATTAATGATATTAAAGACACCACTGGGTTAAAGGATGACACAGATGCAAAGGCTCTCTTACGCCATGCAATCAACAGGGGTGACTTAGAAGAAAGAATCTCTACCACTAAGGTGGATGGCAAAGATGTTAACGTGGTTAACATTGCTTTTGCTGGGAAATCCGAGCCGCTGCCTAACGGCCTAGACATTCGTTTTCAAACGTTTAAACAAGGTTCTGTTCCTGAAAACTATGAAATCAAGAACGGCTCAGTTGTTTTAGATAGAGTTTCTACAGAAGAAGAAGCCAAGGTTGCTCTTGAAAAGCAGACCGCTATTGCTGAGAAGAAAGCCTTAGACATAGAGAAAGACATAGAAAAGATTCAATCAGGCGTTGATAGATTGGAATACTCGTTAGATGAGAAGAAGACTCTTGGTCACTTTGGTACACCAGCGTACAACAGAATGGCAACAGATATTGGCGCTCAGATACGTCAAGCCAAGGATAGGATTAACGCTAAACTCAACGATATTCGTAACCTACGCAATCCTTTTACAATTGTTCCGGTTGGAGAAAAGCCAGTTACCGCCAAGAAGTATGTGTTCTATGACAACGATACACCGCTTGCATCGTTTGCTAACAAAGACTTGGCTGAACAGTATGGCTTGATGAGGCAGAATGCTAAGGGCGAGTATGCAGTTACAGATGAAACTCTTCAGCAGATTATTGATTCCGCTCCCACAACCAAGGGCACACTACCTAAACGCTATGCATCCTACGCTAAGAAAGAACTAGCAAGACGTAAGGGTGAAGCGCCACAGGGTATTGAGGTACGTAAGAGTATGTACCAGCCCAAGGTTGAAGAAGACTTTGATAAGATTCGTCAGAATTTATTGCCAGCCTTGAAGAAGTTTGGTTTGGAAAAAGTTGGACTACGCATTGTAAAAAGTATTGCAGATGGCAAGGCAGATGGTTCTTATGTACAGGAACTCATTAAGATTGCTTATAACGCCAAGAATCCAATGGGAACTCTACGCCATGAAGTGATTCATGCGTTAAAAGAATTGGGTGCGTTTACTCAGCAAGAATGGAAAATCCTTGAGAACAAGGCAAAGTCTGAGTGGATAGACAAATACATTAAGAAGGTTGGAACTTACAAAGCATATCAAGATGCGTATAAACAGTCCAACGGTGACCTAAAAGGTTTTGATGAGTACATTGCTGAAGAAGCAATTGCTGAAGCATTTAGAGATTTTGCTAATACGAAGCCACCTGTAGGATTAATTGGTAACCTGTTGTTCCGTTTAAACAAGATGTTTGAAGCCCTAGGTAACACGTTTAAACGACTAGGCTATGCTACAGCAGGTGACATATTTCAGAAGGTTGAACGTGGTGAAGCAAAGCCAACTAAAGCGGCAGTCTCTGGAAAAGAAAAATTTGAAATTACAAACAAAGATGATTATGAAATAGTTCGTAAAGGACAGACTCGTGGTTTAGTAAATGAACAGGTAACTTGGCAACTTAAACAAAAATCTGATGGAAAATTAATTCGTGAATTTAACAAAAGAAAAGATGCTGAACAAATGTTGGATGTATATACATTACCCAAAGAAGAAGTATGGGCAAAATATCCAGAATTAAAGCCAACAGGAGAAAAATTTCAAGTTATTACAGAAGAACCGCCAGATGAACCAAGAAAGATTGGTAAGCGTATTGTTGGTTCTCCCCCTAATGCAACTACAGAACAGGCTCGTACTGCATTAGTTAAACGGATGGTTAATATACTTGAGCATCCATACGCAATGTTTGGCAAGTCTAAAGACTGGTATGAGCGTAGTGGTGGAACAATTCGTGAAATATCTCGTGGCGATAAAGAGTTAATGGAGAAAGTAGTTCGTTTAACTTCTATCTATTCTCAAGCCAATAGCCTCGGTGGTAATATTACTGCGGTTGTTAAGTCACTCAAACAGATTGCAGAGGGTTATCCAAGCCCAATAGCCGGTAGATTTCCAGCAACTACATCAAAAAATTTACCAGCAATTCTTTCTGCCAAAGAATTTAATACAGATTTACAAGGCGTTGAAGATAAGTTAATGAACTTCTACCGTAATCTACACGATGCGGCATTCCAAGAAGACACATTTAATGATGCCTCTACTATTGACCGTTGGATGATGCGCTTGTTTGGTTATCCACACATTGACGATGAACAAGAAGGCGGTTCAAACGCTGTATCAACAACTCAATACAAATACGCCAAGGATTTAATTGTAAGAATTACTAACGCATACAACAAGAAAACTGGTGAAAATCTATTACCTCGTCAGGTACAGGCTGGCTTATGGACGTATGTAAAGAACCAAACTGAGTTTAGTAAGGCTAAAGAAATTGCCAAAGAGAAAGGTAAGCCTGTCAAGTTTGAGCCAATGGCTACAGACTTTGCTGATTACTTAAATAGAGCAACGGTTAATATCACTTGGGAAAGCCGTCCGTCTACCAAATTACCACTACTTGAAGGTATTCATGACGCACCTCGTCAAGCGCAAGAAGCGTTTAACAGAGCAGTTCGTAAAATATTTGAGACAGATTCTGGCGAAAACAAAATATTCCAATTACTCAACAACGCTGTTTTATACAACAGTCAAGAGTCTATTGGTGCTTATGAAGACAAGATAGTTCCTAACGTTGTAACTAGGGTTGTTTTAAGTCAAGACGATATAAAGGCTAACCTTGCTGGCTTTACCAATATGGCAGACCAAGTATCTGCAATTATTGGTTATGTAACTAAACAAGATGCGGTGGCTTGGTATAGACCAGACCCTACGGCTAAAGGAAAGAGTGCAAGTAAAGGATTTAAAGTTACTCCAAATCAAGAGTTAACTGTAGACCTTGAGAACAAGATATTTGAACATCTAAATACTGCAATGCCGGGGATTGGATTTACCCGTGTTAATAATTCTTTAGACTTTATTAATTTCCGTGGCGATGATGGCAAGCCTTTCTTAATGCCGGACAAAGATTACGACAAAAAATTAGTAAATGCTTTGGAAACGTTCTCTTCTGATGTAAACTTTAACGTAGATGAGTTTCGTGCAGTAAGTGGATATATTTATAACGATTGGGAAAAGGACGCAAATGGGCAAGGTTACCTTGAGAGGTTTAGTTCCAGAGAACTCGCCAATATACGAACAACCATTAATGGTTGGAGCAAGGCTTACGACAACATCGCAGAAGAATATGGCAAGGAATATGGATGGTCTCGACCTCCAGAACCTTCCGTTCGACCCAGCAGCACAAGCGGTGAAGGAGTCACTCTTGGAAGAAAACAAGAACACGCCTTAAGTTATGAAGCGGTTCACTACAGTAATGCTGAGAGAGAATTCTTAGACGGGGACAAGTACGGCACTGGAATTCGTGGTGCAGAAGCAAGCCGTTTACAGAGTGTTGACGACCCACTAATTAAGAACAGAACTTACTTCTACATTCCTCATGATGAATTAGGCGGTAGATATTTGCCGCCAGAAGGCGGCCTTGGTAAGTTTAAACACACACAAAAGTTTGACAACATCCTAGGTCCGGGCATTGAAATGCGTAGGATATTGGACGATACCTACTACAAAACAAGAGACGATGCTGGTTACAACCGCTTTGAAACTGCGGTAATTGATTCCGGATATGATGGCTATGCCTTACCTAATATGGGCATGATGGTTATTCTTAACCATAACGACATACCTGTTAATCCGGAAAATAAAAAAGGTGAGCGTTATCAAATTCGTGCCCCTGAGACTAAAGAGTTTAAACAATGGTTTGGTGACAGCGAAGTTGTAGACAATGATGGCAATCCATTAGTTGTCTATCATGGTACAGGCAGAGATTTTACAGAATTTTCTAAAGATTTATTGGGCGCATCTACTGGCGCACCGTCTGCAAAACTTGGATTCTTTTTTGCCGGAGACCCAGACACTTCTAATAAATATGCAGAAAATGCACAACGAAGAAAAGTTTCCTATGGCAATCCAGCAGAAGAAGAAATATCTTATTTAAAAGATGACATTAGAAAATACAAAAAAGAAATTGAAACATACAAGTTAGAGAAGAATCCTGATACAGAAGAAGGTCAACGAATTAGAGATTATTTAAAAAACATTAGTTTAAAGAATATAGAAAAAGATAAACAATCATTAAAGAAAGACCCTGACAATAAATTTCTTTTACAAAGAATAAAAATAGACCCAACTCCTACTGAAGAGTACGTAGAACAATTTTTAGACAAAGAAATAAAATACAAGACACAAGATTTAACAAAGGCTTCAAAGAGGATTGAAGAACTAAGCGCCCAATTAAGTAGTAAGGCAAAAGTAACTAATGAAGGAAGACGCTCTGGACAAAATATAATGCCAGTGTTTTTAAGTATACAAAATCCTTTAGTTATAGACCAAGACTTTTCTTCTTATAGGCTGGTGTCTTATTTGGACACAATTAAAAAGGCTCAAAGAGATGGTAACGATGGCGTTATTATTAAAAATACATATGACGGCAAAGCGCAACCCGGATGGATTTCTAAACTAATTGCTAAGTGGCGTAAAGAAGATGTTCCATCTGACACAATTTACATTGCGTTTGAACCTACACAAATCAAATCAGCCACAGGAAATAAAGGTACGTTTGACAAAACAAACCCTGACATCCGCTATCAAATACGTAACATCATGGATGAGGTTGACCCTGACATTAACTCTCGTGTTGGTGCTACAACTAGAGTACGTGAAGAGAAGGGCTTTGTTGAGCGTTTAGTAGATGCTATTTCTCCCACCAGTTTTGCAAAATACCGCCAAGCATTCATTAATAAATACGAAGCCATTGAACTTTTATCTAGACAGGTTGCTAGAGAACATGGCTCTGACCGATTACTAGCAAATACATCTGCAATTGCCGCAGCGTTACAGTCTGACAGGGCCGCTGGTGTTGCGGCAGCATCGTTTAAACAGGGTATCCCAGTGTACCGGGACGGATTCTTTACAGTTGACCCAGATACAAAAGGCTTGATTCCTATCCTTGAGCCGTTGATGGCTTACAACGACCCATACATTTTCCAATTATTCCAGTACTACGGTGCAACTCGTAGAGGTAAAAGGCTAGATGCTGAAGGTAGAGAGCGTACTTTTACCAAGGAAGACATTGCTTATGGCGATAAATTAGAGAAACAGTTCCCTGAGTTTAAACAGGTATTCAACGAGTACCAGACATACAACAAAGGATTGGTTGACCTGATGGTAGACCGTGGTGTTATCACTAAAGAAGAAGGTAGAATCTGGACTCAAAACTGGGATTACATTCCTTTTTATCGTCAAATGGATGGCGAGACCACGGCTGGTCCTAAAGTGTTTTCTTCTTTTACTTCAGTTGCCAAGCCTAAAGAATTAAAGGGTGCTGGGTACTACTCAGTATTGGATGCCAATGGTCAAGAAATTGGTAAGTATCTAGACCCAATCATTGCTCAGAAGAAGGCCGATGAAGCCAACGGAACTGTTGAACAGGTGGGTGCACCTATCACCGACTTCTTAGAGACTGTGGTTCGTAACGCACGTGCGGCTATCGAAGCCAGTATGAAAAACGAGGCGGGAAATCGTATCATTCGTGATACGTTGGAAATGGGATTAGCCCAAGAAGTGCCTCTAGGAACTAACGATAGCGCAAGAGAAATTGTTACTATCAAACAAGATGGCAAGAACAAATATTTCCGTGTTGCAGACCCCCTGCTGTACGAAGCATTAAAGGGTTTAAACACTCCACAGATGCAATGGCTATCTTGGTTAGCCGCTCCGGCAAACTTATTACGTAACTTTGTAACAAAAGACCCCGGCTTTATGATTGCCAACTTAGGTCGTGATTCGCTACAGGCTTGGATTACCAGCGGAACTGACATGAGGCCCGTGATAGATACGTTTAAACAGTTTAGCAAGACGTTAACCAACTCATCCCCAGAAGCACAGGCTTTGGCTCTGGCTGGTTTAACCGGCTATGATTTCTCCGGTGACGTAAAAGGTACGTCTAAAGGTGTGGCTAAAGAGTTACGTAAGATGGCTGGTCAGAAGACTAAGTTAGAATCGCTCACTACATTTTGGGATATGTTGGAACAGGGTTCTCACGCATCCGATATGGCTACTCGTGCAGAGATTTATAAACGTACCCTTGAAAGAACTAAGTCACCTGAGTTTCCTAATGGTAACGAGGCAGAAGCATTCTACCAAGCGATGGAAGTTCTTAACTTTTCACGTAAGGGTAACTCCGCTATTATTCAAATTGTATCAGCAGTCGTGCCTTTCTTTAACGCCCGTGTGCAAGGTTTAGATGTCTTGTACCGTTCCGGTTGGGGTAGGATGGCTACTGAGAACGCAGACGTTCAGAAGAAAGCATTTGCTAATAGAGCATTGATAATGATGGGTCTATCAATGGCGTACTGGTTCATGATGACTGATAGCGATGAGTACAAGAAGTTATCCAAAGAAGAGCGTGACAACTACTGGATTATTCCAGCCGTATCAATTAACGATAAGCCATTCAGGTTTCCAATCCCGTTTGAACTAGGCGTAGTCTTTAAGGTTCTCCCTGAGCGAGTTCTTGAGGCCATGTTTGGTAACGACACCGGTAAAGACTTACGTGAGTCTATCTTCCGTAACATGACCAATACTTTACAGTTCAACCCAATACCACAGGCGTTCATACCAATTGTTGAGAACGTGACTAACCATTCTTTCTTTACCGGAGAAAACATCGTTGGTCGTGGCATGGAAGATTTAGCCCCTCAGTTTCAATACACACAGAGCACATCCCAGTTTGCTAAAGATATTGGAGCGACTCTTGGGTCATCGCCAATTAAGATTGAGAATCTAATTCGTGGCTACACAGGTACGATGGGTACGTATGCCCTACAGATGTTAGATGCCGTTTACAGATTACAGGGTGACGATGTAAGAGCAACGATGCGCTTAGAGCAGATGCCGGTTATCAAACGATTCTTCTCCGGTGACTCAGGTACAATCTCAGCCTACTATGATTTAAAACAGGAAGTAAATACCGTGATTCGTACACTCAATCTATTAGAAAAGTCAGGCGATATTGATGCCTACATGGAGTATATGAAAGAGAACGGTAGCCTCTACAATATGCGTGGCTACATCAATACGATTGATAAGAATATGAAACAGGTACGTGAGGCTCGTAAGTATGTTAACGACACTAAGGGTTTATCTCCTGATGAGAAGAGAGAACAGTTAGACAGTCTGCATGACATAGAGATTAGCCTAACTGAGAATATTAAACAGTTAAGAAAAGACTACCGCTAGAATATCTTCTTACTGTCTTGTATTTCTTGGGCTAACTTCTGCACTTGCTCTAGGAGTTCCCACTCAGTTCCATAACGTTTCTCGAATTCCTTTTTCCAAGGATGACGGGAAACAAGTAACTGATTATTCTCTCCCAATCGATGGTGCGATGGACAAAGAGGAAGAGTGTGGAAATCATCTATCCTACCCTTACCTCTTAAAATGTGATGAATATCTGGCTCGCTGCGTACACCAAAAGTGTTTAAACATACTATGCACCCGATGTCTTGTAGCAGCAAAAACCATTTCTGACGCTCATTCATCAAACATTTGTTTCCATACATCCATCGTTACTTCGATAGTATTGAACCGATTCTTACATTCTAGACACGCTCTTCTTCGTTGAGTAAATATAAAATCATTGTTCTCTTCTTTGTAGGTACGTGTATCTAATATTTCTGTCTTCTCGCCACACTCATCGCATCCCATATTATTGTTCCCTGTTTTCTATATCTCTAAGAATGTACCAAACCGCCTTCTTCAAATCTTGTATAGCAGTACCCTTGTGGTCAGCCCTAGAAATATATTTAACCGCATTGCCTAGGTGATAGTTCAAACCTTTTGCCTCTATGAAGTCAATCGTTTCTATACCGCCAACTTTGTAATGCGATGGGTGGTTTACCAAATCTTCCATCAGCACCTCCCGTCAATATCAATCCTGTCTTGCTGCGCCCGGATTTCTAGCAGTGCGTTTAAACGGTCTATTTCTTGCTGCAAGACCCGTAATTGCTCCCGCAAATCTTTTACTAAGTTCTCCATGTCTTCGTAATCTACAAGTGTTTTCATATAAGTTATCCAGTAATCATTAAAATAAAAGCCAGTAATAACCACAACCCAACTACCCAGTAAATCTCTTTACTCATCCTCTTCCCTTTTAAAGTTTGTACTTAGTTTATCTTTAGTTATTTTGTAGTAATCACCTTTGACACCTTGCACAATATTCTCAGGTATTAAAAACTGATTACCATAAATCCACCCAACAATGTCACAACCATCAGGCTCTAATACGCACAACACATAAATATCAAACTTCTTGTTAACAGAAGTTAACGTTGCATTTAAGTCCCCCCTTCTTGAACGAGTTGTTTTTACATCGATAGTTCTACCTTCATGCGTAACCAAATCTGCACCCCAGTCAACACGCAAGTCGGTGTTTAAACTGAAGTGTAAATTTAACTGCTTCGCTACGCAGTATTCACCAATCACGCCATCTATACAGATAGTCTCAGGATTAAGTTCTGATTGAATTTGTTCTTCGCATACACTGCTCGTTGTTTGGTAACGCATCTTCCCAACAAGTTTGCAAAAGATTAATTCAGATTTAGTTAATTGAATTCGCATTAACTTTTCTTACTCGTGTTTCGTTCACGAACAGTCTTTAAATAATCTTCTATTGTGTAATCATTCATGCACTTCCAAAAATACTCAAGACTTTCTCTTATTGAAAAATGTTCGCCTGTTACGAATTGCATATAGAAATCAACAATCTCTTGTATGTCTTTTTCCATTTGCTCCGACATTTTTCTATGTTTTTTCATTTCTCATTTGCCTTTTTTAGTATTGCTCTGATACATTCAAGATGTAACCAGTCACAATTCTTAACATCAAAATATTTGCCATAAACTTCTTTTATTTCCTCATCCGTTAGTTCACGTTGTTGCTTAACCATTGTGCAAATTAATCTCCACTCTTTTTGTGTAGGCAAGATGTCAGGATTCATAACAATTTCTTTATTCATTTCTCACTCGCCTTTCTTAATATCGCTCTGGCAAATTCTATAAACGCTTGCTCTATTGTGATATCGTCAAACGGCTCTATTTGACTACATACTTCTAATATTTCCGCATCGGTTAGTTCACGCAACTTATAAAGTGGTGTCAATTTAAACATTGGGTTTGGTGGCAGTTCTTTAAACAACACGCCTTCTTCGCTCATATATGCTACTGATTCAGTCATGGTTCTTCTCCTTGGTTATTTACGGCAATACGGACACTTGACCAGTATGGTTAGTATCTTTGATTTACAGTGTACGCAAATGTAGTTGGTCATTTTTCTATATCAACCCATTCCCAACCAAACATTTCTTCGGTATTTTTAATCTGCACATCAGTAGGTTTTTTAGTAACATTAATAAAACAATTACCGCCAATACACCATGAGCCAACATAAGTTGGATTAAGGGGCGCGACCTCTATTTTTTGTTCGCTCATTTCTCACTACCTTTAACCATCTTACAAATTAGTCGCCAGTCTTCGGGCGTGGGTA
>Ga0181344_1000526_pt1 | contig 15123 bp, 11 predicted proteins | sample Su13VDMLBDD_FD_130098 | JGI IMG/M metagenome (GOLD analysis project Ga0181344, IMG submission 130098) | Freshwater viral communities from Lake Michigan, USA - Su13.VD.MLB.D.D | ecosystem: Environmental > Aquatic > Freshwater > Lake | place: USA: Michigan | collected 2013-07-15
GCGACCTTCTGCGTCTGGGAGACCTGAGGTTGGACGGTTAGGTCCGAATTGTTGGTAGCGTCGGCCAGCATAACTGAACGGTTCGCCAGCCTCGCGGCGAGCTTGAGGCGCGGAGACATCGTAGACGTAACCGGTGGAGGTTGTCTTTGGTGTGCCGTCAGGATTGCGGAAGATGAGGTCGGAACGAGGTTCACTAAAGAATGCTCGATCAGTGGCAACCGCTTCTGGTGACTGCATACCACCTTTAGTGGCATTCTTATGCTTCCCAAGCTCAACCTTGATTCCCTCGCCAGCAAGGTCGCGCATCTGCTGTTGGAGGACGTTGTCGTAGGACAGCTTCATGCCGCCTTCGAACGGTCCACGAGTCATGACGATCTTACCATTTTGAATCTCGAACTTGGCGCCATGATCTTTATAACGACGCTCAATGACACGCAACTCTTCTTCAATAGGCACGCGCTTGCCTTGTGAATCTCTGCCAAGACGCACAGTATCCTTACCGGAGTTAGCCTCCGCAACATCATTGCGAGCCTTGTCGATCATCCTATCATGCCCCTCCGTCAACATAGCAGTCTCAGCGTCGTCAATCACCACGCGCTTAATACCACGCTTACGTGCATGTTCGATAGCGGCTTTGAGTGCGAGGCGCTGATGCTGGGCGAGGAGTGGGTCATTTGGAATACGTTCTTGTACTAATGTCTGCTTATACGCCTCAGCCTCTGCTTCGGTCCTGTATGCTCCCATGCCAACGTCCGATTCAAAACGACCGGTACGCTTATCCAGAACCCCAAATTTGTTATTTACAGGATTGATCTTTACTTCATAATCATTTTCAGCCTTCCTCCTCGCCTGCGCCCAATCACTCTGCAACTCAAACACACGCAACACCTTCTCGCCGTCCGGCATCGTGTGCTCATAGGCGCGAACGTGTGCTAGGAGGTTGTCGCCGGATTGGGCGTAATGTGTATTGGAGGCTGGATATTTAGCAGGGTCACTGGCATAAATAGCCTCGGCTTCAGTAAGCGTACCATCTGCGTCCTTTTGCACCAACTCAGCGTACCGATCAGCAGTAATCTTCTTCGTTGGCATCCTCACCAACAAGTCCACCGCACCCGGCATGTCCTTAAGTTCGCGAGGGTTGACTTGGGTGTAGGCGCGGGTTGCGGAATCGTTTTCTGGTGGTGCCTTTGGTAGATCGATTATCGCATCTTCAATTGAAGACAGGCGATCACGCAACTGCATGTATCTGGAATCTTTAGCGTAAGTACCGCCAACTCTAAGCCAATTAGGGTACTTGGTATCCAATGCATGGCGCACGGCAGCCTTCTCGCTTAGCAACCGATCAAGTACAGGATTGGTATGCTCTTTGGCTGCATACAACTCCTTCACCTCCACACGCGGAATATTCTCTTCCGCCCACGCCTTCAACTCTTCCTTAGTAGGCCGTGCAACCTTAGTCAAATACTGCTCCAGCCCAGCTTCCTTGAGCATCTCTTGCTCAGTAGGATTAAGCTTAGACACAGCAGCCTTGATGTCGTTACGGTTAAGTCGTCCATCCTTGGAAGCTTGAATCTTGAATGGAGCATCCTTCGAGAGTTCCTTCTCGAAGTCAGTGGAGAAGGTCTTGTCGACACCTTTCTCCTGATACCTCGGCCTCTCTTCACCGGACAGTCGCGCTTCAATCCTACGAGCCTCAAGGTCAGCGGCAGATTCACGCTGGTTCTCAGATATAACGCGACCTTGCTTCATCTTGTTAGTGAACTCAGCCTTAGTAGCCTCACGAACTTCTGGACGGCCAACATTGCTGAGATCAGCATTCTCAAGATCAACAGAACGCAAGGCACGCTTGACCTCACGCTCGCGTCCACGACGCTCAGAACCTGGAAGACGCTCGTTACGCTCAGGCGCAGGATTGCCTTCGGCTTGCTTCACTGCGCGCGGAAAATCCCGTCGACGACGCAATGCAGCAGCCTCTTCCTCAAGCCTGCGAATGTTAGAGTCTAACGCAGCATAGCGCTCTTCGGGGCTAAGCTCTCCAGACTCACGAACACCTTCGACATTAGTGGGTTCTGCGCCTTGTTCAAGGGTGCCACGCACATCGCCGAGGGGCTCGTAAGTAAGTTGTGCACGTTCAGGCGTACCGGCCAGCGTCCTCGACTCGGCAGGCGCAGGAGGTTGTTCCTGTATGGGAGGCAACGCACGACGCTCGTTTAATGGCAGCGTAGTGTCAACGTCATTAAGTGTGACCTCAGTAGTGTCTGTGGCTGGACGCGCCTCAGAGGTAACCTTACCCTCCTCGATATAAGGCAACATCCGCTCAGGCCTAGTCTCAGGCATAACAGGAGGTTGGCCTTCAGTAGGAGGAATAACTTTCTCTTCTTCCTTCTGCTGCGTAGGCTTAACCACAATCCTCGACACACCCTTAGGTCCACCGCCTCGAAGCATAGTGTTCGACATAATCCGGCGCGCATCCTCAGGAGTTGCGCGTCCGAACTTGTACCGCATAAAGGATCCGAAATCCTTAATCCACGAATCACTCATGTCAGAGATCGTCGTGGTAGTTCCTCCTTCTGTAGTCTTCGTAGTCGGTGTGCCGGACATGAACCTGCGCACGACATCTTCCCCAACGCCTTGCACAAAGGCTTCTTCCTCTACTCCAGCAGCCTTGAGCAACCTACGCATCTCGGCTTGCTCACCCTTCTTACCATGCTGGAGAACATCCAAGATCATTCCATGAGTAAGTTCGTGCGGCGGAGTATCCGTATACGCATTCTTGTCAATGGTAATATCACGTTTGCCATCCGCGCCGCGCGTACCTTGCGTAACGCCTGCGACAGACTGTCCTTGGTCGCCGGTCGGACGACCGGCAGTCATACGCGTGCGGTAGTTCTCTTTGGCGTTATTGGCCCACCAATCGAAGAAAGGCTTCGTAACCTTAATGCCAAGCTCCTGATCAAGCGCGCCCGGAGTTCCGGGTTCCATAATGACAGGAGGCTTAGGCTGCGGCTTGGCCTGCGGATCAAGTGTAATTTCCACGTCAGGCTCAACAGCCTGCGAACGCAAGAAGCGAGCTTCGAAAGAATCCTGATTAGGAGGCAACACGTAATCCTGCGCAGGCAAAGGCTGTTCATTGCCAATGCCTTGCGTTGCATCAATCTGTGCCTTCTTCGCAGCAGCTTCCTGATTAGCCTTAAGCGCCGCAAGTTGCTGGGCCAACCTAGCGTCCGCCTGCTGTTGCTTAACGTAAGCCTTCAACAGTTCAGGATTAACTTCACGAGGCTTCTCTACCGTTGGTTCGGTAGGCTTAGCAAGAAGGTCAGCAGGATTAACTGCGTCACGCAGACCAACATCAGCTTGGTGCGGCGAGAAAATCCCACGCGTCATTGTCTTTGTGATACCAGAAGGATTAGAGAACACAGCACCAATGGCTGCATTCTTAAGCACCTCACTAAGATCTCCTCCTTGCGCAAGTGTGGCACCACCTTCAACGGCAGCACCAGTGCCCATGTTCATCAGTGCAGCAGACTGCGCCGGACGCATGTTAGCGAATCCGGGCATAGTGCTAAAAGCTCGAAGACCACGTACAGCATCACGTGTCTGGCTAATACTAGGCCGCATGAACACAGCCTGCGACGCTAGATCACCAAGCTGTACTGCGCCAGGATTACGCACCGAACGAGCCTGTTGTGCGAGAAGTACATCCTCGGGATAGATAGCCTGCTGGATCTTCTCACCGATAGTAGATCCCAGTGCAGCGCCACCAAATCCACCAGCCAAACCGGCTGCAACAGCACCCGGTCCGGTAGGCAAGCCAAGCGCACCGGCACCGGCAGCACCAAGTGCAGCGCCGCCGACACCTGCCGCAGTTCGTGGCAAGTTAAGGAGTGCTGTTTTGGCGCCTGCCATTGCAGACGAATCTTTAGGCAAGTCAATGACATTGCCTGAGTCGTCGATCCAATACTTATCTGAATCGATCCCATGCTTTTGAAGCAGGCCGATCTTTTGTTGTGGTGTAAGTGGCATGTTATTGAATGTTAAGTGCCGGAGCGTTTGTGCCTAGTTGTTGCAGGCGTTGGCGATTCTTATTGAGTTGGTAGCGCTTCAAGGCTTCTGCGGCAGGATCCAGAACAGCGCCACGAAATTGATTAAGCGGAGCCATAACCGGAGCAGCCATCTGCTGCACAAGCGGTGAATTGTAAGCATCCTTAGCAAGTCCCATGACTGCTTGATTGTACATGCCGGGGATATCCCCGAGGACTTCCGCGGCGCCGCCAAGAACAGAAGGAGGCTGTTGATATTTGGTAATCTGACTTTGTTTATCAAGCTCTGCTGCTTCTGTCTTCACGGCACCAAGCACACTAGGATCAATACCTCCTTGCGGTGCACCGCCTAAACCAACTGGTGTCATTGTGCCAGTGTCTGGATCAAAGTTCAGCAACGAACTGGTAGCCAAATCTTGAATAAGGTTTCCTGTGATAGACTTATAACCTGTAGGTGCAGGACGACCTTGTACGGGACGAGGAGCAAAACCTCCAGTGCCTTGTGCCCTAGCGCGTGCCTCCTGTGCGTCAGCAGCCAGCTTATCAAGTGGTGCACGAAGAATTTGTTCTTGCAATTGCGCTGCGACGATAGGATCGCCAACGATACCAGTGAGCCTATCAAACTCATTAGTAGCCTGTTGTTTGGCGAGCTTGCCTGTATTATCCAAAGCCCATTGATTAGCCAACTGCTTACCTTGCAAGTCAAGCTGTGTCCTGTACTGCGTCTCAGCATTGTTAAGCTCAGACGCAGCCTTCAGGCGTTCCATCTCGTACTGATGCTGCTTGTCCAACACGCCCATCTGCCCTTGTGTCTGCTGGTCCATAAGCCACTTTTTCAAACGCAACTGTCCTTGCTGTTCAGCAAGTGCAGCATTGCGTTCATTGGCGTTATCACCAAACATTCTACGAAAGAAGCCGCCAACGCCAGTTGTAGGCTGCTCAAGCTGTACAGGCGCAAGAGGATCTGCAGCAAGTGCCGCGGCAGCTTCTTGATTAACACGAGGCTTGAAGAAGCGACCAAGCTTAATCTGCTCTCGATTAGGATTGCCTAGTGTGAGGAAGTGCGTACCTTCTCCACCTGTATATGTAGGCGTAAGTCCAGGCTGACCAAGATTGCCACCGTCAGGTAGCGGACCTTGATCGGCCATAATGCTGCCTGCACCGCCACCAAGACCTCCACCAACCATTCCGCCAAGCAAGGCACCTAGAATGCCTCCGCCTTTCTTGCCTCCGCTGGAGGCTTGTACTGGTTGCTCGTACCTAGCTTTTCTTGTAAGAAAACTTCGTTCAGATGCTGTCATAAATAAAATCCTCCGACGCACTTACTGCTGTATCTTTGTGTGATTGATAGGAAACAAAAAGAAGTGCCTGAGGCGCGTACAACCAGTGTACAACACCCGCAGGCACTTCGTGAACCTTGAAAAGCTTCCAACTGCCAGACTGTGTTCCTCGACCTATCTCGGCCCCTGAACCAAACAGTAGCACAAACCAGCTAAAAAAGCCATGAGTATGCCGTGGGATGTATGTGTTCGCCGGAAGATACCAGAACTCAACAGATCGCCTTCCGAAGCTTAGGTGTAAGCCTCGGCAGGTTCTCCATTGCGTGAGCCTAGCAGTTGGAAAAAGCCTAACCATGCAACTTTCAACGGCTCGAAGACCCAACCGTATTTGTTGACTCCGGCCAGCCAAGCCGCATGCTTGGTAAGAGGATCAACGAAGATGGTGTCTACGATAAGCCTGATTACTTTGCTCTTCTGCATAAGGGGTACCATATACTTAGAGAAGAGACGATAGCCTTCGCGGCGCGCAGGAGTGTAGTGAGCATCACGAGAAGCACGCACATACCAAGGCACCCCGTTCGGGAACTTGTCTGTGAACTCACGGAAGGTCCAGCAGCAAGAGGTCATAGAGCCTAGACCTCCAGCAACTTGTCCGAACTTATCGAACATATCCTTCTTAGTTGCTTGGTTCTGCTGATTGTTTCCTGCGAACGTACCAGTCTGCTGCATCAACTGTGAGCCAAGTTGCATCGTATTGTTGCCAACCTGTTGCACACCGCCGAACTGTCCAAGGCCCACGTTAGGCGTAGAAGGTCTACCAGTCGTAAGCTGTAGTGCGTCAACACCAGTACGGAACGCAGGCATTGCTCCGGCAGCAGCTTGAACAGCTTGTCCAATAGCAGCCTGTTTTTGCGACTTACGTGCTTGTCCTGCGCTGCCCATCTGCATTGCGGCTTCAACGGTAGAGTTCTGTGTAGCGTCAAGATTGCCGCGAGAAGCATTGTCTCGCGCGAGCGTGCGTGTCACCTCCTCTCGCTCGGCACCGGACAGCCCAGTCGTAGGATCATCAAGCGAGCCGAACAGACTAGTCAATGCGTCACCGGCTTGTCCGCGCGACTTATAGAACTCAGGATCAAGAATCTGTTGAATAGCCAACGTGTTCGCGGCAAGCTCTTTTCCCGGACCAGCCATCAAAGCATTGTCAGACGCAGCTTGTCCCATAGCCTGCTGACTGGCTTGGTCTACTCCCAGTTGTGTGAACTGTGGCAGGTACTTGCTTGCAAGATCGTAGCTCAACTGTGCCTGTTGAGGCGCAAGTTGCTGTTGTGCTTGCAACTGGGCAAGCTCCATAGGCAGAATGTTCTCACCCGTTACACGAGTAAGTTCAGGCATGTATTGTGTCCATGCCTTCATCATGTCTGCTGTAGTCTCCTGACTGTTTTGATAGGTTGGTCCGCCGCCCATATTAGTTCAAGTGTAGAATGTTTGTGTTTTACGTCGCACTGCACGTCCTTTACGGAAGTACATTAAATCGTAGAAAGGATATTGGCGTTGCCATTCATGTATCATGTACTTTAGGAAATCCTTGTCTCCTAAGATACCTACAAGAAAAACTACTTGGTGATCTGGTCGGATCGTCCAAGTAGCTAAACCGCTTATTTCGTTTGTTTCGTCGTCAATTCGAATAAGTACCTGTGCTGTATAGATGCTGAATCTAAGGTGTTCGCGAAGCTGGCTGTCAGTCATGTGCGTGTATGCTAACTTATCATTTGCACGCACATAACTGAATAACTGCTCCAGCTTGACCTCAGGTGATGAACTTATCCAAGACGGAACCTGAGGATCCGACGAACTCCCAGATGCATCGAAGTGGTCCGGCGTTGACCCTGAGATAGCCATAGTCTATAACTTGTTTCTTAGACCCTTCTGCAAGTGTCGTACTAAGTGAGTGCAGCGCTGCGCCACCAGTGCCGACAATGAAGATAGGAAGGTACTTATTCAGGCGTTCATAGAGATGTGCATGTCCGCAGACAAGTGCCGAAGCACCTGCATTGGCAATTGCTTCCGTAAGCGGACGGAAGACTGAGATGCCCGGATAATACGTAGCGGAAGACGTGTATGGCGGATGGTGCCACACGACAATCTTATTACGTGCAGTAGATGCAGCTAGATCACGAAGCAATGTCTTAGCTTGGGTAGAATCAAGTAGCGTTGCACCATCGGAATTGAGCGGATCTGTCTGTGTTCCGGCAGTATTAAGTCCGGAATTGAAAAGAAACACTTCCGTATGTGCGCCGAACAGTGTTTTGGAATAACGCTCTGGAGTCTGGCGCACGAACTGGAAGAACGGTCGTCCGTTGTTGGTGTCAAGGTCATGGTTTCCGGGAGCAGCGTAGAATTTACCGGCAAGCTTCTCGACTCCCCAGTAAGTAGAGAAGTTAGCAGTAACTTCTGCATCGCTACCGCTGTTGTAAGCATGGTCGCCAGCGCCGATGAACGCAGTAACACTGTCTTCGCGACGCATGCGCGAGTAATTGTTCGTACGTGCAGTGTTAATTAGCCCATCATCAGCGAAAAATATGAGCTTATGTTCCGTAATCACAGACTGTACAGCAGGAACAGCAGCGTTTGACGTACCCTTTGTAATTTCCTCATTGATTTCCAATGACGACAGCTTAGCATCTCCTGTCCAACGGATTACTATAGTATTCTTGTAGGCGCGAATAGGCTGAGGCACTTTAAAGTCACCGATGAATGCGTCAGGTACGATAGTTCCCGGAGTGATAGGACGCGCAGAAGGATCTTCTTGTGCAGAAGTTACAGGAAGTGCTTCTGTGTTAGTATGCACAAGGTCACGATCTGCATACACATCAATAGAAGCATAGCCCGATGTAGTACCCAACAGGAAAGCCGCACTAAAAGAACGCAAAGATAGAACAGAACCGCCGTCAGCCGGTGATAGATCCTGTAGAGTGATTTGATTTTCTCCATAAGAGCCTGCGAAAGCTTCGAAAACTTTACCGTCTTCTGTGCGGAAGAACAGTCGGGATTCAGTAGCAGTAATAACAGGTGCAAACTCGACAACCTTAGCCACGCCGGGCCAAATGTCAAGTGCCACGAACACACCAAGTGTCTGGTCCCACCATACAATACCGGGACCAAACCTAGTCTGTACTGCGAAACCGGTGTAATTATCGAACTGGCAAGTAGCACCAGTAGTTTGAAGAGCCGTAGTGGTAAGGTTCTGAATCTGTCTGTTGAGCGGAGAGTTTTTACCTTGGAACTTCAACTGCATGACTGCATTGTAGGTGCGAATACCACCGGGATATACGACAGCAGTATCGCCGTTGACATCAGTGATAGACTCTGGGCCGAAACAGCCGACATCGAACAAAGGTTGACGACGAAAAGTGGGTTCACCAGCGATTAGGCTCTCGAAGTCAGGAATTACCTGAGTAGAGCGTTTAATGGAAGATGCGATAAACGCACCATCTGCGCCCGGCACAGCAGAGATAGCTGTAAGAGGCTCATAGCCTACATGGAAGCGCAAAGCCGGTGCGCCGAACTCATTCTCTCCGGGACCAGCTTTGTCGCCTGCATCGTTTACGAGCAGTACGAAATCAAGAGGGCGACCGGTAACTGAATGTGCGATCTGTGTAAAGCGTCCATCACTGTCTTTAATAAAGACGTACAGTTTTGCTCCGATAAAGCGAGGGCAAATGCAGATAGGCACATACTCACGATCAGTGATTGTCCATTCCGCCCAACTTTTCGTAGTGCGTGAAGAGCCATCAGGGAAAATGACAATAGGCTGTGTCTCTCCGTCCGTACAGAAAAGGCAAGCACGAGAGGCACCAGTAGGACTGGTTTCATCAAGTACAGCATAAGCAGTTTTACGGACAAAGTTTACGGACGAACCCGGCAACAGTTCCAGATACACACGAGGCGCAGTAGCACTAAGTTGTGCGCCGGTGATCTGTGTCCAGAAAGCCTGTGAAGTCTTACGGTAGTATGCGACACCGGCTACGAAACAGACAATGTTGTCGTCGAACGAGGCAAGGCATTGCAGTAGGCCTTCCGGAACAGGAATCTCTACGGGAGACTTTACTGGTTCAACGACATTATTGCGCACACGTCCGTTGACTAGCAACTGATACGTGCTATCGAAGTCAGACTTCTCGGAAGAAGCCTGCGTCTGGATGCCGCCCTTGAAATTGTTTTTTACCATAGGAAGTTAGTAGTACCGTCACGAGAAGTGAAGGGATTGAAAGTACGGAGGGCAGCGCTTTCACCGGGCATCTCTGCCACGGACATGAAAGCAGTTGTCTGATCAGACATATTCTTCAATACTTCGGCCGCCAAGTCGTTTGCTTTTTGCTCGGCGAGTATCGCTTGCTGCGCCGATAGTTCGTCCTTCGCCATCGAGTAGGCATATGCACGAGCTTTCCATAGAATCGCAGTTTCAAGTAACGGCGTACAGAATTCGTCTTCATCGTTATAGACTGGTACGAACGTCCGTTTATAGAGCAGTTCGACTTGGTTGTCTGCGTTGGTATAAGTTCCTAGATCGTAGTCATTGGTCATCAGTATGATGTGATGAGCCTGTGACAACTGAGCAGGAATGGTAGAAAGTGCGGTGTTCGAGCCGTCTTTTACCTGTAGGTCACAGGTAAGGATCTCTGACTTAGAGATTGAAGAGATACCAATAGGATCGTCTTTGGAGAACTGATTAGTGGTAGTCTTGGTAAGTTCACCAGCAAGGAATGTAACTGTCTCGGTAATCGACGCAGCGGAAGGCGTTTGGCCAGTGATCGTTACAGTGAAAGGGATTGACTGTGCAAGGGCAAGAGTAAAAGTAATCTGAGACTCAAGCGCAAGCGGAGTGTGTAGCGCACGCGTAGCCATGAACCGTACAGTCTTGTACGGTTGGGTCCATCGAGCGCTATGGTAACGAGGAGCTAGGTTCTCGATCGTGTGTTTGAGGCGCGTGTATGGACGACGCATCATGCGCACTTGGCCTACGTACCAAGGAAGAGAGACCTGTTGTACATCTTCTGTAAGTGTGAAGACTTGTTCCCAGATCGAACCGGGAAGATCACAGGTAGAATAGAACTCGTGATACGCACGGTTGATGTAGCGAAGAAGCTGTGCTCTATTGTCTACTGAAGTTGCAGGAATAGAGGTAGCTTCTGACAGTTCTGAAAGGATGTTGCGCAACATATTATCGGAAGATGTCTACGCTGTAGATCGTAGGGTTGACGTAACCTGTGATATTGTAGCCAATGACTATCTGAGTCGTTGACTTTGATTGAATCCAGAAAGGTACAGGCTCGACGCTAGCTCCGGTGGACAGTGCAACTTCCTGTGAAATCTGCACACGATAGTTTGTATCGGCTTGTGCAGTAGTAAGGTTGATAGTGATATACTTCTGGTATGTACCACCGCTTGACCACACAACACTCGCAACACCACGACCTGCCATAAGTGTCGCAGCGCTACCTGTGCAACTGATAAGTGCACCTGCAAGGCTAAGTCCAGGAATAGAACCAGCGGTAGCAGGAGAAATAGCTTTTGCTGTTTCGGTACCAGTAACAACCTCAGAAGCAGAAGCGAACGAAGTACCTGAAGGCGTAGGAATGGAAAGTGTCTCCGCAAGCACAGATCCGTCAGCTTGGACACGAAGCCATTTACCAGCATCAGCAATCGTCTTGGAAATCTTGGTAAGTGGAACAGTGTAATCTGCAATACCCGAAAGCACAGACGCCCAAGTAGTAGCAGTAGCACCTGCATTTACCATTGGTACTTGCAGCGCCGAGCCACGAGTTAGATAGTCAACCGGAATCTCGTTAGATCCAAACAATCCAATGATTGTAGCAGAGTCAAACAATGTCCAAGACTTAGAACCCGATGTGCGTGTAAGGACATAATTACCAGACGACGTACCGTCAAGCTTAGAGATTGCGATGGAGTTCGCAGAGAACAGGTCAGCAGGAGCAATGTACTCGAAAGCAGATTCTCCAAGATTAACACGAATAACCTTGAGTGATTGACCTGCATCAGGAAGAAGCTTAGAGATAGGAATCGTAGCCGCTGCAATCATTGACCCTACAATCGTGTTCGCTCCGGGCTTAGCGACTGACAATGCCCAAGTAGTACCATTCCACTGGAATACTTCTCCAGTGGAAGGCTTAAGCCACAGACAGCGCTTGTGCCATTCGTACCAACCGGCTGGATAACCAGAAGGTTGTCCGGACGTAGCAGGTGTAGTATCTGAATAGATGACTAGACCACGATATGAGGTTGTAGTGGCAAGCTCAATGGCTTGTTCAATGAGTGCGACCCCAGCACCAAGTGTAGGCGTAAGGTCTGTACCAAGAGTAAAAACTTGTTCTTCGGCGGTAGGCATATTAAGCAGCGCAACTGGTTAGGTGAACAGAAAGTGATCCAGAAGAAGGAACAATACAGACAGTAGGATTGATGTCGGTACCGTCAGCGTCGCAAGGAGTAGATGGGTTTTCGAGAATACCAAGCGGGATACGCCAAGTGGCGGACAAGGTAGCAGGACTAGATGAGGCAGTCCAGATTTCCAAGGCAGCACCGGCAGGAACAGTCTCACCTATGTAAGAAGGAACCGCTAGGCGTTCGCCGACACCGGACCATAGTTTGTAACGATACGTGACACCAGAAGTAACCCAACGAAGGACAGCTACGAATGAACTGGACGGACGCGTAAGCGGATAACGCATCGTCCAAGGCGTGGTAATAGGTACAGTGTAGACTGCAACTATCTGTGACGCCGTTGCGCTAGTGTTGAATGGATATGAAAAAGCAGGAATTACTAATTCCTGATTCTTCTTCGCAGCGCCACAGGCTTTCTTGAACGAACGAGAAAGTCCTGCAACAGCTTTCTTAAAGTTTAGTCCGTATCCGTTAGGCATATTTCCTTACTATATCTCGCAAGCGTTGAGCAAAGCGAGCTTCTGTGTATTCGTGTGACATTCTAGCGGAAGCTACTGCTTTCTCTGCAAGGAGAAGTTGATCGGAATATGCTTCTTGCATAGCTTGAATGATACCAGCATCAGAGGCTCGGCCGATATGTCCTGTTGAACGGTAGACAGCGCGAGGAGCTTTTACGAGTTTGTACGGTAAGTGCCAAGAAGTTTCTGGAGTAGTAAACATTGCTGGGCCATTTAAAGGAATAAGAATACTCGGACGACCCATGGCAGCAAGCTCACAAGCAGGAAGGTTCCAAGCTTCTGCGCCAGATAGGAAAATGCCGCAGTGATGGCGCGAAAGCATAGCATCATATTCGGACTTGGTAAGGTCTTCATACGAGAGAGTAATTCGCTTATCGTAAGTCCAGCGCTTCTTACAAGAAGGTGACATCTTGACGGTAAGGAATACGTCAGGTTGCGTGGGGAAGGCTTTGGTGAACAGTTCTGGAAGACGATCAGTGTCTTTGCGATTGTTCGTATTATCATCTCGTGCAACAGTGATGAAGCCGAAAGGTCTTGTAGGCGGAAGATGAAGATAGGTAGTATCTGCGAACAAGGGGCAGATGTCTATAGGTCCTCGGAAGTATTTACGAAATAGCTTAGCGTTGTGTTCGGAAGGTACAATAAGCGAAGAGAAGCGCTTAAAATTGCGCAGTTCTGCGGGAAGATCATCCGAGTCCCACATTGTGAAAAGTATTCCTTTTCCGGGACTATTCGGCGGACCTACATTAAGGAACGAGGAAGAAGCTGGACGAATGGTTAGGTTAAGTGCGTTAGCGCAAGAAACCGCAAGCTTGTGAAAACTTGCGGTTTGTGCAATGTAGATGGCGTTGGATACTCCTAGGAACATAGGCTGCTTGTCTTGTAGGGGCGCGCTTCGCGCGGACCGGGAAAGGAAAAGATCCATCCCAAAGGCATTCGAGGGCGTGCGGCGGGTGCCGCACGCCAGCCGTTGGGAAGGCGTGCGAGGGCTATCGAATCTTCCCAAGAATTGAATCCAAGGACTTCAACGCTTCTACGGCGTTGGTTCCGGAGGAGGTTTGCCCGAGGGATCCGACGGTGGCTGACTGTTGTCCTTCGGTCTGGGAAGCCTTGAAATTCGCGAGATCCGATTTACTCGTGAAGATCGTGCGACTCGAGGCACGCGTGGTAATCTTGGTGTACGATCCGTCTGGGAGTTGTCGCTCATCTGTTTGTGTAGTTTTGAAGTTTGCGCAACCTGTGCACAAGAGGGCTAGGAACAGTAGTGTTTTCATGTTGGCCATTCGAATATATATGTTCGGATCTTAAAGCGGCAAACAGTTGCGGCTGAGGTATACTGACCATCCTGCGCTGTTGCCAAAGAGTTACCTATACCATTGTTAGTATACGCAACCGTTAAACCTGACATGTAAAAGTACGGACGAAGACCGGCATTGTACAGATATTGCACATCGCCTATACCGGTCATCGCGGTTGACACGAGCGTATTACTAACTATCGTATTTGCATATCCTGCAATAGTTAAGTCTTCGTTTCCTGCTGAATTTTTAGTAATAGCAGGAAACGTCATGTCATGGAACACAGGCCTAATGCTGTATGTTCCTGTTGTATAAGTGGTGCCAGGTCCTTGTCGTACAGCACCAAACAAACCTGCAGAGGCGGCATACTTCTGTGTAGCCTGTGGATATGTGTAAGTGAACGGATACGTCCAGATACGCCTAACTGGAGTAAAGGGTTGCACCACGCCGCCAAGTGCGTAGCCGACGTAACCTGTAGTCCAACCTGATAGAACTGTGTTAGGCCCTGCATCCACATTAGAACCTGTAAGTTCTACCTCTGAATCTATAGTGCGCCATCGTGCAGTCTTACCTTCAGGCACCGTGACACCTGAAGGCACAATAACAGGAATGGGTGGATATTCTTGTGGCACATTCATAAACTGTACACCGGGTTGTCCAGTGTACAGTACGTTAGGACCTGAAATTCTGGTGCGCGGTCTCATAGACCTTGCACCTCCGCACGCTCGTAAGATAGGGTCTGAATCGCCATAATCACGGCTGCAGCATTAGGCAATGCTAGCAGCTCTTCGTGCGTGATTGTAACGGAGCCAGCTACAGGGTATGGGACAACACTCCCTGCGCCCGTTACAAAAAGATCTGTAAATTGCACAGATGCTGTCAGTGTTGGGATGGCTGAAGGCGTGGCTTTGGTGTCGAGTTCGACGCCGATCTGAACGCTGGTGATTTGCCGCCGAAGCGGCGTCTCGTGCTGTGATTCTGGTATGTTTGTAGGCATATTACGCGAAGGTTGTTTCCACCCATTTTATGTCCGCCGCCCAGCGAATGTTTGTTGCCGCTGCGCCGGTGCCAATGATGTTGATTGCCCCGTTGGTTGTGTCGGCGGTGATAGCCAAAGTCCAAGCAGGGCCAGCGCCCCACGCGCCGCCGGTGTAACCTCGATCGGTGCCCATTGTTTCAACGTCAACGGAGACCGTTCCAACGGCAACACCACGCTCCCAATTTACACGCCTGCGCCATGTCATGTGCTGGTCTCCCGCCGTGTTCGTGCGCGCAACGACGGTAATCATCGCAACGCCGGAGGAGTTTGCCGGTACTAATACGCGAGCGGATGAACCGTCGAGAAACAGGTTTGACGGCGTTGCGTCCGTTGTAGCGCGACGAGCCATGAGGCGCGAGCGTTGAACGTCTCCGGTTGCTCCAAACATCCCAGACGCCTCGGAGAATTGGCCGTAAAGCGTCGCGCTGGCACGTTCTCCAGCGGCCCAGCCAAAGGATGATGTGGCCGTGGAAAACAAGCCAAATGAAA
>Ga0181344_1000527_pt1 | contig 15118 bp, 8 predicted proteins | sample Su13VDMLBDD_FD_130098 | JGI IMG/M metagenome (GOLD analysis project Ga0181344, IMG submission 130098) | Freshwater viral communities from Lake Michigan, USA - Su13.VD.MLB.D.D | ecosystem: Environmental > Aquatic > Freshwater > Lake | place: USA: Michigan | collected 2013-07-15
AAACTATTAAGATCTCTAGCTAGCCACTCTTGAATTTCAGGATTATACTTCCTTCTTTCTTCAGGATCTTCAGATTGTTTCCAACTGTCCATCTGAGACATTTCTTTTTTAATTCTTTGTGTATGATAAGAGTCATACAAAAAAGCTTTATCTGTAGCTATTGGATCAAATATACTATTAGCAAAATTTACATTTTGCTGCAAAGACAAATCTGAAGAAGCTATTTTTTGAAGCTGACCTTCAGCATCTTTTAAATACTGATTTCTTCTCTCAGCATTAACTGGATCACTTAATTCTTTTTTAAGATTGTTATACGCAGAAGAAGCTTGTTGTAAGCCTCTTTCATACTGAGCTGTTTTTTTATCTAGCGTATACCTTAAAAAGGAAAAGTCTGGAGTGTATAACACTGGATCCAGACCACCATATGTAATATCTCTTGCTGCCATTATAATATAAATTTAAGAAAAAATCTCCGAAGTTTAAAACTAAACTTTATATGTTTATCTCAAGAATGGGTTATAATATGAGTATCCTGTATTAGAAGATCCTCCATATTTTTGTTGTTGTGTAGCTCTAGTAGTTTTAGTAGTTCTGTTTTTGCTAGGAGCATAAGGATATTCTGTACTAGACTCTCTACCCATTCCTCCATATATTCTCATTGCAGCTAAGGCAGCATCATGTTTTTGTTCTGGAGTACCTTTAGTTCTTTCATATGTAGAGTTGTATATATCAGCACCTTGATTTTGCATAGCTGTTCCGTCTTGGTATCCACCTCTAATAGCCGCTTCCCATGCAGCTCTTCCACCCTGAGGGTTAAATCTCATAAGCTGTGAAAAAGGATTTACCTTATAATATTGATTAGTAAGATTTTCATTATATAGTTTAGAAGCTATATCTTCTCCTTCATTCCAAGCTTTTACTACACCTTTTCTAGCAAGTCTCTCAGCTGCTCTATATCTATCATCATATACATTTTCTTCTTCAGCAGCTTTATCTCTAAGAGCAGCATTATACTGTGTAAACTGATTAAGTATATTAGCTCTTTGTCCAGAAAGATTTGTAGCTGCAGCAGCATTAGCTCTATCTGTTTCACCAATATATCTACCTAAGTTTTCAGCTTGTTGACCAGCTAACTGTGAAAGATTAGCACCCATAGATTGACCAGCTTGATAAGTACCCAATTGTTGAGCAGCTGCGTTAGCACCTGATTGTAAAGAAGCAGCATATCCTCTCCAATCTACAGGAACCATTTCAGGAAGTACAGGCTGTACTGTAGAATAATAAGGATGATACTTTCTAAGAGTAGAATAATCTATAGCAGCATTTGCCAGGTCTCTAATATTTTGACTAGTCCACCCATAAGGATTACTTCCTGAATCTGGCTCTCCACCAGGAACTGTTGGTACAGTAGGAGGATTAGAAGCTGGAGGTGTACTAGTTGTTGGAGGAGTTGTTTGAGCAGGAGGATTTTCTTTAGCAGGGGGTGTTGTTACTACAGGAGGTGTAGGTGGTCTCAATCCTAATACATCAGCAGTTCTTGCACCAAAATAACTATCTACAAATGCCGCTCTTTTATCTTTTGGATTTTTTAATCCTTTTGCAGTAAGTCCCCATTTTTTCCACATTGCATCCAATGCCGCAGGATCCTTAGTTGATATATAATCATATATACTTCCCTGAAGATCTTCTGGACTACTGAAATCTTTACCTATAAGATTTTTCCAGTACATATAATCACTGTAAAACTTATTAGGATCTTTAGGATCAAACACAGTAGGTTTTCCAGTAGGACTTATACTACCCTCTTTTGTTTTTGATTTAAGCCAAGGAGTGTACCAACTAGGTACTTTAGGTAATGGATTATTTGGATCATATGGACCAGGAACTTGAGGATATGGTTGACCTTGAGCCATTGGGTTCCAAAGAAGACTAACAGGATCTACAGGAGGATTTTGTTCATCTCCACCATTTACAAACTTACGTAATCCACCACCATATTTAGCTTGCTCAGGTTGTTCTTCTTCAGATTCCATATCTTGCATAGGTCCTTGAGCAGCCATTAATATACCTTTAGCTACATCAGGAATTCCTTGAGGAAACCCTTTGATACCTTCTTGTACTAAAGCAAGTTCAGCTAACTTTCTTTCATAATTATCTAACATTGCTTTAGCTGTTCTCTTAGACATATCATCTGCAGTAGGATCCTGAAGTATTGATAAATACTCATTTGTCTTATACTGTTTAGCAATAGTAGCAGGAGTCACTGGTTTCTTACCACCCTTACCAAACATCTTTAGAATCTCAGGATCTTTAATAGACATCTTTTTTGTATCTGAATATATAAAACTTCCTTCAGGAGCTTGTTCTTTAGTAAGCTTTTCTCCTCCCGCATAATGTTTATCCCCTGTAATCATCATGTGAGTACCGTCTGGTCTGTATATAGTTTCTCCCCCCTCTGCTTCTAAAACATAAGGATTGTCTTCAGTGGGTTGTTCCTCACTTACAGTGTTTTTAAAATCATCATATGGATGCTTTTCATTAGTTCTATATAAGTTTCTTTGACCTATATAAAGTCCATAACCAGATTGTCCACTGTAAGGTGGTTGTCCACCATAAGCCATTTGAATTTCATCAGGTGTTTCTACAATGCGTATTTTCATATTATTTGCTTTATTAAACTCTCCTCCTTCTTTTAATAAACCAGCACTAGTAAGTTGTTTATACATACTACCGCTTTCTGCTTTTATTTGTCTTTTTAGAAGTTCTTTTCTTTCTTCAGGTGTAACTTCAGCTAAAGTTTTATTAGCTATCTCAGGATATATGTTTCCACCATATCCATTATTACTCCATTTTCTAAGAGCTTGATCCACTGTAATACTAGGTTTGTATATCTTAGTATTAAATGTTCCATCTACAGCACCAAACATTTGAGCTTCTCTAGCTTTAAGTCCTGATTCAACATCTGGAAAAGCAGCAAACGTTCCTGTACCATCAACTTGTTTTATACCAGAATCTACAGCTCCAAATAGTTTACCAAATATAGGTTTATATAATAAATTACCAGGATTATTAGTTCTTGTAGCTACATCGTTTCCTTTTAGTTTTACTAAACTAGAACTACGAGGAACTGGCGTAGAAAAAACAGGGCTAGATGATGTAGCAATTGGAAAATTTATATTAGAAAGTTCTGGAAGAAAAGCTTGTTGTACAACTTGTGTCCCTGGTATTTCAATACCTTCTGCAGCTTTCATCATACCACCATACTTAACAAAGTTTCTTTGAGCATAATAAGGATTGGCAAACTGACCCTTGCTCTTAAAACCTAACTCATTAGGTCTAAACATACCATCATTAATATCATAATCTCCTCTATCTTGAGCTGTATTTACAGCATAGTAATTATCAGGAAGTCTACCTTGTCTTGCAGCTTTATCATACTCTTTTTGTCTACGCATAATATCAAGTCTATTAGCTACAGAAGACATTGCTCCAAGACCAACTTGTCCCCATGCTAAAGCATTTGACATATCTTCTAAATTAGACTTTTTCTTTGTAGAAGTATTTGATGACTTACTAGTTTCTGGTAACGTAAGTGCTGCTGTATTTAACACACCTTTCCCTCCCATAGGAGTATCTGAAAGTGTTGGAGTGGCAAATCTACTATCTGCAGAACTTGTAGCATATCTGTTAAGAAGGTCGTTTGAATAATCCCCTGTAAAATTTATATTAGGGTTAACTTGTTCTTTTCCCCACTTAACATCAAAAGGATTAAACATTCCAGGATTTAGTAAAGCATTAACTTGTCTAGCATCTTCATTTACCATTTTTGATATATTACTACCAAGATTAGCCCACATGTTTCCACTTCCTGAAGATTGTCTAGGTGCAGAAGAAGTAAATAAATTAGGATTTTGTGGAACCTGAGGATACATACCATTTATATCACCCATGTTACCATAGTTCATTTGGGTCATAGGACTTTGTACTCCTTGTATAGAAGGAACACACATTTGTTTAAAAGAATCCCACGAACTACCTTCTGGACAATTATTATTTCCTCCTAATGCATACTTACGCATTTTAGGTAATCCTTTAATTTTTATTCTAGGCATAATTAAATATATTGAATTTTATAACCCTGATTAATTAAATTTTGAATTTCTTCTTCACTCATATCATATTCTCCACCTTTAACAATACCACCATCATTATATATACCACCATACATCATACCTGTTCCATACATAAACTCAGGTAAACCATATTGTGGACTATAGAACTCTGGTACAAATGAACCACCTTGTCCATAATATACTCCCGCACTATACGTACCACTATAGTCATCATTCTGTCCACCGTGAGCTTTCTTTTTAAATTTCTTATTTAACAAACTAGCATCTTTAGCTTTTCTACTATCTATAACCATTGTAGTATCACCCTGAGGAAAAGCATTTACAATATAATCTAAGTTTGGTTTTCTACAGTTTGTACATCCATAACTAGCGGCTCTAGCATTAGGAGATTGATTGTATAAAGCTTCTCTTCTTTTATATTCAGCAGGATCTTCATGTTTCCCATAAGTAATATGCTGAGCAAGATTGGCATTTGCAGCAGGAGCCTGTTGACCAAAAGCAGGTATAGGATTCATTCTAAAACCTTTCTCTCCATAGATATTATTAGATGGTTTAGAAAAATAAGTTCCTGTAGGTGTTCCTCTTAAACTAGCATCTTTATCAAGTTGAGCCATACTATATAAATGAGTATTTACATCTCTAGCTTGTCCTGTTAATACAGGAAACGACTGAACTATCTTACCATTTTTAATAACATGCATTGTATTTGTACCCTTATCTGTAATCATACCAGACTCAAGATTTCTAGCATCTTCTAATCCAAGTTTTTGATTCATTTGATGCATCCACGTTGGTTGTTGTAAAGGATATGGTACAGATCTTTCTTGGTTAGCTTGTTTAGTTTTTTGAGCAGCAGCTTGTTTAGCTGTTTTAGGTTTATTAGTACTAGGTTTAGTAGCAGGTGTAGTATATCTCATTGGTTGTGAAAAAGTTGATGATTGTATATTTTTATCTTGTGGTGTTATTTGAGCAGAAGCAACTGGTCTAGTAGGTTTAGAACCTCCATTAAAAAAACCAGTAGGTTGTTGAGATTGACCAGAAGAAGCCATTATGTTAGGATTAGCTGCAGCCTGTCTTGCATTTTTCTCCTGCATAAAAGTATCCATTTCTTTTTGAGTTACTCCATACTTTTTTTCTTTCTTTTTAGGAGAAGTTACTTTTGAACCAGATATTTGAGAAGAAGCAGCACCTTCAGAATAATTGGCTAAGACATCAGGATTTTGTCTAATTATATCCATCATCATTTTATTTTGGTCAGCTGTTCCTTTGTACCCAGTAATTCCTAACTGCTTAGCAAGTTGTTTTCTAGAAGTAAGATCTCCAGTCTTACCCTGAGCAGTTAACATATCGTATATACTACCTCCTTGATATGGTTTTAAAGCAATAGAAGATTGAGCAGCAGGTGGAGGTGCAACTGCCATTTGACTAGCTGACCAAGCATCATGAGCTTGTTTAAATGCTTCATAAGATGGGAAGTCAGAAGGTATTGGCTCACCACCTTCAGCATATGCGTATATACCACCATATCCCATGTAATCCATAATATCCATATCATCAGTATTTAAATCAGGTATAGAAATATCCCCACCTCCTTCATATTGACCAAATGGTGTAGCCATAGCTCTGTCTGAAATATAACCTCCTTCATAAAATTTATATCCCACTCCTACATTAAAAGAAGGATTAGTTAAAGGTTGACCAGGAATATACTGACTTTCTATACCACCACTTAAATTAAATCTTCCAACATCTTTACTACCCTGTACACCAAATCCAAACCCTTGACTATTAGAATCAGAATGTACATTGTATAAATATGGATTTATATTACCTGTTGAATATTCTATAGGAGGTAATGACATGTTTATTCTACTTCTTGATAAAGGTGTAGAACTGTTCATTTTAATTTGCTGCTTATTATAGTTATCCATAACCATTTTAAGCAAGTTAGGTCTAATTGGTGAAGGAGATTTCATATTATCTATTAGATTGTAAAAGTTTTTCGTTAGACACTTTAAACAAGAATTTATTTTTTCCGCTTACTCTCTTTCTAAGAAATATGTTATTAACGTAATGTCTAAACTTCTTTCTTTGTAAAGCAGCTTTAGCATAATCTACATAGTTAGGATTTATTGAAAACTTATAACCGTTAGGTTCTGTAATAATCATTGGCAAACTTACACTATTAAATTCACCACGATCCTTTGTAATATCCCAAAACTGATTAAACCTATATTTATTTTCTTCTTTAGAATAACTTATGTTAATTTGATTACTAAGTATTTGTGGATACTTTAAGTCATCCAATGGGTTGTTTTTAGACTTTAAGTTTAAATTAAGCACACCAGATATTTGTTCAGTGTTATGAATAACGGCCTGATCAAAGTTTTCATCTAGTACATGGAATCTATCTCTACAGTCATTATAGTAGTTGTACACCTCAAGAATATATTCAAGACTTCTCATAGAAGCAACCTCTTGACCTGTTGAAGAAGTAAATTCTATTTCAAAAGGATAGTCTACTCCATAATAGTTACAGTAACTTGTACACGTAATGTTATGCTTCCATACACTATCTCTATCTACCGTCATAAAATGGTTCTTACCAGGAATGACAAACGTAGGAATCCAATCATGAAAACTCACCCACACTTTTAACTTTGGATCATAACTTGCTGTAAAGTTAGCTTCTTCAAAGTAATCAGTATTTGTAAAGGGTATTGGTGTATTAGTTCCAGAAAGATAAAACTTCCCATCTTTTAACTCAAGAACAGAAGAGTTTTCAAACTTAGGTTTGTAGTCTTTCTTTATAAGATATAACACTTCATTGGTGTTATCATATATAAGTTGAGTACCCACTCCTTCTACAGGATTATCATAGTAAGGATAGTCAGGATACATTGCTAATAAGAATGATGGAAGGAATCTAGAGAACCACCACTTCATTCCACCATTAGTAATGTCGTTAAGACTACCTGCATATTGAAACACCTTTCCTTGGTTTTGGCTCACCCAGAAAAGTCCGTATGTAGTATTAATAGAACAATACCTTCCTTGACAAGATCCGTATTCATAAGAGTCATCTACGTTTACAACATTCTGAAGAGGTTGATTAAATAATCCACCGTCTCCAATTGTCACTTTAGTGTTTGTATTAGCATCTAATCTAAGCTCTTCTGTACCTGTAAACTGTATAGGACTTTGATCATTTAACATAAACAAAGCACCTGTTTTATTTATAGGCTTAATAGAACTAATTCTAGAAGGAAAATCATAATAGTTATTTGTTAAAAAGACTCTCCATGTATCACGTCTACTTTGATCTTCTTGAGGAAGAGAGTATATCACTCTATCAGGTCTATATGTATAACACTCGGCTTCATCTTCAGGATCATAGTTTCTAGGAAGAAGATTACCCCAGCTTATGCTGCTACCTACTAGCTTAGAAATACTTAAAGAATAATCATACTTATAGAAGTTACCACTTTGAATAATGTCACTTCTAAACATTAAACTAAGATTTGTAAATCTATTTATATCATAATGCTGTCTAGCAATATCATCTTCCCAATCTCTATAAGCTGTATTAACTTCTGATTCTACAAAGAAATCTCTAACACCAGAATTAAATAAATAAAATGCTCCTCTTTTAAGAGATATGGGAATAAATTGATCTTGCACATCATCCAAAGATCTAAATTGATCAGGAGTACCTCCAGAAACAGTTGGTCCACCATACTCAGTGTTAATCCAATATCTAGGGTATGGAATATTAATATACTTTGTATAGTCAAACTCTGTTAGATCTGGTTGACCCAATAACCAATCAGTAAAAAAGAACATGGTGTTCTTTTCAGTAAATCTATTTATATAAGTATCTCCTCCAAAAAGAACAGAAGTAGAAAATATGCCACTTGGAGAAGAGGTCATATCACCATAACAAGAACTTATAACAAGCTGTTTAACAGATTGCAACTGACCATATTGAGAAGGTATAGAAAGTTTAAGAGCAGTGTAATAAGAAAAAAGTCTTTTATTAATTGTATTTTCTTGAGAAATAATATATCTAGTTTCTTCTTTATTTCCCCCATTAATATTTTCTGGATCTAATATTTCACGATTGGTTTGTAATACAACAACTCTACTTCTGTTTATATTATTTATTTGATAGCTTATATTAGATAAAGGTGAATTTGGAAACTGCTGCACATTTGAAGAAACGTAAACACTATTTATAATTTTTCTTCTAATGTTTCCATTTCTATTTTGAATACTTTCATTATAAAATCCATGAGAATTAAATTGTCTAGCAAATTGTCTCTTAGGTACAATTTGTTTAAACATTCTATAAAGTTGTTCTTTTATACTTACTAATCCTGGAAAAAGATCAGTAAAAGGAGTTAAAAGATTTACATTAATAAGACTTAAAGCAGCATCTAAACCATTAATTGCAGGAATACCATAAAGAGAAGTTGCTACAAAAAGATTAGCTACTGCTGCAGGAACTACCAATCCAGTTCCAATAGCTCCGAATAAACCTTCAGCTAAAACATTAGGTGATCCAAGACTATTTTTTACAACATCTGTATCAGCTCCTAATGTTACATCAAAACCTCCAGCTATCGCAGAAGTAGATTGAGCATTTGCCATAACTCCAGCAAGAAAAAGAAGTAAACTATTTGCAAAATTAGTTATTTGACTATCCCTTGGATGTCTATACGGATTTTCAAAATAACCAGTCATATTTCCAGAGTAAAGACTATAAATCTTTAATTCTACTGGATTTAAAAAAGGATTGCTAAATGTTGTCTCAGGACTATGAAAAGAAAAATAGTCTTTTTTATACCCACTAAGAAATGGTTTATTTTGATCTCCATCATCTCCATCTTGCGGATTTGGTGTAAGGTATGGGTCAGGTCTTAAATCATTATAAGGATAGTTTTGAAATAAACCAGCTGCATTAGGAACACCTGGAATATCATAACTTCTCATGTTATTAATCAAACCTTTAGCAATAATAGATTTGTTTCCTTCTCTACTACCTCTAAGTATTTGATAACCAACAATTGATGCTATAGGATTTCCATCCTGATCTAAAGGACGTTGTATGTTAGCAAATTCAACACCTAGTAAAACAATGTTTTGTCCAAAATTTCTATGAATAGAAAGAAGAGAACTTCTTGTTTCATCTGGCATTTTATGATGACGTATAGCTTTACCACAAAGATCTCCCCATATATTTGGAATATCATTAGGGTATCTTTCTGTAGATTCCCAATAAGCCATATTACCTCTAGCAATTACAGTTCCGCCATCAGGTAAAGTGGATTGTGTTATACTAGTTACTGTAGCTGTATTATAAACTTGCCATGTTTCTCTAACTACACTTTCAATAAGATCATCGCCACCAGTTATAGGAGCTCTATCAGAAGGTAATGGTGCTCTACCAGGAATATGATATGAGTCTGAATATTCTCCTGTATTATATATAAATCTAATAAAGAAAGAATAAACTTCATCCCTCATGTATCCTGTATTGTGATTACTTTTAACATAGTAATTAGCAGGATATTGAACAGCAGTCCAGTTAGTTCTAATTTGGTTGGCTAAAGGTTGGTAGTTAAATTTAAATTTACTATATACACCTGTTCTAAGAAGATAACCACCTACACTATAAGTAGCATCAGATTTTTCTATAGGTTCTGTACGAAGTACTATTTCTCCAACACCTACATTTATAAACTCTGTACTCCATCTATCTACGTAAATAGTACCTTGTCCTGTAGAATAAGTTCCTATTTTTTTAGCTAATGTTTGACTATTTATATTAGCTAGTATAACTAGCTCAAATTCATCAAACCTTTCATCAACATCTGTAAGTGTAATTTCTAAAGAACTACTTACATTTTCATGAGTAAAAAGACCTTGAACATCTGAAAGTCCAATATAATCTGTCACCTTAACACCATCAACCAAATATGCTATACAAGCTTGGTATGATCCATTTGGAAGAGTACCTGAAACTTCTCCTCTTCGTATTGTAATACAAGGATGATTAATCAAAGAAGCAAGTCTTATTGCCTCACAATTTAACTCATTTGTGGGAGTACATATTTCACAATCTCCTGTTAAAACGCAATCTTCAATCCATGGAACGTTATCTATGTTAAGAGACCTTGTTGGGTTTAATCCATCATCCCAGTAAACAAGTCTTTCACAGTCATATCTTGTTCTAGATACTCCAGTAATAAGATTGGTAGTTTTAAAATTTAAACAAGGTGCATTTACTATTTTTGTATAACTACATTCTGATTCATCAAAGATTCCTATTTCAGAATTTGTATTATCTGTAGTAAATACAATCCACTGATCACCCCCTAGATGTATACATCCAATTAATGTATAGGGAAGATCTACGCAAAATATATTAGAAGGTTCATTTCCTAAAAGACCAACTTGACCATCGTGAGAATTGTTGACAGCATTACGAGCATGGGTATACATACCGTCTCCGACAAAAGACTCGTTATAGTCTCTCATCATTCCCTTACTAAAGGTACTAGTATTTACACCAGGTTTTTGACTCTCAGCCATGTTTTATTTGTAAATTTTTCTTTTCTAAAAACTTATACATTTCTCCTGTTATATACCCTGCCAACCAAGCTTTAGCTTCTTCATCATGAACTTCTCTGTCTCCACATATTCTACTAGAAGCGTGGTATATTTCGTGAGCTATTGTATTATGAGATAGATATTTAAGATCTATTAATAAAGAGTAATCATTTGTAATAGGAGCAAGAAGTATACCCTCCACTTCATAATCAATCTCTTCTTTTAATTTATGTTTTTTATATACTTTTGCAATCTCCACCTTAGCTTGGTCTGTTACAACCAAAGTTAACTTACAACTGTAAGTCAAAAGCTTTAAGGTAGTTTTTACTGTCATATAATGAATGGATAATAGAAATCGTAAGATTTAAACATATTATAATACTTACCATACTGAGCTTTTCTATTAGTCCACCACAATTGATACATTTCAGCAAAGTCAGGAGTGTTAACTATAGTAAGAGCATTGTTACGAGCACCTCTAAGTCTTTGCTCTACTAATTGCATTCTTTGACCAACATCTTCTCCGTTAATAAACAAGTTTTCTAAAAGACGTTGTTTAATAGCATACTCATAGTATTCATTAATCATAGGATGATCAAGAACTAATAAGTTTCCATTCTCATCTTCTAAAGCACCTTGATAAGAAAGAAAAAGATTTCCTTGTTCAATATTTGTATAAAGAAAACCATTCTGAATATATCCAGTTGGTTCTCTAACATCTAAAGCATCTCTTCTACCTCTGTCTGCTGCAAAATTAAATCTATGAGTTGTATCATAAACTCTAGTTTCATATTTTCTTTTCTCTACAACTTGAACAGCAATCCTTTCTCCGTTCTGACATTCATTTACATATGTACCTGTACAAGAACATTGATCAACAGCTACACCTCCACATCTAGAACAATCAGGTCCTGTTCTATCAAGTATAACATTTTCAGTATGTCTACCACTCATCTCTCTATATCTAATTTCATGACGTATGCAGAGATAAGCAAAGTTTGCTACATAAAAATCATCTGGAAGTTTTACTTTTCGGTTACAGATTTCTAATACGGTTTCTTTAGTACCGTTAATTCTAAGACCAAGGTCGTAGTTTACACGTTGAGCCACCTTAATCATTTGAGCAGGCTCTATCATGTTTTCTGTATCAAACATAACAAAGTCTGTTCTCACCTCATTAAGAAGCTCGTCAAATGTTCTGTATTTAAGTTCAGTTTTCATAGGAGTAGGGATTATTAACGAGACTGACTTTGTTTATCATTAGGAGCATCAGAAGGTATCTGATACATAAGAGTGAGATCTTTTATCACTTGAGATTCTAGTTCTCCAAGAAGATAATCAGGTACATTAAAACTATCATCTTGTCTAAGCTTGCAACTATCTTCTTCACATGTCCATCTACTAATGTCATCTTCAAAGATTCCTTCTATACGTACAGCACTCCATTCAATATTAGGAAAGTAGAGATACTCGTTTAGATACCAGAAGTATTTAGTTTTGTTATACTTAGCATTTTTAGAGTTAGCTATGTTTAAGTAACTACTGGGTATTATGGGTTGAACCTCTTCAGAATTATCTAAAGAAGTGACAGCTCTAATTAATGGACCATAATATCCCTGTAAGAAAATAGGAAGTTTATCTTTAGTACGCTTAATAACGCAATCAGATTTTATACCTGTGCAACAAGCTTCTACTTTATCTATCTCTATAAGCTCAACAAAGTCCATAGTTTGAACAACCCCTGAGAAAGACATAAGTCTATTCTTGCTATCTTCTCTTTTCATTAACCACTTAGCATGTTTAATTACAAAAGAATATATCATTCTATCAGTGATAAAAGCATCTTGTCTTACAGCTTTTATCTGACTACGAAGTCTTGATAACACATCACCAATAGTATTTCTAGCCATTTTATTCTAAATTAAATTCGTCATAGTCTTTTAATAAGTCTTGAGTTTCTATGTCTTTCAAGTCTCTTTGTTTATTCATTCTAAAGATTTTACTAATCTTTATAAAGTTGTCAACTACCAAATACTTTTTCCATTCTTTTGGATAGGTTTGTCCAACCATTCTAGTAAAATCTCTTAGTCCTTTAAATCCCCATAAATCATGGTTTCTAAATCTATACTTTGTTTCAAAGTTGGTATAGAATATTTTAGCAACATATTGATCTGACTCCCAATTCTGATTCTGAAGAACCACTCCATAATGTTCTGACTTCTTAAAGTCTACATTACTTTTCTTTCTTGGACAAGATCCTATAAAAAGATATCCAAGTTGTTCTGGTAGTTCAACACCATCTCTATAGTCTATAACAGTTTGCCATATCTTTCCATTAAACACTTTAATTATTTCTTTAAACTGAGTTATAGAAAGCTCACTGTGTTTTGGATTATCCTTTAGAAACTGTTCATAAAAAGCTGTGTTAGTTAGATTTAACTTTTTTGGTCTAAATCTAGGGGCTTTTAGATCAGGCTTCTTATACTGCTTAGACATATATCCACATTATTAATTTACAAAAAATCTATGAAGTTTCCTAGTTAAACTTTAAAAGTTTGAGCTGTATATGTAAACTCAGAAACTTTACCGCTTTCTTTATCATGTATTTCCATAACAGCTTGACGCTTAGCTCCTACAAATTTATTGTGATAATGCCAGTAATCTGTAGAACACAGACTAGGTAAGTGCTTTATACTAAAGCCTGTATGTTCATTTTCTGTTACATACTCTGTAGTTTTCTTAGAATGAAAGTGTCCTGTATAGCAGGTACGATAAATAGTATTACCCCATTGTTTGGCAAACTCTGTAGCATATACTACTGGAGTGTTCTTTTTAGTTACATCTCCATGTTCAAAAGCAAAAAAGTTGTGGCCATATACCACAACCTTTCGCTCTGAATAGTCTACATTAAAGACTATATCCTTGGTAGGGAAGCACTTTGATAATGCATGAGCCATATGGTAGGAACTCAAACGGTCATGATTACCTGGTATGTATACAACTTCTAAAGTTGTACAGAATTGTTTGATATAATTTATAGACCAATAGAGAGCATCAAATGCCGTAGTATAGGCATCGTGAGCTTTTTGGTCATTATCTAAAGGAGTACCTGAAGTGGTGGTTCCAGAGAATGTATCCATATTAAGAAGATCTCCCCCCACTACATAAATGATTTTATCCATCTTGTGAGTCATATAACTTTTACTTACAAGATTAATAATAGCATTTTCAAACTCTTCTACAATAAAAGAGTTATCTTCTTTACCAAAGTGAAGATCTTGTATAGATAGAACACCTGCACAATCTCTGTCAAAGTTTTTATTTAAATGAACCTCTGTAATCGGTTGATACTCAGGCTTAAATGATTTTAAAACCTCAGCTAAAATATCCTTAGATTCTTTCTTAATAGCTGTCACCATAGCTGATATCTGCCAACCATCATGACGCTCTTTATTCCAATAACTACTAAGCTTCCACTTGGTAGTATCTATTTTTAATAACTCTATGATTTCTTCTGGAGTTCTAGGCTCTGTAGTAGAGAAACCTTTAATCTCTCCCACACCTTTATCAAGATCTTCTTTAAACTCCATCACTCTAGGTTGAGGAGGAAGAGTAGAAACCTGGGAAAACTGAACTGATCTTTTAATTTCTTTGTATTTTTCTATTGAAATTCCTAACTTTGAGGCACAATAGTAATCTGACTTTTTCCATTTAAGAGTGTCCCGTACTTGTTGAACTAGATTCATAATAATATAGTTTAGTATACGGTATATGAAGTTATACCATAGTATTCACAATTTATTAAAAAGTTATCCACATCATTAAAATATAGGCCCCGCTGTAGAAACAGCAGGGCGTATTTATTGGAGGAAACCAACAAACCTCCTATTTATATATTTTTAATACCTATAAAATATAAATCATTTTTTCCTCTGTAATACTTAATTTCACTTTCAGAAAAAAAAGATTTAGGAAGTATACTTTCAAAATCTTCCACTGATATATTTCTATAGTAATCTGTAGTAAATGGAGATGCCCAAGCATTATCTTTACTTGTACCATGTTCAGCTCTATCTGGTCCAGCACATGTAAATATCATAATCCCTCCAGGTTTTATGTTTTGATACATTACAGCCAAGGATTCTTTCCAGTGACAATCATGTTCTAACATTTCTGTAGAAATCACTGCATCAAATTCATTTGGATGCAGATATTCATGAGCTTTAGAGATAACATCTACACCTTGTCCAGGTCCAAGATCAATACCTATATACTCACAATTAGTAAATAAATCTCTTACACTACCATTAATAAAAAGAGACCCCACCTCTAGTACTTTTTTATTATCAAAAAAACTAGGATATTTCTCTTTA
>Ga0181344_1000529_pt1 | contig 15078 bp, 13 predicted proteins | sample Su13VDMLBDD_FD_130098 | JGI IMG/M metagenome (GOLD analysis project Ga0181344, IMG submission 130098) | Freshwater viral communities from Lake Michigan, USA - Su13.VD.MLB.D.D | ecosystem: Environmental > Aquatic > Freshwater > Lake | place: USA: Michigan | collected 2013-07-15
ATAAAGCAAACGATCAGGCACAACTGATCTTAGAGAAACAAATAGAGCTGGCAAAAGGTGCTAAATTAGACATCTTTTCTAATGAATCTGGACAATGTTGGGAATGCGATTCTCCTGTTACAGATAACAGACGCTGGTGTAGTAAAGAGTGTGCTGAAATGGCTGAGAGGAGTGGATGGTGATGGATAGAGAAGACCGAAAAATGACTAGAGAAGAGGCACAACAAGTATTAGATTTGTTATCGCCGGGATGTAAATTGCCCGCCCCTCGCACTGAAGAAGAATTTCTAGCGGGTATACGCTCAATAAGTAGTGAAACAATAATGAATTTATATACGTTATACAAAAAAGAAAGAAATTAAAAACTTTAAAAATGAAATGGCCTAACTTTTATTTTCCCCCAATAAACCTTTGGAGCTACCCTAATATGATAAATGAAGAAACAAATGTAAAAGCTGTATGGAAACCTAAAGAGATTCCAGCTGACCCTATTAATAACCCAAGCCATTACACACATGGTGGAATTGAAGTATTGGATTACTTAGAAGCCAAAGGACTGGATAAAGACTTTCATCTAGCTAATGTAATTAAGTACGTGTCTCGTGCAGGATACAAAATTAATAAGTTAGAAGACTTAAAGAAAGCTAGATTTTACTTAGACCGCAGGATTAAGATTTTGGAGACAGAGTAATGGCTACTGAAGACGCATTAATGCGTTATATAGCAGAGTTGAAAACTGAGATAGCAGAGTTGAAAAAAGATGCATATAGATATAGGTTTGTACGTTCCACCTGTGTTGATGAGGCTCACGTACCTAGTTATGATAAATCTGTCGATGAACACATAAGGAAAAGAAATGCGAGCCTTAATTAGGAAGTGGTTTACACCTCCCCATGTATGTACAAAGTTTAGGCAATATTATGGGTTAAATTTAAAAATATGTGATGAGTGTAAAAAAGAAAGTCCTTTGTGGGAAGCCAACATAATTAAACACCAACGATAATAACTGAGATCAATACAATGAAAGTAATATTAGAAAATTACACAGACCCTATGTTAATAGGGAAATACGCAGGTGTATGCTATGGGCGTGAAGGACAGGATGAGAAAAGATTAAAACACATAATAGATGTTGGGCACCTAAGCTGTCTTCGTTTTGGCATGGCTGTTTTTAAAATTGAAGGCATATCTAGAGTATGTCTTGCACAACTGACTAGAAGTGTGCACCTATCTTATCTAGTACGTAGCTCACGTTATTGTGATGAAGCTGAAACTGAGTTTATATTACCTGAAGCTGTTGAGAAATATTATGATGCTATGGATGGATATTTGTTTGAGGCTAAAGCTTTATATAAACACTTACGTTTATTGGGTGTATCCAAACAAGATGCACGATATATTCTCCCACAAGCACAAGAGACCGAGCTTTACGTATCAGGTAACTATCAGGCTTGGGCTGATTTTATTAAACTTAGATCAAGCAAGTCAGCTCAAACTGAAGTACGTGAAGTAGCACTAGCAATACAGAAAGAGTTACAGCAGGTAGCGCCTATAATCTTTGGAGAAGTATAATGAGTAAACAAGGTAGAGAAATAAGCGATGTTATCGGTATGCCTAATTATAAAATTATTAATGGGCTATTACTTATTGCGGATGGGTTTATAGATTTTGATGACGAAGCTAGTGGTGATGAAAACAAGGAAGAGGTATTTGATTTTGAAGTATTTGCATTAGAGACAGCCTCTGCAAGAATAATAAGCTTATCAAAACTTGCTTATTTATTTGGTGTAGGATTTTTTGTCTCTAACAGTTTCTGGATATATAACTATCTAACTAATTAACCTAAAAGGTTAACCTCACAGCTCATAACTGTGAGGTCTTTAGGTTTAATATTCTTCATCTACTCTCAATTCAGGAATTTCAGCTTCAATCTCGTAAGCATTTTTACCTAAATTATAACCCCTAGTCGCCTTATATTTGGCTTGCTCCCTACCTCTTAGAGAACTTAAGATTGAATCAGCAGTTACTTCAGCTCCGGGATGCCTTTCTGCAAACTTAACAATATTTGACATAACCTTGTCTTGTTCTTTAGGCGAAGCTTTAGCATAGACCTCGTATAATTCTTGTTTACGATCCTTTATAAACTCATTTAACATGTACGCCGAACGAGATGCTTTTGACTTCTCAGCCATATGAGCTGTCTCTACACCTAAACCTCTAGCCACAACATCCCAAAGGCCTATCTCTTCCTTAGCTACAATAGGTAATCCTTTGGTAGTCAATTTACCTTCGGTTGCATATCTGTACGCAGTCATTACATTGCGGATACTTGCTGGCATTAACTTCTCAATTGCTTGTTCATACTTGCCATCAGTCCAAGCCTCACCTGCTTTCATAATATTTGAAACAGTAGATCCTGCAGCACCTAACATTGTTTTTCCAAAGTCCCAAACAACATCGCCTTTCAATGTTTCATTTAGATCAGACTCTTGAATCATAGGTATCAAATCACCAGCACCGATTCTTGGAGTTAAATTTGTGTTAGTGATAGTTCCTACAGGACCATCCAATATCATTTTAATAACAGTGTTATTGATGCCTGAACCACGCATTGCATTCCGCATGTCTTGTTCAAGCGAATGACGTTCGTCATCATCACCCGCAATGTCTCTAATAAAATCAGTAAGTGACATAGCAAGACCTGCCCCCGGCAAACCTAAAGCACCTGCAAACAACCAATGCATTGCATAAAGACTTCCTAAGAACTTTATACCTTGTTTTCTAACTTCTGGAGATTCTCCTTTTAATGCATCATGCGCAGCTTTACCAAATGCAAAAAGAAGTTTAGCACCATACTGTTGGAATTGAGAAGCAATTTTAACCACACCACCAAGACCTGTCTTAACAAGCGAAGATTGACCTGTTGCGCCGAAGTCACCCAAGTCTAAGTATGTGGTATCAATTGCGCTTCTAACAGCATCCTTATGTGTCATACCGCTTCTCATATTAGCAATATACGCAGCAGCTGCTGAAACTTGACGAGCAGCACTTTCTGCTTCAGCAAAAGGTCTTGAAGTTATCTCCATAACTCTTTTGGCTTTAGCAAATGCTGTATTACTTTCCGTAGTTGGTTTATTCTGACCGCTGAATGCTTGCGCATGTACACTCGGCAGTAGTAGACCTTCTGCTCGCATCTTATCCATAGCATCTGGCAGGTTAAACTCATCAGCATGTTTAGCACCTGTGACAAGATTGCCTATGTCTTTACGAGCTTCAGCACCTCTTTTTATATCTCCAAAAGGAGTTTTGATACTCATACTACCTGTGTATAAACCAACTGCAGAGTTAAGCGCCCTACGTGCAGCATTTACACCATGTAGTTTAGCTATGCTCGGTGCACCTTGTAACGGTATAGATGCTAACTGCAAAGCTGCAGATGCTGGCGCAGATAAGTAATAATGAAATACTGCACCTGTTATCGTGTTAATTGCGCCACTGATCTGCTTAGGATAAACTGAATCGGTTATTTGTTTTTTAAATGCATTGTAGTAATCAGCACCTAAGGGTTCATTATCAGGTAACTCATGACTCAAATTATCTAACTTTGTCATAATGTTGTTAGACAATTGAATACGTGGTAACTGCTTACTCATACTTAGAGCATACGTATCAAACGATCTAAATATATCATTTGAGTAACCAGCAGTACCTTTACGATGCAAGAATCGTTTAGCAATACTTTGCTCTGGTCGGCCCATCAGGTGCATTTGAAATAGATAGTCTTTCATTTCACCTGCAACTGTGTCGATATCTTCAGTAGTCTTAATTTTTTCAAACTTCTTATCTACACTTTTCCATAACGCATCTAAGGAGCGATTGCCTGTTAATACGCTACTACTATCTCTTAGGATATCTTTAGTAACACCTTTTGTTTTAATTGAAGGATTATTATTAATAAATTCATCAGCTTCCGCTTGACTCTCAAATTTACTAAACTTTACAATGGGCTCACCAGTGTCTTCATCTATATCCCCATCAGTATATTGCACAGCATAGTTGCCAAAACGCATGACAGGAAAATAATCACCCTTTATTTTTGTATGCTCCATCTTTTTATCAAGGATATCTATTTGTCTTTCTTTTTCCTCAGAGTCCATATCTGAAGTCTTAATTCGATATCGTTCAGCTTCTTCATATGCGCCATAAGATTTGCTATAAAAGTCTTCCATTTTTTTATACATAGCTTTTGATTGAGAAGTCAGTTGTCCCCAACTTACTTTTAAAGCTTGTAACTCTTTAACTCTTTGCGCATAACCTTTCTTCTGATTTAATAATTCAGACTCAATCCTGTTATCTATATTGTTAGGACTGTTAGCATTAGTATCCCAAGGCGATACTTGAAGGATAGTTGCTGAGTTTGCTGTATCACCAAGTATACCAACCTGTCTTCTGTTCTCTTTGATGTACTTATTTATTTGTTTACGTAGATCTAAGTACTCTTCCAACAACTTATTTGTCATACCTGTAATTTCACGGGTATCTTTTAAGATTTCAGATGCACTATTTTTAGACGGAGTTCCATCTTCACTCGGTTTGCCACGTAAGTATTTAGCCCCAATTTCTCTAATGCCCGCTGCACTGAACAGCTCTAAGTACATGGGTAGCTTCTCACGATTGAAACTTGCTATTGCATTGGCTTTCTTTCTAATCTTTGGGACGTTCTCATCAAAACCATCTTTGCCTACGGAGTATAAGAAGTCAGCATGTTCTCCGTATACAACATTTTTAGCTAATAGTAAACCACCAATTTGTATTACTTCATCGGCATGGGTAACAGGTCTATTTCCAGTTTTACCATCTCTATCATAAAAATAAGAGTGTTTAAGCGGATTCATACCGACTTGCTTCCAATCTCCACCTTCAAACTTTTCACCAGTTAATGAACTTTCTAATGCTCTTTGCCCCCGTGCTCTAGCTTCTTCACGAGATATGGGTGCCCATTTTCCAATAACAGTAGCAATAGTTCCTTTAGTATTGCCAGCAGCAATTTTTAATGCCCCACCCTGATGCATTCCAAATGCAACATCTGTTACAGCAGCTACAGGTTCATAACCTATTGGTGGACCAGCACTGAAGTTTGAATCAGAGAACTTGTGTTCACGTACAGATTTTCCACGCAAAGCGTCAGCGAGTCTCTCACCAATTTCATGAACTGTCACCACCCATGCCCAACCTTCTTCTTTAGTATATGCGTGAATGTCAAGTCGTAGTTGCACTGGATCACCTCTTTTTAAAACATCATTTACTATATTAGCCTTATCTTTTTGATTGGATTTTAAAGCTCCTATTAGTTCTTCTTCTGTAGCAATCGGGGGTAATGATTCATAGTTTTCTGCTGGCATTACCCAATCTGCTAGTTCTTTAAAAGCATTACTTAATGTTTGACGGTTATTTTCTAAAGATTTAATTTCACTTTCAGATGCAGTTCCACTTTTAACGTGGGTTTTAATGGTGTCATTTACTTTTTTCATATCTTTAGCAAATACTTCCATTTCAGCAATACGATTTAATACTTCATTATGAGGCATTCCTACCCGTGTGTTTGGGTGTCTTTGGTTCGCCTCAATAGTGCCTACTAATTTTGATTGCCCGTTTTCACGTAAAAACTCTTTCTGTTTATCCGTAAGTTTTTCTTTACTAAACGCAGTCTCTTCACGAGCAGTCTTTTCTGCAGTCTTAGCTTCTCTACGCATAGCATCGACAGCCATTTGTCTAGCATCAGCTTCAGACAATCTAATGTTAGCTCCAAGCTTAGCTCGCATGAAGTTACGTATAGATGCAACAATTTGACGAACTAAAGATAGGGTTGGTGAATTCTCTACAAGATAAGCCAGCGCTTCTTCAGCCACCAAATGATCCGGTGTACCTTTGGGTACAGCAGCACGGGCTTTGACAAACGCAGGACTTTGATTAGTCATCGCTTGGTCTTTAACATAGCTCCAAAGCTTATCGCCAAGCATCTTTGCCATGCCAGCATGTACCCCAACTTCATGTAGAGCAACGCTTTCTATAGTACTAGGTGTTAGTTTGTTAGCAACGTAGTGAGTAACGCCTTCGGCTGTAGTCATACCCTTTACATTAGCTGGATGACCTGTTCCTGGAAGAGTATCGGCTGTGTCATGAATGACCGCCTTACCTGACGCTACAAGCTTTTTCATTTCAGGAGACAATGCTCTACTCAAACTTGCTGTAGTATGACCTGTAGTGGCACTTGTAGGAGCTACAGAATAAGACTGTTCAGCTTTGCCCGCAGCTTCAGTTTTAGCGGCAATCGCTTTGTTATTAGCCACTTTTACTTTAGCTAGAGTTCTGTCTATATTCTCATATAGCTCTTTAGCTTTAGCTGCAGTTGGAGTATTTTTATTAACCTCCGCTACTTTTTTTAATGCGCCTATTAATTTTTTAGCTCCTTTTGGATCATTGATAACATTAATAGCTTCAACTTTTGGAAAAGTAAAAAGTTCTTTGACTAGACCTGATTGTGGGCGCAATCCCAAATTTAAAACATCAGCTTTGCTGACCAACATTTCTGAAGGTTTAATATAATTTTCAGGCGTATAGTCTTTACTCAATACATCTATTAAAGCTTTTTGCCTTTCAGGTGTTAACTTATTTATAGCTGCAGATACTTTAGGATCAGATATTGGTAATCCACCAGCTTTCTCTATAACTTTACCTAACTCAAGGTCCCTAACTCCAGCTTCTGCGACATGCGCTGGTGTAATAACATCAGTATCTTTAGCACCAACCTCAGCATGAACTGCTGTAGCAAAGTCTGTAGCTTTTCTTTGACCAATAGGTTCTTTACCCAGCAAGGTGTCTGGGTGTGGACCACCTTCAGGTGTTTTAGTTAATCCTTTAAGCGCTGTCACTAAGTTAGGCACTTCTAATCTTTTAGCTTCATCAACAACGTCGACTTGTTTTAAAGGACTAACTTCTTCAATGGCTTTGGGTTCAGGTATAACTTCTTCTTTAATAGTTCCTTTCTTACCGCCAAAGATATCTAATGTTTCTCCAGGTTTTAATTTGGCAACTTTCTTTTCTGTAGTAAGTTTTTCTTTTTCAACAATTGCTTTTTGTTTATCAGCTTCTATTTTTGCTTGTTCATCTAATAAAGCTTGTTGTTTTTCTTGAGCTGCTCCTCTAAAAGGAATAGCTTCAGTATATGCAGCAGCTTGCTCAGGAGTAAGTATTTCACCTTCTGCAGTAACTGGCAAAGCTGCACCCCGAAGCTCAGGCGTTATTGATTGTGCAGTTCCTTTTGGTACCTTTTGCTCTAAAGGTTTGTACCCAAAAATATCTTCTTGGCGTTTATTTATACCTTCAACTTCAATTTCTTCTGGCGCAAGTTCTTGCCGTTGTTGAGGTCCTTCATAACCTCCAAAAATATCTTCTTGCGAAAACTTCTTATAACCAGCCGCAGCGGCTTTCTCTTCTTTCTTTTTACGCTTCTCGTTAAACTCTGCTACTCTTTTTGCTTGTTGCTCTGGCGTTAAAGGTACACCTTCTTGCTGACCATATAAGATATCAGGACGACCAGCTGGAAGTTCTGCAGCTTTAGCTTCAGCAGCTTTGGCTTCAGCTTGTTGTTTAAAGAACTCTTCCTCTTCTGTTAATGGTTTGAGTTCTTTGTCACGCACAGCTTCTTCTCGCATCTTTGCAAGTTCTACATCAAACTCTTCTTGTGTTTTGACTTTAGATTTTAATTCTTGAAATGCTTGTTCATTTGTTTTTTCACCTTCACTACCTGCTGTATTTCTGGCAATACCTTCTGCCATGAGTCTTCCGTTCTCTTTGAAAAACTCTGGTGTTAATGCTGTTTGATCATTTAAAACATCTAAACCGATGTTACCAAAGTATTCAATTTTACCAAGGGCTCTATCTTTAGAACTCAATCCTTCTGCTGTAGCAAATGGTGCTCGCATAGTACCACCTACAAGTACACCACCTAACGCAGCGCTACCATAAGCTTCTAATGCTTCTTTATCAGTTAAAGATTCACCAGCTTGCGCTCTACTTAAAGCTTCTTGACCAGCCTCGACACCACCTTCTATAGCGGCTGTGCTACCAATACCGCCTATAACTCTTCCTGTTGTACCTAATCCTGTACGGGTTGAAGCTTGTATGATCTCTTCAGCTGCAGTTTTAGTACCTAATGTTTTTGCAACTCTTTCGCCAATAGCACCAGCTTTCCCTAAAATTTGATTTATACCCACCTTCTCTAACACACCTTGTGCTAGACCTGAAGCTATAGCAGCTCCTCTATCAAACTCTGTGCGAGTACCAGCAGCCATTTGATCTGCTTGACGGTTTATATTTTCACCTGTTGCACTAAGACCATAGATACCTAATTCAGCCAAAGTTGCTGCACCTATACCACCTACCGCTACTTCTGGGGCTAGAGCACCTGCTGTGATGCCGGCGCCTATTATGGGCGCAGTTCTGGCAACGTCATATCCTATAGCACGTGGAGCAGCTTTAACAGACTCCCATAAACCTTCTTGTCTATATAAAGCTGGTAAGTCACTTACACTAGGATAATTCTTACCTTGCTCCCTACCTGCTGTAGTAAGTTCTCTACCAGACTCTTCAGCGCCTACAAGCTGCATAATACCACCTGCTGTAGACTTAGCTGCACCCGCTCCAGCTTGTCCTAGGCTAGCGAAATACCCTTCATCTTTAGGAACTAATTCGCCTCTAGCGCGTTTAGCTTTTTGCTCATCAGTTTCTTCCGCAGGGGTGCTTTGAGTATATGCCTGTACTTGTGACAATACTTCTTCGTTTGAAGCTCCTTCAGGACCTTCCACTCTATATTTATTACCTTGTGGATCTTGAACTTCATATATAGCCATTTATAGTATCCTTATTTAACTGGAGTTACAGACCAACCTTGTTTTACACCACTGTCACCTTGCCCCACATCAGCTCGTGGACCAATTGACGGTGGAGGGGTTGTCCCATAGACTCCTGTAGGATCAAACAGCCTTTGTAAATTTTCAAATTCATTAGTTGCAGATTGTAGCTTGTCAAGGGCCTGTTGTTTAGCATCGGCACCTATTGCGCTATTATATACATCAGTGGCAGCATCTAGTTTAGTTTTTGCCATAGCAACTCTATAACCTAATGTTGGGTCTTTGGCAGCTGTGCCGTAGGACTCGACTATACCATAAGCAGTACCGTAATCCACATCTTTTGCTTTCATAACTTCTTTTATAGCTTGACTTTTCATACCAGCAGCAGTTGGTTGGGCTGAGGTTATTTTAAATTGCTCAGCACTTTGAGCCAATGCTGCAGCGGCATTGGCTTCACTAGCTTTATAATGACGATCTGTTATTTTATTTTGCTGTTCTTGAATCATTAATGTTTCTTTCTTTACAGCAGCATCAATAACTTGAGGTGCGGCCTTCATAAACAGCTCTTGAGCTTTTTCTTTCTTAGCTACAGCCCTATCAATATAGCCTTCATCTTCTAATCGTTTAGCATGATCAAGTTGATATATAGATGCATCTATATCTTTCATAGCTTTCTTATTAGCTTTAGTATCTTCCATAACTCCAGGAAGACCTTCTTTCAATGCCCTCATGCCTGCAACTAATGGTGCACCCGGAGTTGATGCCCAGTTAGCTCCAAACTCCATAAGACGCATACCCATCTGTCTTCTAGCTTCATCAGGAGCGTTAGCTCTTTCATCCATAATCTTCTTACGATATTCAGCGGTAGCCGTGTCTGGACCAAGTTGTTCTTCACGTCTTTTTCTATCTTCACCAATTAAGGCGTCTACATCTTTGTTAGCGTCTAATCTTAATTTCTCAACATCCTGTTGTTGATCCGACATAGCTTGATCAAGATTAAATGGTGTAGCTTTAACTGGGGCCGCAACTTTATCTGCAACGGCAGGCCCTTCTACTGCCTTTATACCTGAAACTGGTGTAGGTGGAGCGACACTTTCAGTTTGAACTGGTATAATTGGTGCAGCATTCGTAGTTATAGGGGTGTTCTTGATAGCTTTTTGTCTATTTATCTTTTCTTGTATTGCATCTTCTTGTGCAGAAAGATCACCTAGTAAGTCAGGCATCTTATCTTTCTCTTTATCTTTTACTCCTTCTTCATTGTTAGCAAACGCAACAATTCCACCTTTAGCTAATTTAGTAGCAAGTACTTCTTTAGCTAAAGCTGTTTGTACAGGGCTTACATTCTTTTGAATAATAGTTTGCAAATGAGGTTTATCTAAATCATCTAACTTGCTACGCATACTCTCTTCAATGGTGCCACCTAGCTTGTATCCTACAATACCACCTTTAGCATAGCCTTTGTCTTCAATAACCCCACCATCAGCTTTTAATGCAGCGTATGCACCTAAACCTGCTGCAGCTAGACCTCCAACTTGACTACCCATACTCGGTTGAGCTTGATACTGGGTAGTTGTTTGGTTAGTCATAGGGATACCACGAATAAGGTTAGACATAGTGCCTAACTGCATATAAGGATATTGTTGAGCGTTTTTATAATCAAGTATTGCCTGATCAATAACTTGTTGTTGTTGCGCTTGTTGTTGCCCACCGACTTGACCTTGAGTACCTATAATGCTAGTATCTGCAGCCAACTGTTGTTGACCTAGATTACCCATAGTACCTGCAGCTTGACCTGCCGCTTGCATGCCTTGTAAACCTAGAGTAGCTCCGAACTGTTGATTTGCAGTGGCAGATGTATATGCATTTTGTAGGCCTTCAGCTTGCATTTTGTTAAGCGCCATATTCCTATTACGCTCATTCTCGGATGCCATAAGAGCTTCACGACTTCCACCAAACGCACCCGCTTGTGTAGCTTGGCCTTGTTGTTGAGCTCCGCTTATATTGTAGTTACGGTTAATCTCTTGCCCTTGTTGTTGCATAACGTTTTGCATATAAGGGGACATATATGCACCAAGCGAGTTGGGGTTAGTTGCTTGGTTTTGATAATTTTGTCCAGCCATCATAGACCCAATACCGCTTATACCTGACATATATGATGCAGGTGCAAATTGACCCGGAGTCTGTAAGTTAGCCGCACTTTGTTGAGCTTGTTGTTGTAATGGGCTAAATGGAGCTACGTAGTCTTGAGCGTTAGTGCTGAAAGGCTTATAGGGTTGAAGTCCTGTAATAGCCCCTGCAGCGTTTTTTGTATACACTTGATTTTCAGCAGCCCCCATCATAGACTTGGTATAAGGTAGTAACTCCGCAGGTATGCTGTTTTGGTTTACTGTTTGCGTAGTATTGCTAGGCGGAGCTGGGGGCGAACCACCATAAAACCGTGGGCAGATGTATGTGAAAAAGAATTTGTGAAGACTACTTGGTTTGAATATCATACATCTAACTCCATAACAATATGTGCGGGACGGTACCCTAATTTTTGTTTCCATAAACGAGCTATGGATTCTCTGGCGTAACCTTGAATTTTTGTACCGCCCATAGTGCGAACCCAGTTCACAAACTCTTGGTTGGTTTCTCTTGAAGCAATAAACTTACCACCTATAGCTGCAACATATGCAATTCTAGCTTTTGGTAAATTTAACCATTGTAAACTTATAACCCCGTGGATAACACCTGTATCATCAGTAGCTACAACAAGGGTGTGCTCCCCACGTATAAGATAGTCTTTAAGATTATCTATAGAATAATAATCAGATATAGCACTCTTCTCAAATACAGGTGTAAACCAAGGTTCAACAAGCGGCCACACTTGCTGTATGTAATTAGTCTCTACATGCTGTACTTTTAAGTTCATGCTAGTTCTTTACGTGCTCTTGAGTTTACAGCAACTTTACCTTTGCCTACAGTTTTGCTTCTGCGTGTTTGTATCCTGTCTACCATAGCTTGCAGAGCTTTTGCACCTGCTTCAGTAGAACCATTGCCTAGTTCAGATACAATACGTGAAGGGATAACAAATTCCCCATCGGCGAGCCTTGCAGGTTGTTTACCACTATTACCTATTTGAGCAGGGATCGAGTCACTAACCCCGTCACCGGGGCCTCTAGTTAAACCTGCAATGCCTCCGTGAGAATACCCGCCTAAGTTATCTCTAGCCATACCACCATTGGCATACGCAGGTTGTACATTACTAACGGAGTTGCCCATGCCATCATTAGAAGTATTAATAACTTGACTTCTTTGTTGAGAATACTGTTGCTGTTGTTGTTGAGCTAATAGCTCACGAGCTTGTTTAGCATAGTGCTCTTTAACCTTTTGCGAAGCCAGTGCTCTAACTTGATCTGTAAATGAGGCTTGCGCATTCCCTTGAGTTGGGGTTTGAACAGCTCCACCTGCCGCATAGAACATGGGTTGGTTTGGCTGTGCAGATGCTTGCGGAAGCGTAGATGGTTGTGTAAATGGTTGTGGTCTAGGAATACCCACTTGCTGTTGTTGAGGTTGCTGTTGTTGCGCCACATAGTCTTGACCTATTTTAGCCGCCTCAAAACCCATACCTGCAAACTTGTTCATAGGTTGTGGTTGCGCTTGAGCAGGGGGTGTAGTTTCGTTATATAAAGGTGGAGGTGTTTTTGCATTAGGAACACCTGTAATACCTCCACCAGCTGCGTAGTATTTAGGCAATGTTTTTCTAGCTGGGTCGCCAGTACGTTGGTAATCGTCAGCCAAAGGTGCTCCCCCTATACCTTGTGTTGCTGAAGGGTCTTCTGGTATACCATACTTAGTATCTAATCCACCCCCATAATAAGCACCTGTAGCTAAATCTGGAAGTGCAGACTTTGCTATAGCTGTAGGGTTGTTTACAACTGTATTACCATAATTAGTACCAACATCCCCTGCCGCACTTGCTAATCTACTTCCCAATCCTTCCGAATTTGGAGCGATAGGTGTTGCAGGTGCCAAGAAAGGAGTAGAGGCATTAGCAGTAGGTGACATAGCTGTAGTAGGGCTATTAGGTAATTCCATTGTCGGTGCGCCATTTACAAATTGGGAGTTAGGATAATTTCCTTGAGGTCCGCTAGGTGGTAAACCGTCTACACCTGTTGGTGGAGTTCCTTCAACGCCAGCCAATGCTCCTTCATCAGCCGTACCTACACCTTTAGTTGCACCACCTATAGCACCACCAACAGCACCTATACCTCCACCCATTAGAGCAGCTTTGCCAGCATCCTCACCTACAGCAGCTGCGCCAGCGGCAGAACCTGCGGCACCAGCAACACCTCCGGTAATCGCTCCACCTACTGTAGACCCTAATCCAGCGGTTGCTCCACCTAAACCCGGAGCAATACCGCCAGTGACAGCACCTGAAACTGCCCCAGATAAAGCACCTTTACCAACATCACCACCTGTAGCTGCTGCACCAATAGCTCCTATACCTGCGCCTAAAGCACCTGCTGTAGCTGCCCCTGCGGCAACGCCACCTAGTGTGGCACCGATAGAGCCAGCGGCTATTGCCCCAGTAACCCCACCTGTGATTGCCCCTGCCGATATAGCTGATACGGCGGCTGTTGATGCTGCTGCTACAATAAAACTCATACTAATTCTCCTAACAGCAGTTGCTGTTCATATTCTTCAAAGGTAGCAGAGACAAGTTCTTTTTCTATGTCGTCAATCTCTGTGTTGGCTGTCTTATGTACGGTGATAAATGTTACATCTGTCTCTGCATACCCAATGCGTTTAACACCGGGTTTGTCCACCATAACATGTGGAGCAGTTAAGATATAAGAATCAGTACCGTTAGATACTCGAATAGTGCCCTGTGCTAGGATAGCTATGTTTTCAAAATTGTGTATATTCCCTGTTAATATAGTCCCTGCAGGGATGAACATGCTCCGTACATAAACGCCGTCAACTTGGTAATGTTTAACAGGGCAATCAACTTGCACTTCATTTAATAATACTTTCTCAATTCGTAATATCTCAGGCATACACCCAAGCTCCGCTAAATTACTCATGTTTTAGTGCCATTGACTTCACCAGCTTGACGATAATTAATTGTGACTTCCTCACCAGAAGTGATATCCTGTAAGGCCACCAGACTTAAATCCATAGACTCTTCAAGAACAAAAATAGCATTAGGTATGGGCGAGTGATTAGTATACCGCCCTGCTAAAACTCTAACACCGTTTACCCTAGCCATTGCAATAAGCTCACCTTTAGTAATGTCCCGTATAGCAAACATCCCTACACCTTCTATAACTGAGTCTTTTATTACAACTAAGCTTGCAGGGTCTTTGTCGTCCATTGTATCTAGTTTAAGTATTACGTCAACAAATTCTTGGGTAAACCCATACTCATTTAAAAAGTCAGTATAGTCTTTACGTATTGTATTTACTGAGTTTATCATTAATAAAGCGCAGATGCGAATGTTGATGTTAAAATAATTGAAGGTGAAGCAGGGTGCACTGGTGAGGTGCCCGGAGGATACGTTGCCGCAACGCTATTGCCTGAATCAGAACTCATTATTAACTGTATATAATCCCCTGCGTTTATAGGTATAACAAGATTCCATGACACAATAGCAACGCCGGGTTTACCCGCATGAATAGAGGGTACAGAAACAATACCTGCGCTATTAGCTATATCTACACCATTTTGTCTAAACCACATTGTTATATTGTCTATACTATTATCAAATGATAGCAACTGAGCACTAAATTGTATATTATAATATCCCGGAAATTCATGTACTACTTTTGTATTATCCAAAGGGTCTAATACAATCTGATTGCTCACATCTGTAGAAGTTAATGCCACAATTAACGGTGTTATCGGTGACGGTACAGGTTGTGCTTCTGATACATATACTCCAGCTGTATGAGCTGCGTTAGTTGAACCATAAACTCCACGAGTAATCCCTGTAAACGTAGTTAGTGTTTTACCCGTATAACCAATTAACTCACTACCAATTATAAGCGAACCTGCCGATAAAAACCCATCAGTGGTGGTTACTTGAATAGCGGCCGTAGAAACATTACTCATGTTTTAGTGCCATTGACTTCACCAGCTTGACGATAATTAATTGTGACTTCCTCACCAGAAGTGATATCCTGTAA
>Ga0181344_1000532_pt1 | contig 14969 bp, 6 predicted proteins | sample Su13VDMLBDD_FD_130098 | JGI IMG/M metagenome (GOLD analysis project Ga0181344, IMG submission 130098) | Freshwater viral communities from Lake Michigan, USA - Su13.VD.MLB.D.D | ecosystem: Environmental > Aquatic > Freshwater > Lake | place: USA: Michigan | collected 2013-07-15
TACTCGGTGCACCCGACCCAGTAGAAGAACCTGACTTTGTACCGAGAGCAATGAGCCCAATGATGGAAGCATTGATGGGCAACAAGGTCAAGAAGTTCAAGACGATCATGATGCTAGGCGAGAAGGGTTGCGCCCAACTCAACTACTGCTATGAGAATCAAGCCGAACTTAGCGAACCCCTGTGGATGTCCGCGTTATCTATTCCCGCTTTCTGCGTAGATGGAGACAAAGCCGCCCACAAAATGTCAGAGAACCATCCCGAGTACGACCCGTCAGAGGTCAATCAGAAGTTAAAGAACATAAGAAAGAACGGTGGGCCACACCACTGCGACACATTTGAGGAGCGAAATCCCGGAGGTTGTGAGGGTTGCCCACACCGAGGTAAGTTCAAGTCACCCATTGTTTTGGGTGTGGAGATTGAGCAAGCCACCGAAGAAGACAACGAAGTTGAAGTTGAAACCAAACAAGGTGTAGTTAAGCACCAAATACCTGAGTACCCATTCCCATTCTTTCGTGGGAAAAAAGGTGGCATCTACGTTAGACCACAACAAGAAGATGAAGAAGGCGAGCCAAAGCTAGTCTATGAACATGATCTGTATGTGATTAAGCGAATGCGGGACAAAGAGTTAGGAGAGATGGCGCTGTTTAGGCATCACCTACCGCACGACGGTATGAAAGAGTTTGCTATTACGACAGCATCCATATCTTCTAAAGACGAGCTACGCAAACAGCTTGCACAACAGGGAGTGATGGCACACCACAAGCAGTATGAAAACCTTGCCACGTATGTCGTTACGTCAGTCAAAAACTTACAGTACACAAAGAAAGCAGAGCTAATGAGAACACAATTCGGATGGGTAGATGGGGACAGTAAATTTATTATGGGTGACAAAGAGATCACCAAAGACGGGACGTTCTATAGCCCGCCGTCATCAACAACAGACTTCTTCGCAGAAAAGATTCACGCCAAGGGCGACATGGAGAAGTGGAAAGAAGTATTTAATTTGTATTCAAAACCGGGCATGGAGGGTCACGCATTTGCTGCTCTTACGGCATTCGGTGCCCCGCTGTTTAAGTTCACAGGCTTGAAGGGTGCGATCATTAACGTGATTTACGAGCAGGCCGGATCAGGAAAATCTACGATTCTGCGCATGTGCAACAGCGTGTACGGGATGCCGTACGAAATGATGGCAATCGAGAAAGACACGCTCAACGCCAAGATGCAACAACTGGGTGTGATGAACAACCTACCCAATACGATTGACGAAATCACCAACATGCTACCCAAGGAGTTCTCCGACTTGGCATACGGCATCAGTCAAGGCCGAGGCAAACACCGCGTCAAAGGTTCAGAGAACGCCCTGCGCGTCAACAATACTTCTTGGCAGAACATGACCTTGGCATCGGCTAACGCCGCCTTCCATGAGAAGCTACAGATGCTAAAGAACACACCGGACGGCGAGTCGGTGCGCTTGCTAGAGTACAAGATCGAGCCCAACGACATAATCGGTATGGCTTACGGCAAGGAGATGTTTGACCACCAACTCAATGAGAACTATGGTCACGCAGGGGAAATCTACCTAAGCTACTTGGTCAACAACTTGGAATCCGCTAAGGCCGACTACAAGATGATTCAAGCCAAGATTGACTCAGACGTTCAGTTCACATCACGCGAACGCTTCTGGTCGGCGGTATGCGCCACCATCATTACTGGCGGTTTGATTGCGAAGAACCTTGGCCTGCACAACTACGACATGAAAGCCATCTACAAATGGATGAAAAACATGTTGTCTGAGATGCGCGTTGACGTGAAGCCCCCATCAGATTCCCCAGTGACGGCACTTGGCGAGTTTGTAAACGCTCACTTAGCAATTAACACATTAGTAGTTAACGGTGAAGTAGACAAGCGCACGAACATGGAGTCGTTGCCGGGTATGGAACCGCGTGGAGAGCTACTCATACGCTACGAGCCAGATACCAAACAGCTATACGTGTCTGCGAAGCACTTCAAAGAGTTTTGCATTAAACAGCAGATCAACTACAAAGGCACGCTCAAGACTCTGACCGACCAGCAAGTGCTCTTGGAAACCGTCAACAAGCGTATGTCTAAGGGTATGAAGTTAGTATCACCCGCCGTGCGTACCCTGAAGTTTGACGCAAGTAAATCTGAATACCTACAAATTGATGCACTGATTGCCAGCGATGAAGATCGAGACAGTGTCGTATCAGATTGAGTGGAAGAAATTCCGCAAGGGGTACAGCTTTTTTGTACCCTGCATAGACGAGAAGGCCGCACGGGAAGAACTAAACCGTGTGGCTAAAAGACTAAAGATGGATATTGTTACAAAAGTAATATTGCTAGACGGCATCAAAGGGCTTCGCGTCTGGCGAGTTTAAGATATACTGAAGATTCAGTTGTCAAGGATGTTAGCTCCATCCCTCCCTTACCCCGCCTAGTGCGGGGATTTTTTATGGTTTATCGGAAGCCATGTTCCTGAGTTCTAATTTCTTTTGCGTAGTTTCTTTTTGGCGCTCACGCATTGGCTTACGGGATTCGACTAACGCACTGCCGAAGATTGCCATATTCTTCTCCGTTGGCACTACGCCAACATAGGACTTACCACGCTCTTCTTGTTTTTTCTCTAACGAATTTACAAGGTCATCGGGTTCGATGCGGTATGAAGGGAAGCCTTTATTGAAATCGTTCATATCGGCGTGAGCTTCTCGGTAATTTCCAAAGTTTTTGTTACGCAGGGCTATGTCCATACGCTTCAAGATTTGAGCACGCTCGTTCTCAATACGGTTTTCAATAGAAGCAAACTTAAAGTTCTTCTCTAACACATCCGCGCTTATTGCTGGACGGAAGCCGATCATCTGCCCCCATAGTTCGCCAGTCTTGATGGAATCAGGGTGCATGATTTGCGCGCCACGATAGTCTTTGATACCTTCCTCGCGCATACGCTCAAAAATTGCGCCGTTACGAATAATAGCCGGGGCTGCTTTCTCTACTGCTTTCTTGGTATCTCCAAGTTTCCACGCATCGTGAGCGTCGGCAAGACTCAAAATCATACTTGCAGTTGGACCGCCATGACTCATAGCCCAAGCAGTTACACCTTCTCTACTAGTCTTTGTTTCTTTAGTGTCACGGCCCCAAGGCATATCAAGGCTTAGTTTGGAAGCAAAGTCCAGTCCGGTTATCTTATTAAGTACCCCATGCTCTACAAGAAGCGCCGCTCCAGTGCCCAGTTGCTTGGGCAGGAATACAGTGCGGAACCACAGATCGAAATTGATTGACTTGAGGTCTTCCGGCCAGTCTGGGTCTTTACCAAACTCTTTCCACGCCCAGCCAAGTAAACCCATAACTGCGCTGTAGAAAGGCACGCCTGTTATACCCGCCACAGAAACTGAAGTACCTAAGATACCGAAGAATTTAATTGCCGCTTCGCGCTTACCTTCTTTGTTGAGGAATGGAATCATCCGCTTGAAGTTAGTCAGGAGCAGGAGATAGGTGTGCAGGGGGAACATTTGGAACTGCAACAGAATCTTTCCGCCAGACTTCTGCATGAGCAGAGGACGGTTAGCCATCTCATAGTTGCCAAGACACTCGTTTGTATCTGCAACTGCCTGCTCTACCGCACGATCGAAGTCGCCATGCTTCGCCATACTTAGACGGAATGAAGCAAGATAAATTGCCTCACGAGATAGACGCTCCATGTTGTGCATCAAACCTCCGACAAGCACAGATGCCATGCGTTTACCTTTGCCATATACCGCAGGGATGTTGTCGATTACGCCACGCTCAGGGTCGATGTACAAATCTTCAGTCGGCGTTGACTTATACCCAAACACTTCTGATGCGTAGCTAGATGTAGTGACGCCTCGTTGCAGCATCATCTTAATTGCCCTGCGTTCGTCGGACGACAAGTCTTGGTTGTTAGCAATACTTGGGGCTACATAAGATTTAGTTCCGTCGGCATTTTGGCGCACGACCCCATACTGGTTCATGTACGTGACCATCTTGGCTAATTCTTTTGCCGCGCCCGCGCCGTGATTTGCTGTGAGGATAGGAAGCCCAGTAACGTATACGCTGAAAGGCTGAATTAAACCCGACGATGCACCTGACAAGTAGAAGAAGAAAGAAGCTTTGTTAGCGGCACCAGCAAGTCCGTCAAGAACTTGATCTACTGTGTCGCCCTTACGCCCCGCAGATAACACTGCATTTACTCGATTCTCAGCCGATTGAACAAATGGATCGTACTCTGGGGTTGGACGTATGGAACTCTTAGCCTGAGACAACGAGTTACGCAACAGAGGGGCATACTTAATCCGTGCAAGCTGAACAGACATCTTTGCACCCGTAGTGTTTATGTTGCGCAGCAAGTCGGTGCTAAAGCCCTCAATACCTTTACGGTGAATAAACTGATTACGGAACGACTGCTCAGGCATAGCCTGTAAGTAGATTTGGTAGATGGCGTCCTTCAACTCTTCGCGTGAATTGACGTCTGTTAGGTCAGATGAATCAATAGCAGTAAAGATTTGACGCAACAACACGCTTTGCTCTTTAGAAGCCTCACGCAATTTCGTGATGTCGTTACCTATACGTACTGTCTTAGTGTCTAAGGCTTCTCTAAGCGTCTGATTCTTCGAAGCTGCAATAGCTTTAGCAACCCTATTACGCTGGCGCTTGGACTCGAACATAAAGAACTGTTTCTTCTTACCCTCACCAACAGACAACCAGAAGTCACCACGGCGCACTAACGGGAAGTACGGTGAAATCTTTTCTTCACCTTCGTAGATGGTGCGGATAACACTGAGCAGATTCTTTTTGTCTGCGTCGGCAATGTTTAGTTGTTCGACTTGTTTGTCCAACAGATCGGAGTAGTAGTCCGTCATATTCTGATAGTAGTACTTGAGCATCTTGTACAGGCGCTGACCATCCGCGCCTAGCTCGTCGTACATACGAGTCAACTCTGGGTCTTTCTTAGTCGAGTTTGGATCGGATGGGTCTATTCCAGCTAGGGTAGAGGTGTAGACCACGTTCTCTAGCTTTCTTCTTAGTTTCCTATCTTTCTTATACTCTCGTAAAATAGTCTCGGACATTTCGCCAACTTTAGCCAACAGGCTTTGAGACATGCCGCCCATCTCACCTAACAATTTGTTGGTGTTCTTGAGCTCGGGTACGCTCTCTTTTGTCCACTCGGCTAAGAAATCAAATGTAGGTATACCAGCAAGAGTGGTCTTAGTTGCATCATCCGCAAACTCGTATGCTTCCTTGATGATAGGAATAATCTGCTTAGGGTCTTTTACTGCGTGCAATAAGCTGATTGAGTCGCCAAGTTCCTGCGTAGTACGTGAGCGTTCTGTCTTAGCGAGAGCATCGGCAACGGCTTTCCTAATTTGTTTTTGCGCTGCTTCCGCTTCTTTTTCCGCCTCGGTTTTTGGCATGACCGACAGCGAGCGTTTACCAGTCTCGGCAAACTCGCCCGTAGCCTTCAGTCCCTGCAACCCACCAAGTATCTTCTCGGAAATCAGCATCAAATCGCTCAGGGCGTTTATGTTGTCTGGAGAAATCTTGAAGAAGTCAGCAAACAGGCGTATGAAACTACTCCAAGCAGTTGGCTTTTGCTCGTTCTTTAGTTTGTATATGCCCGGAATTGTTTGTAAGAACTCTTGCACACCTTCGTGTGACAAGCCATAAGCAACCATCTCGGTTGGCGTAAAGAAGTCATAGCTAGTTTCCCCAGTATCAGGGTCTACTGAAGCAGTGCTAAGGATCAGGTCTTTTATTTCCTGCGGTATAGCGTTTGGATGGTCGGCAGGTAAAGACCAACGGTCATCAACAATGTCTTCGACACGCGCAGTTAGCGCGCTTAACCTTTTTACAAACGATGCAACTTGAGAGTTACCGTTTTCTAAGCCAAAGGCTATTCGCCTATCCGTAGCCGCATGAAGCATCTCATGCAGGATAGTCACGTTGTTTACGCCCTGAGCACCTTCGCCCCAGCTTGCGCCGCGAACATATACGGTGTTGGTGTCATGGTCAAACAGGCCGTACGCACGGTCCATGTCTTTTTGTAAGTCGGCAGGGAGTGTGTCACCCTTTTCGTAAACCACAAACTTGACGTTGACTACGAAGTTGCGCAGGATGCCAGCGAGCATACGCTCGAACGGAGTACCGTCTTTAGCAATTACGGTCAGTGCTTGAACTGCGTTCTTTGCTTTGGCAAACTTAGGGTTGCTCTTACCACCGCGCTTGCCAGCCTTACCTTTACTACTAGAGTATTTAGCCCCTGTTGTATATGTGCCTTCACTTGGGCTCATATATTCGTTAACACCACCGATCAACTCTTTAGTGTTTGTTTTCTTACGAACCTCTCGGCCTTTTGTAATCTTGTCGAACTCCGCTTGAGAAATTTTGGTGCGGTCATTAAGTACTTTTTTAACCGCTACGCCCAAAGCAGTGCCACGATGGTCCTCTTCTATGTCCATCATTTGGCCGACTACATACGCTTTTTTGGCTCGCTTATCTTCCTGAGCCTGAGCAAGGGCTTCTTCATTCTCAAAGCTACCTTCGTCTAGAGGGACGTTTGCTTCCTCGAGTTGGTTTTTTAGACTGCTTTTATTGTTATTAAACCGATTACTTGCGGTAGTGTATTTTGTGCCAGTCTCTCTACGCTTAACATCTTTAACAGCTTTTACCTCCGGAACGTCTGCTTTACGTCCGCCACCCGCTGCTCGCTTGCGTTTAACTTTTTTATTGCCGTTCTCGTCCACGGCTACATCCGTAGTATCTTTAGCTTTTGTAGCTTTTGTTTTGGCTTCGGCGGCCGCTGCTTCCGCTTCTGCTTTTCGTCTGTCGATCTCTGCTTGTATCTTATCTACGCTTAGATACGAAATATCAGACCCACCAATTTTTGTTTTCGCTTCTTCAAGTTCGGCATCCGTTGCTGTCTTTAACTTTTCTTCTCGGCTAAGTTCAACAGGTGCCTGTTCTTTCACTACTTCAGTAGTAGCAGTTTCTTTTACTGCAGTGGGCTCTCCAGCTTTTCCGCCATCAAGCTCTGTAACATTCTCCCGAGCAGGAACCATTCCATCTCGTTCAGGTTCTGCAACTCTTTCGGCGGTGGCTGCTTGATCGGCTGCACTAAGTGCTGCATCGCTTGTTCTATCTGCGGTTGCGTTAGGTTGTCCAGCATTTGTCGCTCCTTGTGTAATTCCACGTTTTTGTAGTTCTGTTTCAATAGCCTGAATTAAAGGTAAGTTTTTACCCGAACGCTCTTGTAACGGAGTTTCTTTGTCAACTACCTCAGGGGCAGTGTCCGGTTTTTGTTGCTGATACGCAAGAGTCTGTTGAAGTGCTGCATCAGTCCACTTACTTACGTTTGGCACATTTTTAGAAGCCTCGGTGGAAAGTTCATCCTTGATGCCGAGTTTTTTACGCGCCATACGGCGTGCGTCATCCAAAGAAATGCTTGTGGTATCCGCAATTTGTTGCGCCAATGTATCTACATCGGTGGCTGTTTCAACTGCCGCAGGGGGAGCGGGTGGTGGAGGTGGTTGTAAGTTGTCTTCGCCCGGACGTGCTTCTCCTAATGCACCTAAGTCAGTACCAGCAGGAGGAGGGGGTGGGGCCTGTTGTTCTTGTTGTTGCTGAGTCTGCTCGGGAGTCAAAAATCCTTTTTGGCGAGCGATCAGGTCGGACAAACCTTCATAACTTGTATCTCGTTGATACGCACCTTCTCTTGGCGCGTTAATCTTGGATAAGACTTCACCTGTTTTTTGAGCGCCCTTAGCAATAGCAATAGTTCCACCAGCAGTAGCGCCAGCCTGCAATATCGTTTGACGTACAGTTTCTTCTAGTTGTTTGTAGAAGTCGGCAAAACTTGGGTTCTGATTGAGGCCCAACTTAGGAGCCATATCAATAATATAGTCCAGAGTGGTAGTAGACGCTTCAGATGGAAGTTCTGTAGCAATCGCTTTTGCCACATATTTAGGGACGCTATCCACACCATATTTAGCGATATGCGCTTTTAAGCCCGCAAGGGCTTTAGTCATACCAAAACGCTCAAAAATCACTTCAGAAATAGACAAAGCAATACCGCGTGTAGCAGAAGCAGTGCCTGACAGACCAGCGGCTCGGCCTTCGCCGTAAGAACTACCAAACTTTTGGATAGCTGCTTGAGCCAACACGGGTGCCGCAGTACCAGTAAGTGCACTTAAAGCTATAAAAGGTACTTGCGTTGATAAGCTAGTCATCGCCCCTTGAGCCGACTTCTCAAAAATACTTTCACCTTGCGGTATAGCTCTACCAGCTTCGGCTTCAATGCGGAGATCATTTAAAAATTGATTACTACGTTGCTTGTTTCCACGTAGATCAGCATTAGCGATAAGTATTCCCATCCCAGATTTAGATAGATCGGACATGGCACCAGCGCCAACACGTTCCCAAAATCCAGCGCCTGAAAGTTCTTTTGCGCGGGCTGCGGCTTCTGCTCCGGCTTGTTCGCCCACTACATCGCGTGTCATCTGCTGCAAGTCAGGGCGCATGTACCCCGTAGACTGCCCCATAGCATCGCGTTCGGCGTCTTCTCTAGACCTGCCCTGCGCCATAAATCGTTCTACTTGTGCTTCGTATCGAGGGTCTAATACTTTGGCTGCGGTAGGTGACGCCTGTAGCATCGTACCCTTATCCATAGCTTGATACCGACCAGCGATTGCCTTAGCCGCACGGCCATAAACATCGGGTCTCTCGGCTAGTTTTGCTAACGCCCCAGCGCGTTCTTCTGCGGGCATTGCATTAAGTTGCGCCTCAACTGCATTTGTAAATTGGGGGTTTAGGACTGCCCTATCTTCGGTAGGTGCAATCGGCGGAAGTTTCTTACCCTGTAAAACGCTTTCTTTTCGTGCTGGCGCATTCATTATTTCTGCGCCAAGGCCACCACCCATGATGTCACCCGTAGGTGCTATCTCTTCTTCTGGAACTAATGAAGCTACTTTTGCTTTAGTAGGCGCAGCTTTATTTGCGGTAGGAGGTTTGAATACCTCCCACTTGTTATTTACAAGGTAAGCGCGTTCGCCCGTATCGGGATTTTGAGCAGTCTGTTCTGGTTTAGTCCACTTATCGCCGACCAAAAACAAAACTTCTCCCGTATCGGGATTGAACGCTTTTTCCATGTCATACCTTTATTGACGTTTAAAACCGGGCGGGGGAGGAGGGGCACTACCGCCACCGCCGCCGCCACCACCAACTGGACCCGGACTAGGAGTAGTCCTATTGGGGTCCATATTACGCTGACGCTCTATCTCCGCATTCCAAAGCGCGTCGGCTCTTTCTGGGTCAGCTTGTCTAGCTTCTATGTAATCAGGGTTAAATGCAAACGCTTTCATAGCGTTTCTAACTTCCTTAGTTTCTCCAGCCGCAATCTGCTCGCGTGTCAAGTCAGCCTTAGTCTTACCGACATCAGTAGTCTTAGCCTGAGCTATAGCGCGACGTAGCGCTGTGACCACTTTTGTGTTTTCATCACTTGGGTCTTTTTCAAACGCGATTTCAGCCGCAGCCAACTGCTCTTGAAGTTTAGGAATTTTCCCCGCACCACCTGCGCCAGCGCCCGTACGAACGACGTTGGATTTTGCCAAGTTGTTAAGCACATTTGCTGCGTTGGTTTTGCCAAGAATGTCGTTCTTGTCGGCGGCAATGAGGTTTTGTTGGAGGCTGGCGTAGTCGGCACGAGCCTCTTTGCGTAGTCCCATTTTCTCGTTACGCTGCATACTTGCAAGGCTGAGTCTAGCCTGTGCCATATGGTCTTCTGCAACCTGTTGTGCCTGTTCAATTTCGGCCATACTAGCGCCTATTTTGCCTGCGCCAGCACCTAGCCCACGCGCTAAGTTGTTACCTTGAAGCACGAGCGGGATAGCTTGGAGTAACGCCGCACCTTCGGCTCTGTTCCTTATCTGACCCTGCTTAGCAGCTTTCTGGTCTAGATACGCCTGTTGGGGAGCGTATGGGTCTGGCCCCACGTCTCTCAGCATACTATTGACGTATTCTTTTTCATATCTTCCACGCTCAGCCGCATCTGGGTTGTATCCTTTGCGGTCAATTAACGCTTCGCTAAGGCCGTACACACGGTCGCTAATTTTCTTATGTAGTACTGGGTCAAGCACGCGCTGACCGCCGATCAGTGAAGCAATATCAGTCGCCTCGGAGCCACTGCTATCAACTGCTGCATCTGGGTCTGATACTGCTCCAGCCCTTGCAAAAGCCAAGATACCACCACCTGCGGCGTTCACAACCCCGTCGGCCATTTGCTCAGGCATAGCACCAGCGATACCCTTGTCCATAGATGCTTCTTTAGATAGAGAATCTAACCGCTCCATAATTGCCATAACTGTTTTGTCGTCGCCCCGTGCTTGCGCATTTCGTAAAGCGTTTTGCAGTTGTTGTGGGCTGAGCGTAGAAATAATCTCCGCAGTGTTGTCTTCGCTGGTTACCGAGTCTTTATCGCCAGCGTAGGTTTTTACTTCTCCGCCGTTAGCGTAAGAGTCCATCAAGCCACCACTTGCAGCCAACTTACTTAAACCCGCAGCACCTAAGCCGAGAGCCGTAAGGTTTTGCGCAGTGCTTGGAGGCGCTTGGTAAACCTGAGACTGCGTGTTCATACCCATAGGCGTGCCACGAATCAAGGTAGACATGTAACTGAGTTACTGGTATGGGTAGTTCTTCTGTGTGAGGAAGTCTTGATACGCAGTGTCCAAGCCTCTTTGTTGCTGGGCTTGCTGCTGAGCACCGTACTGATTCTGTAGCGCGTTAATGCCCATACCTTGTTGGTATTGGCTTGTTCCCAAGTTACCCAACTGACCTGCGGCTTGATTAGCCATGCCATAACCTGCGAGTTGATTCTGCAAGTTTTGGTTGTACTGATTCTGCGCGTTGCCAAACGCTGTGTTGTAGCCCTGACCAATAATCTGGTTCATGGCTGTGTTCTTATTGCGCTCGTTCTCAGCGGCCATGATAGCTTCGCGTGAGCCACCAAATGCACCTGCCTGAGTAGCAGCAGACTGTTGTTGTGTGCCAGTAATGCCGTATTGACGTTGAGCCTCGGCTAACTGAGGAGCCAAAGACATCTGTAAGTACGGGTTCATGTACCCGCCTACTTGATTCTGGAACCCACCTGTTGTAGCCTGATTAGCCACACCAAACCCGCCAAGACCTGCGCCTAATGATGCAGCGGTAGCCTGACCAATCTGGGGCGCAACAGTCATGTTCTTTGCACCTTCGAACGATTGCTGCTGCATTGGGTCAAACCCAGCAATCCGATTACCGCCATAGGCTTGGTACGGGTTCTGGTTAATGTCAGTAAGCGCCGCACCTTTATTTAGTGTTGCTTCTGCATGGCCTTTTGCCCAATCAGGCAAGTCTTGGGTTTGCGTAGTAGATGAGGAAGGTGCTGGCGAAGAAGAACCACCACCCCCAAGGATTAAACCACCGTCAGCTTTGCGATAGGTTGCGGAGTCACCGAACGGTTCTCCGAGTGCTTCTAGTTGGCGACGTGAATAACTCATGACTGCTCCAAAATTTTTGTGAATAACTTGTCAGTTAATTTATAACCAAGGTACTCAAACAAACGCGAATTGTCCATGTGAATTTTTGTGTGCACAATGATACGATTCACGCCTTCTTTTTTAAGCTCGTCTTGGGCAAACTGGAAAAGACGGATTCCTAGGCGACCTTTGCGGTACTCCTTCTTCAAGAAGTAAATATCCTCAAACGCCGTCTTGCATGACTTGTAATGCAAATGCGGCTGCACGACAAATATCGCATAGCCAATAAGCGCATTATCCTCTCTAACTGTTATACAACGCAACATCCCAGCAACCTGTAGACGCCCATATGCTTCATAGTCGGGCAAGAGAGGGAAATCTTTGGTGACACATAACTCTTCGTAGTGCTCGGGCAGGATTCCTCTTAGAGCCTCAATGAACTCGGCGGGGTCTTCAGAATGATAGGTTGTTGTCATGCTGGCAGATACTTATCTGCACGGGTGTTCTTGGCAACTTTGTTTTTGCCAACGGTTTTCTTTCTAGCAGACTGGATTCTGTCCATCATGGCGTAGAGTCTACGTGCGCCAGCCTCGGTTGAGCCATTACCCAATTCAGAAACAATACGAGCAGGTACAACAAACTCACCGTCGGCTAAACGAGCAGGTTGCCTCTTACCGATTACAGCAGGTATTGAGTCAGATACGCCATCGCCCGGCCCGCGAAGTAGGCGACCGCCGTCAGAATAACCGCCCAAGTTATATCGCGCATTGGAGAGTCCCCCCATAGCCAAACCCTTCATACCACTAAGCCCTTGCTCCATTCCGGCGTTGGTAGTATTGCGAATATCCATCTCTTCTTCGATAGCACGCATAGTGGCAGTGTCATTGTTTGCCTGCGCTTTTTCGTATGCTGTCTTGAGAGAGTCGTCTAATGTTGTTCTATACGATGTTGCTTTACCGCCGGAAGCCATGCGTGGGCGCTGGTCAAAACGACCATGAGATAAATACCCACCACGAGCATCAGCCGCACCGCCACCGCCACCACCCGCAGCCCCGCTATCGCCAGAAGAAGCATCAGAGCCTCCACCCATACCGGGGGCACCACCACTAGCGTCAGCGGCTGCGGCAGCAGCAGAAGCGGCGGAGGCAGCATCACTTGCCGCGTCCATACCATTTACTGCGTTAGCCGAGACACTGCTTGTTGGAGACATAGCATCCATTGCCGCTTGTGCAACCGCTGCCGCTATTGGAGAAATAGATTGGTTAGACACGGCGTAACCAAAATCGCCTATAGCAGAACCCGTGGGGGAGCCGTTAGAAGAGGAGGATGACGAAGTGGAAGCTGGGCCACCGCCAGAACCGGGACCGCCAGTATCGTTATATATGTTTACATCAGTGTTCGCTGGCAGGGCATCGGCAATACCGCCTGTATAGCGTTGGGTTTGTGGGTCGTAAGACACACCGCCACCAGCCATTCTTTGCTCACCCGTGTATGGGTCAACCGATACATCCCCTGCGCCCATCAATACGTTTTGAGAGATAGGGGTTTGATATGGGGTAGCGTATGCGTTGTTATGCAGGTAGGCTTGGGGGAAACCCGTATTAGCACCAATAGCGTTGTCGTTAGACATTTGTTCTACTGGACCGCCACCTGCGTAGCCGTACATAGACTTGGCTTCTTCGTCTGAAAGCGTTGTATATTGAGGTCTAAAGTATGTATTTTCTACGCCAGTAGCCCCAGCCGCAGGAGTTGGCGTTACCATACCAGCGTTAAATTTGTAACGTGGGCCAGCCGGTTTCTGGCTAGTAGCCGCAGGCATATTAAGTTTTGCCTGTTGCCCCATAATAGGAGCCGCCGCCATTAAGCCTTGTCTGGCCAGCCCCATGTAGCTTCCGCCACCAAGAGTTTTAAATTTGGCCCCTGTTGGGTCATCAAATAAAGACTGAGCGCCTCTCTTCATCGCATCAAACCCAGTAGCTGATTGCCCAAGTTGATTTTGGGTCAGGGGGTTGCGAAGTAAGTTGTCTCTATTCATCAACTCTGCTTGTTGTTCAAAGTCAACGCCAATAGGGGGTCGGGAAGCAAGGGGTCTAAAAGGGGTCGAAGCAGGTGTTGAAGCTGCGACTTCTATACCGCCGGGGCTAGTAGGCAACCCGGAACCCACCTGTGCAAACTCGTTTACAGGGGCACCATAATCCGTTAAGTACTTTGCGCTTTCAATTGCTTGAGCATTTGCTTGGGCAGTTGCTTGGGCGGCTTGTGCGAGTTTTGCCTGCTCAAACGCTTGTGCGTTTTTAATAGCCTCGGCGTTCTGCGCGGCGTAATCCATAGAAGCGCCAGTTGATGTCAATCCTGCTTCTGAAGTAGCACCAAGACTTGTCAAGCCTTCTCCAAAACCATACCCGCCATAAGCGCCCATACCAGCAGACAAAGCACCCATCAGACCTGCTTTGGGGTTAAGCAAGTAACTGCCGCCGCCAACCATCATGGCTGCCATAGGAGCGCCAACACCAGTAGAAGCCAAAGCCGCACCTGCGACCATAGGCAAGATAGCAGACAAGAAGCCCGCTTCGGGTAAGCCAGTCTCAGGATTGATTGTTAGTTGACCACCATGTGCCATAGCCAAATCGTTGAGGCTCTTCACCTCATCACGGGACATGTGGACAAGCGTAGTGTCGGGTCCACGACCTTTGTGGGCTATATGTTTGGCAGCAAGTTCTAGGCTCATTTTTGCCTCGTAAAAGGGGGGTTAATCGAGTTTATCACGCCTTAATCCTTAATGGGTAACTAGATGCAGCCCCACCAGATGTGTCGTAGTAAATATCACCTGAACGTAAGTTAGCAAAATCAGCCTGTGTTGGCAGGCTAATAGACGGTGCGCCCGCTAGGGTTGGTGTAGAACAACTTAAAGCAGAGATGACTTGGGCAGGAAAACCGCCAGTAGCAGGTGTCCTTTGTGTTGACGCTATTATTGGACCGGGGTTATCCAGTGCATTGAAATACTGGCGAAGAATACTTAATAGAGCATCTACAAAACGCTGGTCGTATTCAACTGGAGCGGCTGGTAATCGTGGGGCGCTTACACCTTTGTTTGCCATACTTACCTCCTACCATCAGCACGAACATCAATACGAGGAGCACCTAGTTGCCATTGTGTGCCTAATGTATTTGACTCAAGTTTGAATGCCATCTGACGACCGCGAATACGCACGAATATCTGTTGTGTAAATTGTTGTACGTTGTATGCCGTAGTGCTTGCGTATGACTGCGCACTTGTTACGGCAGGGTTGTCGGAGTCACCGTAGTTGGCACCGGGGTTTTGACGGGGACGGACCGTAAAGTTAACGGAAGGCGCTGCTGAGGTGGAGCCATCAAATGTGACGTCAGGTATGAGACGCCATACAAAACCAAAATTATGACCATCACCAATA
>Ga0181344_1000533_pt1 | contig 14954 bp, 7 predicted proteins | sample Su13VDMLBDD_FD_130098 | JGI IMG/M metagenome (GOLD analysis project Ga0181344, IMG submission 130098) | Freshwater viral communities from Lake Michigan, USA - Su13.VD.MLB.D.D | ecosystem: Environmental > Aquatic > Freshwater > Lake | place: USA: Michigan | collected 2013-07-15
CCACCACTAATTTGTAAATATTGTTGTTCAAAATCACTCATGTTGATTCTCTGATCAGCAACATATATGAACTCATTAAACTCAATCAATGACTCAGGCGCCCCAACCAATCTTAATAAACATTCGACAGATTTTCTCGTACCTTTAGATTTAAACAAATAAGCCGAGTTAAGAATGATGTTTCTATAGAACTGATAATTTAATTCTTCAGGTGTTGGTCCAACTGACAAACCAGGAAATAAGTTAGTTTGTGGTTGGAATACTGATGTTAATAACTGTTCGTTTGTTATTGGTGAAAAGTTTGTTTTCCACCCCAAAGTTTGAGCTAAGTTTTTAAGAAGTTGTGATGGTATGTCGTTACCCACATTATAGTTAACACTATTCATGTTAGCCAACGCTGAAATGAATTGTGTTGTTTCGTCAAAACTTCTACCGTAAATTTGTAATACCTTTTCTACTTTTTGATCTTGGGTATCAAACTCTTTAAATGCCCCCGTAGTTAAAAAACGAGAAACTAAATTTGTTTTATACTCATCTAAACTAGTTGCAAGTATGTTGATCTTCTCTAAGTAATTTTCAAAATTTTGAGAGATGATATCTAAATTCCACTTACCATTAAGTGGGAACGTTGCGGTTTCATTAGTAATTTTATAGTTTCCATCGTCTTGCACAACAGGAACCGTAAAACTAGAAGTGTAGATAGGGGTTATACTTCTATTTAATAGGAAATTCTCAACTTGGTCTAATTCCTCGATGAATGTCTTTGTAACCTCCATGTCGTTTGGTCTAATCACCAAATAATCGGAAGAGTTCTGAACTCCATTAAATGGGTTTCCATCAACACCAAGTGTTAGTACCGTAGAATTATCGTTAGTTGGTATAATATAATTTACTTGATATGCGACACCATTCACATACAAACTATATTTTCTATAGTTTGCCGTCATATTTCTTAAATAAGAAACAGGTGATTCTAATAGTTGTAAATTTCTTTCGGCATTTGTTGTAAAATCAACATCAAATGGATTTCTAATTGCCGAAAGTGGTAAATCAAATGTTGTGTCATCTTCAACAGGATCATAACCGATATTTGTTGCAGTAAACGTACTAATAAATGAACTACTCACATTTGAAACTTCAAGAGCCGCTGGGAAGTAGTTTATGATCCTTGTAATTGAAACTGAGAATCTTTTAACTAACGATCCCCACTGTGTGAAGTTAGTTACTTGTGATAAATCATAATTAGGATAAACTCTGAAGTTGTTCAGTGCGATTATTCTTGATTCATCAACATTTTGTACGTTAAGTGTTTCAAGCGATATAGGTTCTGAGAATGTACCTATGTTAAAAGTACGATTCTGTTTTTCGGCTATGGATGTGGTAAACGCGAAATTAGCTTGCGTAAACCCACCCCCATCGATTAGTTGTAATCCAACTAACCCATCAGAAAAGGTACCTTCACCTGAAGCGGGTACTGGACAAGTAAATTTCTGTGTCGCCATTAACCTGTTATATTAGAAAAACTTTTACTAAAATCTATATTTGTTCCTCTGTTCTGACGTACCTCATAAAGAAGACTATTGAATTGATCTTTAATTTCATATAGATTAAATTGTTGATAGATGTTGTTATCTGTGTCGTAAATTGTGTATATACCGTCGTTAATTGATTTGGTTTGATTACCGTAAAGTGCTATTGCCAATGTTGAGATGTCTTGATCAACAATTTCTATTTCTGTAGTTATAGGATTAAAGAACGTATTGGTAATAATAATACTTTGATTAGGTTGACCAATAAACGGAGTGGCACTTGGTTTGTTTGTAGGTGCCGATGATGGTGATAAAGTACAGAACATTAAGTTAGTCGCTCCTTGCACATATCTATATCTAATTGATTTCTGAACCGTGTTCGCTAAATTCTGAACTACTGGTTCACAATAGAACGATGATGTGATAATTCTAAAGAAATTAGGTATTTTTGTTCCATCAGGATTAAGGTATTCAACTCTAAACCCTACAAGACCTTGATTAACAAATTTATTTCTAAACTGCGCAGGAACATTATTAAGATCAATAACAAGTCCTTTTACGTTAGGTAAAGATGATAACACACCACAATCGGTGATTAATGTTCTGATCTCAGCCGGTCTAATTAACAATGTATATATCCCAAGAGCATTGAATTGATCTGCCGGTAATTTTAAGTTATATAAACCACCTAAGATTTCAACATTAGCATTCCCTCCTGTTGCCGTATTATGAAAATATGGTCTTAGTACGTCTTGAGCATTCAATGTAGTTAAGACAAAATTTGAAGTGTTGTCTCTACTTGGTGTGTAGTTTAATATTATTTCTACATCTTCGGGACTTACGTCAGCCCCTCTTATCGTACCATAATTTCCTGTAGCCATTTAATCGTTCTTTTTAATAAATATTTATGTTGGGACTTTTTCAACGATGAAAAATTTATACCCGTAAGATTCTAAATCTCTAATACTATCCACCTCCCCTAATCTCTCAACATATTCCATAGGCGAGTACTTACCTCTTTCAATATAGATGTCTGTTTGTACCTCAGGTTGATCAATAACGTTAAGTAACGCCTCATTTTTAGTTAACCCTGTTAATATTAAATCACCAGGTTCAAAACCATAAGATTGAGCAACATAAATAGTAAAATCTTTATAGTCGTAGTATGTCACGTCATCTATGGTGTAAGCCGTGTAAGTGTTAGTTGGATCCGGTCCGTAAACCGTTCCAACAACCCCTGTCGAACCTGTGACTTGAGTACCTAAATTATATTTACCCGCAAATAAGTTATACTTTGGACCAATAACTGATAAGTCATCAATTGTTGATATCGTATACCCCGTTATAGTATATGGTACGGTAGTATAATTGTAAGTGTAGAAATCTTGGATATTTGTATTAGAATCTCCCGTATAAATGTAATCGTAACTGATTGGTGTTGAGGACCAACTACCTCCAGCTGGTACGAAAAACGCCTCACCCTGAGGGTTTGGTATGTTAACACCTGTATATGGAATCACAATTGGTTTAGTAACCGTAGATATACCCCAAGGAGCATTTGCCTTTAATGTGATTACATAATTTTGTGAGGTTGATGTCGCAGGGTAAGTATGGTTTAATGGTCCAGTACCTGTTACAGGTTGAGATGTCCCATCACCCCAATACACCGTGTAGTTTATTAAATCCAAATATTTTACAATATCAATTTCAGAAGTATTGTAAAACGTATAAGTGAATGGATTAATAGTTGATGCGGTTGCAATGAAATTATTTAATATTTCTTTTTGGAACGCCGCTCCATCAAATGCGGAATAATAACCTATATCGATGGTTGTTTCCGTAAGTAAAATACACAAACTAAGATCTGTTAAAAGTGAACTTCCGTTGGTACCTCCCGATAATACAACATTCATTGGTAAGTAATATCCAGTATCACCGGTTAACGTATTAATCGTCTGTGCCGTTATAGGACAACATGGGTCGATAAGATATGTGATATCTGTTTCTCCCGTCCACGGTACGGTGATTAGGTCCCCTACTATATTTTCGGGTGATATTATATATTTGTAATATTGTTGTTCCATTATGGATTTACATATTCATACCATTTTATGGGGGTTGTAAAATCCCCTACTCTTTGTAGGGTATCTGTTCTTTTCACTTCATAAGTTTTATTATCATAATTCAGATCCACTAAGTAATAGAAGTAATTAGCGTTATTAAATAAGAATTTATTAGGTAGAGTTTGAGTTTGTGGTTTGTTAGTCATTCTAACAAACACACCTTGTCTTGCATCAAAAAACTTAGCGCTCATATAGAATTTTGTAATATCTATATAATCCCTATCTCTTAACCAATAAATGAAGAAACCTTCTTTGTCTCCAATATAATCCAAATTATATTTAGGTTTCTGTATTAATTGTGAAGCGACTAAAGATTGGATTTGTATCAATTGTTTTTGCCCCTGCGTTACGGGTATTACAACTGTTATGTAATTCTTTTGTGTCTTTTCGTCAGGCGTATCATAAAAATCCAATTTGAAGAATGATTTTACGAAGGGTGGTGCAAAATAAAAAATTTGATCCGCAGAAAACCCTCTATTCAAATAAGACATACCCCAATTCGCAATTGTTACTGTAGTTGCGGTTATTGGTGTTAGATAATTGTAAAAATAAAACTCATAATTTACCTCAGTATCTCCGTTTTGGAATTCGTTGTTAGTGAATCTTGTAGTTTCAAAATTTAACGGTAAACCTAAAACTTGGTTTATCATTTCAGCTTCGTATTCCTCAATAGCCTGATCCCTTCCCGAAAAATCCCAATCCATATTTATCGGAATATTCAGGTAAGTATCTAACTGATTTTGTAATATTTTAACCTTATTCACACTCATCGATTATTGGGTCTTGGATATCTGTTATATTTGGAGTTGTAAGCCCTCCTATGTAATTACTTGGTATATTGTAAGTTTCGGGTGTTATTCTAAAAATTGTATTAACAAATGGGTAGTGTCCATTATTTAAGTAAGGGTAATCAACACCTAAACCATCACTATCAATAAAACCATAAGGATAAAGATCTCTCCATCTAAATCCGTTTGATAGTTTAGAATAATACGCATATGGAGGAATCCCTACTGTTGATTGACCATTTCCTTCTTCAATGTAATCAGAAAATACCCTAATTGTGATTGGGTTGTGGGGTTGGTAAAAATAACCAGGTGGATTTGAACTTGTTGTTGACCCACTTGTAACATTAAACCATTGTGAGTTGAATGTAAATTTGTGGGTGTATGTTGATATTACCCTTTCAAGTTGATCATAATTATTCCATTCACAGTAATCCCCATCGATTGTATCACCACTTTGTAAGATACCATTGTAATAGAACGGACCTGTACCTATACTAGAAGTATAATTTAACTGTGGTACCGATGTATTTGCATTTCCATTGTTTCTATCCCACCATGTAGATGGTTTATTATTTATTGTGTACCTATTGAAGTACCAACCTTGCCTTAAATTTCTTGTCCATCCAAAATAACCTCTCCAAATTGTTGTAAAGAATAGTTGTGTTAAGGGTCTTTTTTGATTATCTAACAACCCTACAATATCTATATCACAATTAAAAGATAACGTATATGATCTAGAACCTTCTTTTATTGAGGTTCTTGCCATTTGTCTTGGTGTAAGAGCGGCAATTTCACACTTTTTATTATCGTTAAATATGTTTCGTTCAAACCCTGCATTGGCTAAGACATTACAATCTTGTGTTGTCATTATTTTATGTCTTCTTACATAATATTCACTTTTAGTTTCCGCCGAGTTAATTAGATTTAATACTCGTTTGAAGAACCCTTGACCGTTTGTTTGAAACGTAGCACCTGTGTACCCAACATTAGTGATATTAAAAATATACTCTTCGGAATTAAAACCAGGATCCCCCAAACTCGATACTTGAAATAGGTTTTGGGTTCCGTAACTGAATGATAACTCAACATACTCACCAACGGTTAGCCCATGTGTCATTGGGCATTGGAAACTTATTTCTCTATTGTTTAATTCACTACCCACTAAAATGTAAAATGGAATCCCGTTTGACGCAACCCAAGTCCAAGTTAAACCTAAATTTGGTTCATCAGCTCTAAGAGTTTTATTGTAAATGTTAGTAAATGGGTACGTCAAATAATGAGACCAATTATATGTTGTGGCACTAACCGATTTAAAGGTTAGATGTTTTTGTGGGTTAGCGGTATAATATGGTACACCCATATCTGTCCTAATAAAATCAAACTCTTGATATTGTGGAAACCCATCCCAAGGTGTGTTCTGATTTGGGAATGGTGGTACTGCCAATAAATTCCCACCGGGAAATGCGGAAGAAGTATTGTTAATTGCATTAGTATAATATAAATTATCCCTAAATGGTGAATATCTTGTCGATCCAGTATACGCATTAGAAAACACAACCTGAAACTTAGTTACAGGTCTAAATAGTGTGGACGACTCTCTTTCTTGATCGAATACAGTATTTAAACTCAAGTCAACACTTCTGTCATACTCAACCAATTCTTTGGTGTTTTGATCTAAAGTAATACTAATAGAAGTGTCCGCATTTGGCGCTTGAGCAAATCTTTCAGTTGGTAATATTATTTTATATGATTCGTCAGCCATTAATCTTGTACCTCAATATAAAGTTTATAGAAAATATCTAACGCAGTTTTACCCACATTTAATCCAAAATAAAAGTGATAAGGCGCTCCGACCACAACTGGATTACCACCTGGTACACCATTTATGACATTCCCTGAATTTGGGTTAGTCGTTCCATTAGTATAATAGTTCGTAATATAACCCAATCTAGTGGTTGTGGTATTATACTTTTCATTAGGTGTTTCAAAATCTAAATCCTGATATTTTTTTGTAAAAAATGTACCACTTGTTGTATTGGTAAACCAGTTATTATTCTCGGTACCAAAAATTACACTTGATGATGAAATTTTCCATTTGTAAAAAGGAACGACTTGTGATTTAGCATAACCAAAATTATTTTCAATTAAAACTGGTGTGAATTGATAGGTTTCAATACCTGGTGACATAATTTTTCTGTACCTTAAAGAATCTTGACTCCGATTAAAGAACACGCCAAAAACTGGTTTAGAACTTGGCGATGGCGTTTCTTTACCAATAAAAATTTGGTCGTTTGAATTAACAATATCACTCACAAATGGTAATATTTTCCATTCTGAATTTATGGATAACATCTGTGAAAAGTCCCCATCGATTCTTGACCCTCCTCGGTTATTGTTGAAAAACTGTTCTATTGACACTCCTTCATCTACACCATTTGGTAATAAACTCGAAATAGTTGTGTTATCAATTATTCTCGATAAGAAACCTATTTGGATTATATCTGAATTATCTTGATAAGAAGTCGATTTCAATTGGTCGGTATAATATGACCCAAAATTTTCATTACAACATATTTCTTTTATGAAACTATCTCTTGGACCTAAATCGGTAATAGTTGTTGGGAATAAAATTTGTTTATCATTATACCCATAATTAATTGCTAATGGTGTTGGTGGTTTGTCTTTCCCAACAAAATCTCCCGTTATATCATTATACGGTGATGACCTATAAAAGAAACTATTTGAGAATGGATTAAACACCGCAATATCTTTACAATATTGGTACGATGCGTCTCCTTGTAAGTCGAAGGTTGTTCTTTTTAGGAACGCCGGCATATATAGGTTCCCATTAACCCAGTTATTTTGGAATACTTGTGCAAATACACCTCTACACGCAGCAAATGTTATTGTAAATCTCGCTTTCCATTCTAACAATAATTGTAAATCACTTTCGAATGCCCCACCAAATAGATAATTACCATTACTATTAGGGTTTAATAAACAATAACAACCGTTTTTAACTCGATTCGATGGTAAACTACAATTCGTATTTACCCCAATGTTAGTACCCGAACCACTATAACACTGAAGAGAAACCATACCATTACAATCCAATGTATCTAATAAATCTCCAACAACCGTGTTTTGATCAGATTTATTTTCAATTACATCTCCAGGGTCTAAACTTGGGTTAAGTACTGTCGCATTGTTTGCCTCATCATATCTGTAAAAAGAAAAATTTGTATTAAGATGTAAACCAAATGTGGTTATATCAAAAGACCCACCACCCGGAGTTTGTGTATTAGTACTTGTTGGGATTCTATCACTCCTCATGAACAAATTACTTGATGAATTAAAATTAACTTTAGTATATAGGAGCGATGACAGGGGTGATGAGGGGTTTGTTGACTGTAAGTAATAACCTAAATATCCTGGTGAATAAACAAAATTCGTTTTGTAAAACCAAGCGTTACCATTTGAGTTATTTCCGAAATATTGTGCAGATTGTTCGGATTGACCACTTGCGTTGGTCTCTTGTATCATGTCTTGATTTAGTATACTATTATTATTTGTAGCAATGTATGATCCACCAGCGTAGTAATAAGGAACAAGTGGTAATGAATATGTTGCGTTAACCATAAGAATCGAACCCCCCGTCAAATCGTAATTATTAACCAATCCAAATGGGACATTAAGTGGGGTATAAGAATACGTGTCATTATTCACAAAAATTTCATCAGTACATAAATAATAGTAAGGCATTGTAGATGTAAATGCGCTATAATTATTAGGATTAACTGAAGGTGGTGTAATACTAAATGTGAAACCAGAAAAATACAATCCATTAGTTTGATTAGAACCAAGGTGTGTTTTTGGTCTTCCATCACTAGACGCTTGAATTGGCATGTTCAAATAATATGAACCTTCAACGGTTATTGTATCAGGTGTTGGGATTCCGAAATATAATGATAAATCGTATTTTATTGTTTGTTTGTCGGTATTTGGGTCAACTCCTCGTGTGAGAAAAATAACCTCATAACTCCCTTGGTTAATTAAGAAGTTTATAGTTGGCGGTAAAGGGGTGATATCGTAATCTTGGTCATTATTACCTTCCGTTAATGTGGAACAATTTGGTTTTAAAATAGTTTGGAAGTAATTTAAAACTTGTTGTGGGAAATATGCGAATTGAGAAAAATCCGCCAATGTTGTGAAATCTGAGACCGTTAATCCCGTAACAACTTGGTAATATTCTAAATCTGTTTGGTATCTTAGGTAATCTTCTTCTTGTGATGCCCCGCTATTACCGTATTTTGATGATTGGGTTATTTCAATTGTAGATTGTAATCCAGTCGCACTACCAAAATTATTATAGTCAGCATATTTGATAATTTTTGTTTGCTGACCTAACGTTGTATATCCCGTAACCGCAAAAGTTCCAAATTGATTCTCACTTGCACCTGTAAGTAAAATATTAGATGACGATATATTAGGGTTTTGGAATGTAACCAACTGACCAATACCCATATCAGTTAAAGTCCCTGGTTCAACAAAAATAACCATTAATTGATCGTAAAATGGTTGGGACCCTAAGCTAGGGTTTACCGTAGTTTTTACTCTATTAACAGGGTTAGGTGAGAATGCCGTAAAATATTTGTCTCTTAAATTGAATGAATTAAGTTTCTGTTGAAAGGTTTCTCTTCTTGGGAACGCCCAATACCTATGATCTTCAGCGCCAAATGATCGGCTCGCAGATATTAAAAAAGGTTGTGGGGCTCTTCTTAAAAGTAAATCACCATAACCTGATGTTATTAACGATATCCCATTTGTTTCTGATGAAGTATAGTCATATCCAATCATGGTGTTAATTAAATCTCTTTTTGATCTACTACCCACCGCAGAAGTAATATCTCCCGCTAACACTAAAGATTCAATACTAGAGTATTTGTGATTCCCTCCTGGTCCAACGTCACCACAATTCTTTATACCACCCTCTAAATCGTCAGGGGCATATCCACTTTGATTAATTTGCCAAAAATCTACAAGTACTGAATTAGTTAAGAGATAATTGTTACTTGAGTTTATTGGGGCAAACATACCCGACCCTTCAATTACATTTATTAATGAATCATCAGTATTACAATCACAATCACAAGCAGTACATTCCGGATAATTTATCATAGGTAGTGATAACCTTATTGATAATTGTGGTGCATCCTCATTAATGAGTTCTAGTATCCAATAAGCAAAGTGAGCCATGAATAAAACAAAAATAAAAACCGGTGTTAGAATATTAATTAGGAGGTTGAATGCAAAAAATAGGAAGTCAAAATTCCTAATAATATCATTTACAGGATATGTGTTTGTCGTTGTTTTACAAGATCTATCATCTATTTCTTTGATACCTAAATGTTTTGCTCTACCCACTCCGTTTTTATATCTGTCCACAAACAATGCGGTCGTATATACTTTGTTGTAGTTGAATTCGTAAAAGGAGTCCTCACAATTAACAGCGCTTAATGGGTCAACATAATCACTCCAATCTAAACTAAAATTATATGATCTTAAAAGGTCGAAAAGTTCTCTAACATAATATGTGAACGATACTATTGATTGTTGCGATGGATCAATCGGAACTATGGTGATTGCCATGACATCATTCTGATTAAGTAGAATCGAGTTCAAACTTTCATAATATGGAACACCGTTTACTGTGATGGAATAGCTTTCAACGTTTTCAGTTGTGATTTGACTAACCCCTTGATTAAATGATGCTGCATATATTTCAGTGAGCGTACCTGATGGATATACGATGTCTATATCAACACCAGTAAATTGTGTTAAAGGATCATATTGATAACCTAAAAACCAACCATGTTCTTTCACATTAGGTACTAAATATGATGCCCTAACATATGAATTTGATAAACCTTGTTCGTTAACCCACTTCATTTTAAATCGGTATTTACCTTTAGTAGGTATACCTATTTTTGGGTCATTAGATATAACTTGATTACCGAACTCATCTGTTGTAATATAATCTAAATTCATAGGTACATTTACAACATAAGCACCATTATCATCAATAACTTTACCATTATCAGGAAGGCTGTAAGATTCTAAGATTGGTAACCCATCTCCATCCGCATAAATTGTTTGTCTAATCGCTAATATTTGTCCCGGACCGGAAATTAATTCACATAAATTTCCCGTATTATTTTTTGGTTTACAGGTTGACCCGAAACTTAATCCTGTTGCTGTGTTTATGGTTGAGAAAATCGATGATACCGCATCGTCATCGGTTGTCGACATGATTGATCCCATAAACACGGCAGAAGGTTGTACTTTAACATTTGCCAACTTAGTTAAATCAAAATCAACTCTAGTTATACCAATTTGACATTGTTCTTCATCACCCCATAATGGTCTTACATCAACATTAAAATTAAGGTTTTGTATTTGTGGTAATTCATCAAGATTACTTGAGGTCTTGAATTGAGACCCATTCACCTGTTCCGCTGTGGCAACTCCTTGAATAATTAAATCTTGTGGGTTAAGGGAGAAACACCCGATGTCTGATAAGTCAACATCCATCACTAATGTTTGATCACCGGTTGGTACACCAAATATCATGAAATCCCCACTTTCATTTGTTTTAACGGTAAACCTATAATACTTGTCGTAGACCTCAATCCACGATTGGTTTAATAATACATCTTCTCTAGTTGGGAATGTACCTGTATTTGCGTGTTTGGAGTATGATGGTGCCGATGGGAGTAAGTTATATCTATAACCGTCCTCATTTCTATCCGATAAATTTTGATAAGGATATAATTCTCGAATAACAGGATTTAGTAAGTCACCTTCTTCTAAGGGAAGGAAAACAGAAACACGAGCATTTGGTACTCCGAATCCACCATTCACTAATACCCTACCCACAACTACACCGTAGTCCGAACAGAATCGAGTATATAGATCTGTTGTCTGAATTTTTAAAGATAATATTTCTAAAAATTCAAAGTCCTGGTCTAAGTTTACATTAATATATTTGTCAACCCCGACTTGTGTTCTTATTCTGTATGAATTGGGCATTCTTTTTTTCCTTTTTTGATAAATAGTTTATTTCCTATTTTCAAAAAATAGTCGCATAATCAAAAAAATAAATCACTATGAAAAACTAACCGTTTTTAAGTTCAATACTCTAACAACTATATCTTTGTTAGGGAACCTAATTTGGTAGATCTGAGATGGTTCTGCAAATATTGTGTCAGCAACTAACTCTATTTGTTTTGTTGCCGTATTTGAGTATGGTTGTGATGTTTGGAAAGACGAGTATTGACCTCCGACTTTGTTAAAGAATCTCATATCTGAAATACTAATAACTCCATTCTCAGCTTGTATTAATCTTCTCAACTCTGATACAACAACATTTTGACCAAGTTGTCTACCAAATGGGCTAAAATAAGTTGTAATTATATCGATTACTTTACCGATCACCGCTCCTGAATTTTGTGTTGCATCTAATACAACATCACATTCAACACCTAAATCAATCGGTTGAGCACTTTCAATTGAAATATAATCGTTAATCATTCTATAATTTGAAAGGTAGTTCGCAACATTTTGTTTAAGTGTGTCAGAAATAACATCGGTTAAATTACCACTAACATCATATGACAACATTTTAATTTTAATCTTGTTATTTTCTTCTGTGATCGCAACTTTAGCCGGTGCACCGTAGATAGATGGCATCGTCTTAATAATTGACTCGTAGTCATTCACAGTAACAGCTCTGTTTTGTGCGGCAAAGTTAAATGTTACCATTTGTCTAACGTCTTCGGTAGTTGGGATGTTTGCTCCCCCGATAGCCGCAGTCACATTATTACATCTTAAACTATTAATTACACTTCGGTTAGCACTTGATGAAGGACCATTCACCGAAAAAGATACTGTACCAATTTGATTAATTGTATTGATACCTAAATTACTTGCTTGTCCACCACCCACTCTATACTGAATGAATAAAGTACTGTTTGGTTTAAGAGCACTACCTAAAGCTAAATTGTTTGTGTAACGACCTAAATCGAATCCTTTACCATCTAAAGTAAATTCTCTTAATTGTTCTTGAGCAGAAACGTTACCACCACCAAAAGTTAATTTACAAAAACTTTCAGGCGTATACTCACTCATGAATTTTTGACTTGTTGTAATATATCTACCAACCTTAATGCCAGGTTGATCTGATGGTTTAGTTGGGTCCTCAACAAATACTCTATCTTCAACTAAAGCCTTAACCTCATACCATCTATCAGCACCTAAACTAATAAAGTCCTGTGGTGGTGGTACTGTTGAGTATTGTGTACCATCTTTAAGTAAAACACTTGTTATACCTAAAACATTTTTTTCAGGTAAAAATAATTCAAAATATGGTCTAACATCATTTGCGGTGATAACTCTTTTGAATACTTTGGAAACCCCATTCACAACAACTTCTCTTTTAGTAATTGTGTAATTTAATAATATTCCGTTTGAGTCGAAATTAGGTATTTTAGTTCTGTTTGGTGTACCCTCTGAATTAATTGCCGAAGCAAAATCAATATCATATACAGTTTCAAATGGTTGACCAGCACCATTAACTATGGATCCACGTCTAAGTATACCACAATATCTTAAATCTTCAGCGTCACCATAAGCAGGCACTGTAATTGAGAAATCGACCAAAGCAACTGATGGTCTTTGTCCTGGTATTTTTAATCCATACGTTCTTGCGATACTATAGATTGATGATCTTTGTTGTGCAAACTGAAGTACGGTTTCTTGAATACTTCTATCTATATGGTATTGTAAGTTGTCGGTTACAGCAGCGTTTAAATCCAAAAATACCGAGAATACACCCGCATCATTAAAGTTCTGAACAAGATCCGGATAATAAGTTCTCGTGAAGTTAATCAACTCCGCTCTAATCGCTTGGAAGTCACGGACCGTATAAGATATTTTTTTTTCTGCCATATACTATTAAATATTGATAATTATGAAATCACTTGTGTTAAAGGCGGAATCAATAATTTGATAATTTATTTTAATTTTTGCCGTGTGTTCTAACTGAGCAATGTTAGTTACTCTAAACTCTCTTCTTTCATATTCATTAATAAAAGTACCTTTATCTTCAAGACCCGTAGAGGCATCTTCAATTGTTATACTTGTTAATAAAAGATTCGGCATATATTGACCAACAGTTGCCCTAATCTCAGCTTCTATATCTGAGAACGTAGGCCCATCTAATGGTTCGAAGATAAATTCATATAATCTTGTACCAAAGTCAGGCAAATAATATCTTGTACCTTTTCTTGTAAGAAGAAGATTGGCTAAACTATTTCTAATTTCTTGATCAGGAGTATCGGATAAATCCAAATACCTACCATTAAATGAATCCCTGAAAGGAAATGTTATACCGTATGTAATTCCATTAGACATATAGTATAAATATAGTGTCGTGATATTTTCAATAAATAGTTATGAAATAAAAAATCCCGACATAGTGTCGGGATTAGTGTCGCGATTAAGATGAACATCCGAAACATTCAAAATCTGAATTCTCGGGTTTTTGTGGTAAATTCACGTATTCAACCTTCGGAACTTCTGTTTTAGTTTTAACTTCTCGTTTTGAAATGTCAACCGCTAAGTGTTTAGCTCCCGTTGAAATCGCCTTTGTTCTAACATAATAACAAAGTGTTTTCAATCCTTTTTCCCAAGAGTGAAAGTGTGATGAGGTAATTTTTGATAATGTTGGGTTTGACATGTAGATATTCATTGATTGTGATTGATCAATGAATGGTGCTCTGTCAGCCGCCATATCAATTAACTCACGTTGCGAAATTTCCCAAATGGTTCTATATTTTGGAATTAAGTGTTCAATTCTTTTAACTTTCTTGTTGTAGTTTTTATCTTCAGAATCAAGGTAATTGTTGAAGTTAATGTTTTGAATTGACCCCTCATTAATGATAATTTCATTTTTAAGGTCCTCACTCCAAATACCAATCTTCTCGAAATCATTAATCAAATACTTGTTTACGATCATAATTTCACCACCAACAACTCGTCTGTTAAAGATCGCAGAATGTGCAGGTTCAGTCATTTCGTATGATCCTGTAATTTTTGCGGAAGATGCAACTGGCATTTGTGCCGTGAACAATGAATTACAAACACCATAATCAGAAACACTTTTCTTCAATTTATCCCAATCCCACATTCCTGACAACTGTGTTTGATCAATACCCCACATATCGAATTGGAATTCTCCTTTTGACATTGGTGACCCGTTAAAGAATGAATATGGTTGGTATTGTCCGTTCATACATAACTGATTACTTTCGTAAATTGCCGCATAGTAGATTGTTTCAAATATATCTCTATTTAATTTTTTAGCCTCTTCAGATGTGAAGATGTAATCCATCAAATAGAATACGTCAGCTAAACCTTGTGTCCCAATTGCAATAGCTCTTTGTTCTAAACCGCCC
>Ga0181344_1000534_pt1 | contig 14945 bp, 18 predicted proteins | sample Su13VDMLBDD_FD_130098 | JGI IMG/M metagenome (GOLD analysis project Ga0181344, IMG submission 130098) | Freshwater viral communities from Lake Michigan, USA - Su13.VD.MLB.D.D | ecosystem: Environmental > Aquatic > Freshwater > Lake | place: USA: Michigan | collected 2013-07-15
AGACAAGCGCGAACCCAATCTTCCGTATTTTAAGTTGGCTGAAGGGGTGTCTTAAAAAGTGGTAACATCCCCCGCATGAACCGACTTCCCCCCGAACTTCACCTTGTGCATGGAACGCAACAAACGCATAAAGGCGGCAAACTGCCCGATGCTGTGCGTAAACGCGTGCCCAAAGCCGATTGGCTGGACAACCCTGACGCATGGGACAGGGATGTTTTTATTAAAGAGACTGCCGACTTTTTGTGGGAAACCTACGGCATTGGCAGCGACCAAGACAAACACGTTTTAGCTGCGCTTGCTAACCAAATGGAGATTTACATTAAGTGCATGAAAGGCGTTGCCAAGGGCGGCATCATCACGCAATTCAACAACGGGGCAACTGTTGGCCCAAACCCGTTCCTAACCGCTGGTGACAAAGCCTTGAGCCGCGCTGTGGTGCTGATGAATGAACTAGGGTTAACACCGCGTGGACGCTTGGCTACCAACAAGCAAGAAGGCGGCAAGTACAGCAAATTGCTTGAAGGCCCATGACCTACGAAGATGGGATTCTGTACGCGGTACAAGTTGCCCGTGGTGAGATACGCGTTAGCCGCATGGTGCGCTTGGCGTGCCAAAGATTTTTAAATCAACTGGAAGACAGAAATTGGGCGTGGGAATTTCACACCGCTTATGTTGAGCATTTCCTAGAATTTGCTGCAACGCTTAAGCACACTAAAGGCCCGGACGCTGGCAAACCGCTGGTGCTAGAGCCATTTCAAGTATTTTTAATTTGCGCCATATACGGGTTTAGAAGCAAAAAAGACCCAACGCGCCGCATGGTCACCGATGTGATTGTGTTCATTCCGCGCAAAGCGGGTAAGTCCACGCTGATTGCCGTCATTGGGTTGTACGAATTAAATTGGGGCGAAGCCGGGGCAGAGGTCTACACCTTGGCAACCAACCGCGACCAAGCCAGCATTGTGTTTAATGCTGCCACCGGGTTTATTGATAATATGCCCCACGATATAAGGCAGCTTTACAATCCTGGCAGGTCACAAATTACCAAGGCGGGCGACAGCCAAACCAAATTTAAAGCGTTAAGCCGCGACACTAAAAAGTCGGGCGATGGCATGAACCCAAGCTGCGCCATTGTGGACGAAGCCGCGCAAATTGTGGACAGAAACGCCATTGAGGTGCTGCATTCTGGCATGGTGGCACGGCGCAACCCGCTGCGGATTTACATTACAACAGCGTCATTTACCAAGGAAACCAAGTTTTACGAAGACATGGCGATGCTGGAAAATATGCTAAACGGCGAAGCGGAAGACAATCCGCATTGGTTTGGCTTGCTGTACAGCTTGGACCCCGGCGATGATTGGCGTGACCCTACAACGTGGGCAAAAGCAAACCCCATGCACGGCATTAGCGTCTTTGAAGAAGCCATTGCGGAACGGGCAGAACAGGCAAAGCACAAACCCGCTGCGCTAAATGAATTCCTGTGTAAGACGCTAAACATTTATGTAAGCGCAAATTCCGCGTGGGTTGATCGAGGCTACTGGGACAGCGACAAATGCGCGTTAAGCTCACCGCGTGAGCCTGAGGCAGTTTTCATTGGATTTGACTTGGCAGCAACGCGGGACTTAAACGCTGTATGCACGCTTAAACGCTTTGGCGAAGATGATTTCGAAGCAGAGTGGAAATTCTTTTTGCCAGAAGAAGGTTTAGCCCTGATACCTAAGCACTACGCCGACATTTTCCGCGTGGCTAGGAATTCTGGCATATTGCACATCACCGAAGGCAACGTAATGGATGACCGCGAAATTAGCGACTACATCATTGCTCAGGCGGGTAAGTACGACATAAAAGAAATTGGCTTTGACGCTTACAACGCAGCAAGTTTAGTGGCACGTTTGCATGAAGCTGGCTTACCTGTTAAGAAAGTTGGGCAAGGCATGGCGGTTTTAAGCAACCCAAGCAAGCACGTTGAGAAGCTAATAATGGGGCATCAAATTAAGCACGATGGCAACCCGTTTGTTGGCTGGCAGCTTGGCAACTGTGAAGTTTATGAAGATGTAAACGGCAATATTAAGGTACGTAAAAACGAAGCTGACAAAAGCGCAAAGGTTGATGGCATAATCGCTTTAATCATTGCTATGCACTGTTCGCTGGATAATCCCACAATGACAGGCTTTGGTTTCAGAACTTTCTAAGGATAAAAAATGGGTATCTTTGACATTTTCGCTAGAAAAGATAAGAAATCAAACGAAAGCAATACGCTGTTTGGGCAAACCGCGCTTGGAAATAACATTGTTTACCAAGGCAATGACAAGCGGCAAACAGTAAACACACAAATTCTGTATGTCACCACCAGCAGCACCACAACTGCTGGACGCGTGGTGGATACGTCAATGCTTACGCGTAACAGCACTGTTATGGCGTGTATTGGGGCTAAAGCGCGTGCGCTGTCGCAACTGCCCATAAAAATCATGTCGGAATTGGATGATGGCACTTATATTGATGCCATCAAAGACCCAAGCGTAGGGCTGCGCGACAAAGCCAAAGCTAAACAAGTTTATAACTTGTTGACAGTGCCAAACAACTTCCAAAGTCAATATGAGTTTTGGTATCAATACATGATGTGGCACGAATTGCTTGGGGAAGCATTTACGCTGTGGTTTAGAAAAGACCAAGAAAGCCCAACGCAAACGCCAATTGAAATGTACATTTTGGACAGCACGCTAATTGCTGTACAACTTAACCCGGCGCGTTATCCTAGCTACAGACTTAGCACGCCAAGCTACGGGTTTAGCAAAGATCAACCGCTTTCCGCGCATCAAGTAATGCACATGAAAGATGCAGCATGGCAGGGTTCCGCTGGCTTTAACAAAGGCATTTTGGCTGCTGAACTTGTTGGCTTAGATCAAGATATTGACCTGTACGCTAACTTTGTAATGCTCAACGGGGCTAAACCAAGCGGGATGTTTATTACCGACAACGTAATACCCGATGCCAAATATAAAGAAATTGCCGCACGCTTAAAAGAAGCGTGGAGCAGCATGACGGGAAGCCAAAACACCGATAAAAGCAAGCCCGGTCAAGGTATGTTGCTCGACCAAGGCATGAAGTATGAGCCGCTAAAAATGTTGTCATTGCAAGACACTGATTTAGCTAACTTAAAAACACAGACCATGAAGCGTATTTGTGGTTTATATGGTGTACCTCCCGCAATGGTAGGCATTGCTGACCAAAAATACAACAACACGCAAACCATGCTGGATGAATTCTATAAATCCACCATGTACCCACTGATTGTTAATATCCAGCAGAAACTCAAACACCATTTGTTCCCCGGTTACCCTGGTTTGTGCGTGCAATTTGATACACAGGACTTTTTAAAGGGCGCACCGCTAGACCAGATGAATTTTGCACAATCAGGCGTAGCTGCTGGTATTATGACTCCTAACGAAGCCCGGCAATATTTAGGTTTGCCCCAAATTGATGGCGGTGATGTATTGCAAGACAAGAAAAAAGTGGAGCCAATACCCGGCACAAGCCCACAAGATACTGGCGGTGGGGGCGGCAATCAAACGCGAAAAATGAACATTGGTAAATAAAAAATGTCCACCATTTTTAAAAAAGTGGTAGCATCCATCCAAAGTTACGAGCCGCAAAAAGCGTATAGGCGCGGCAGACCCCCGAAAACAATAAACGACATAGACCGAACAAAAGTTGATGAGGTAATCTATGACCAAAAACTTACTGATGGTTTGCGAAGCAAAACTGGTAACAGAAGCCCAGAGCGCAGCGGAACCGACAGGCAAGATTGAAGCCCGTGTAACCACATGGGGCGCACGCGAAGGCGCAGATGGGCGCAAGTTTAACTATCAGCCCGAAGGTTTTATGGATTGGGCTAATGAATTTACCAAAGCTGGTCGCCCACTGCCAATGTTTTTAAATCACGCTGCGGACAATATGCCCGTGGGTGAATGGCACAGTTTTGAATTTGACGATGCTGGCATGACTGCAACCGGGCGTATTTATATGAATACCACCGCTGGTTCTGACTTGTACCAAATTATGCAAGAAAGCCCAACCATGTTTGGCGGCGTTTCTGTTGGTGCTTATGCTGAAAGCTATATGATGGTCAACGCCGATGGCGAACCAGACCAAACTGATGAAGCATATTTCCAAATCACCAAAGGCGGTTTGCGCGAGGTAAGCGTGGTTATGTACCCCAACAACCCACAGGCAGAAGTGCAAAAGCTGGAATATTTCCGCGCTGATGGTTCTGCCAATTTAAAAAATTTGGAAAAGGCTTTGCGCGAAGCAGGGCTGTCCAAAAAGGATGCGGTCACTTCCGCGTCCGTATTCAAAAAGGTGCTGGAGCAACGTGATGTTGTAACAACGCCTATTGATAACGCGCCGCAACAGAGCGATTCCGATGCGGATGTGACCGAAACCGAGATTCTTGAAGCCTTGCAGCAACGGGAAATTCTCAAAGCACTTAACCAACGCCTTAAAGGACTGAGCCATGTCTAAAGAAATCATCGAAAAACTGGATGCAATCGAAGCCGCCAACACCGCTAAGATTGAAGAAGTTATTACTGCTGCCGCTGAAAAAGTGGAAGCTGTGAAAGCCGAAGTGAGCGAACAAATCGCTGCACTGGAAGCTAAGATTAGCCAAATCCCTGCGCCTAGCATTATTCGCGCACCCGCCAAAACCATTCGCGCAGATGTGAATCGTTCTGTGCGTGAGCAACTTTCCAGCTTCTATAAATCCAACGCACGCGTGGAAAAAGAACTGAAAATCTTTGCCGATGAATCTCAATACAGCGCATACCTTGCAGAAGCATCTGCATTGACCGCTGGCGGTAACAACCAAGGTGGTCGCACCGGGTATGACCCTGTGTTTGTCGCCTTGCGTTTGGCTAACCCCATGCGTGGTTGCAGCCGCACTGTTGCCACCGATGGTTCTAGCTACCAGTTCCGCGTTAAAACGGGCAACGCTGGCGCAGCTTGGGGTTACACAATTCAAAACAACGGCGCAACCACCACTGAAGACACCAGCATTTGGCAATTGGTTTTGCAAGATTTGAACGTGCAATTCCCAATCCGTACCGCTGCTCTGGATGACATTGATGGTTTGGAAGCAAACGTGGTTGATGATATGTTGGCTGAATTCGCCCAAAGCGAAGCCCTGTCAATGGTTCAAAACAACGACCAAGCTGCACAGTCTGGAACCAACCCTTACGGCGGCACAAATGGTTTGCGCGGTCTTGACCAGTACGCAGGTGCTAACGCTACCTACGCTGGTGGCACGACCAGCGTTGCATCGTTTGGCACTTCTGGCACGGGTAGCACCACTGGCTTGCACAGCTTGGCTACCTATGACCAATTGACCACTAACGCTGCTACTGTTGGCGCTAATAACATTGCTTACAAAGACGTTATTAACACCATGTACGCGTTGCCACAACAGTACTGGACTTCTAGTGCCAAGTGGATGGTTAACCCCGTTTTGGCACAAGCAATCCGCGGTCTGCAAGACACCAATGGTCGCCCCATCTTTAATTCAATGGAATCGTTGAACCCCGATGGCATCATTGGTCAAATGTTGGGCTTCGATGTGGTGATGAACAAGTACTTGGACAACCCAAGCCAAGCGACTGCTGGTTCCGCTGGCACAAACAGCCTGTACCCCATGTACTTTGCTGATTGGTCGCGTTTCCACACCATTGTTGACCGCTTGAACATGGTTATGCGCCGCTATGACCAGACGTTGCCCGGTTTCATCACCTTCTTTGGTGAGAAACGTTTGGCTACTTCTGTCCGTGACCCCAATGCTGGCGTGCGTTATCGCTCCACTGGCACTGCAACCTGATTGTTGCCAATTGGCGGGGGCGTAAAAACCCCTGCCTCTTTTTCTTGCAACTTATTTGGACAAGACCATGCAAATTACTGAACGAATCCTAGAAGGCATTAAGCAGACAATTCACACGGGTGAAAAAGTCAACATTGATTTGCGCGAAGCATCTGCAATTACGGGTTCTGGTAATAACGTAGGTGGTCGCACTTTATTTGATGATGCGTTTGCTGCTTTGCGTTTTGCAAACCCGCTGCGCCGCTTTTCTCGCGTGATTCCCGCGTCTGGTTCTAGCGTGCAATTTGTTGCCAAAACTGGTAACGCTGCAAGCCAATCAAACCCTTGGACATACACCTTTACCCCTGACGTTGGTAGCCCCAACACTGACACAACGATTTGGCAACTGCCCACCCGCGTGATTGTTGCCCAATTGCCTATCCGCACCGCTGTTATGAGCGATGTGAATTACCTAAATGAAACGCTAGTTGCTGACCTTGCAATGGAATTTGCCACCATTGAAGGCGCATCTATGGTGAAAAACAACGACCAAGCTGGTAGCACCACCACGACAACTGGTAGCACCAATGGTTTGCGCGGTTTGAATTATTACGCAGGTACATCAGGTTCATCTGCTGCATACGGCACTAGCGGCACAGCAATCACCAATGGTTTGCATACATTGGCAACTATTGGACATGGGCATAACAGCGTAGACATGGAAAGCCTGTTTGATATGGCTAACGCATTGCCAGCACAATATTGGGGTTTGCCGGGTACAGCATGGCAAATGCACCCAAGTTACATTGCAGCAATTCGTGAATACGCACACACTGGCTCAGCCAATTATGCGCTTGTGGATACTGGCGAAATGGGTAGCGGCCCAGCAGTAAATATTTTGGGTTTTCCTGTGATACCTAACCCCAATATGGATGCTACTGGCACTGTTGGTAATTTCCCTGTTTACCTTGCTAATTGGCCTCAGTTTATGACCATTGCCGATGTTGAAGAAATGACAGTGCAAGCGATGGAGCAAACTGCACCGGGTTTCATTACTTTGTTTGCGGAAAAACGTATGGTAAGCACTGTGCGTAACCCGTTTGCTGGTGTTCGTTTGATTGAGACTTAAAGCATGGCAACTGATTCGCTTTATGGCTACATGGGTTCGTATGGGCAAACACGCAACCCATTCAACTATGAAAAAGTAGAGCAAATCAACCGCGATGTGGCAACCGCATGGTTGACGCTAGAAGAAATCACGCAACAGTTAAACTTGGTAGATGATGAAAGCCAAGACAGTTATTTAACGGGGCTGGAAGTAGCAACCCGGCAAGCAATTGAGGATTACCTTGGCTTGTCTATTTTTGCTGCACAGTACCGGGTTTGGTACAACACCGCAAGTTTGTATGGCACGCCTTTGTCATTGGATTTGCCAGAAGTTAGCCAAGCCGCTAACCCGGCAAACCCCGGCGTAACTGTTAACGCAGTAAAGTACTGGACAGATGGCACGCCTACGCTAATAACTGTTGACCCGGCAACGTATTACTACGACAACAGCGGCAACAAGGTTGTTTTGCAAACGCTGCCAAGCAACCTAAACGCAAGCATGACCAGCCCTGTTTATTGCGAGTACACCACAGCGGCAAACCCGTTAAGCACGTACCCGGTTATTAAACAAGCGGCCTTGTTGCTGCTAACGCATTTGTATAACCAGCGTAGCAACACAGTAGATAAACCATTGCACGAAATTCCATTTGGCGTTGCTACATTGTTGCGTGCATACAAACCTTTGGTGATGTGACATGGGCATTGCGCGGTTTGAAAAAATAACTGTGAATACATTAAGTTTTGGGGCTAGTGCATTTGGTGAACAAAGCACTACCAAGACAAAATGGTTTGATACGCGTGCGCTTGTAAAGTCTGTAGCAAATAGTGTAAAAATATCAGATAAATATCGAGTTTATTCTGATATTGTTGAATTTACATTGAACTACACGCCTAACACGCGAGAAATGACCAACAACCAAAATCTGTATTCTATTAATTGGAAAAGTTTTGATTGGCGTATTGATAACGTGCGTGAGTCTGATGACAGAATGCACGTTTACATTTTGTGCGTTAGAAACGACCCTGTGGTGGCAATGTAATGCAAATGAACCCGGTACAGTATGGGCAAGCCATACAAGCGCAATTAACCGGGATAGTTACGCCTGTGCCTGTGTACGCTGCGTTTAACCGCAACTTTGCAACGCAGCCTAAATTCATCACATGGACGCTGCGGAACGTGCATCAGCCTGTATATACGGGCATTTATCAAACTGTAAAAGGCATTGATACGCCTGTGTTCCAGATTAGCATTTTTTCGCAAGTGATTGAAGATGGTTTCACAATTTCAAACCAGATACTACAATCGCTGCATGGTTATAGCGGGTTGTTTGGCGGTGCTACATACGGCTTTAACATAAGCAAAGCCGATGTAATGTGGCTGTACAACAGTTATAACAACGAAGACAAGTTAGCAGAAATCTTTTTGGATTGCACCTTGCAAGTACCAACCTGATAAGACAAAATCCATTAACTTTTTTTGAAGGACTGAATCATGGCACTCCCAACTAAAATCCTACCCGGTTTTAGCGCAACGCTGTATGCACAACCAAGCGCAACGCCCACCCCGTTAACTGTTGCCAATTTGTCTGTATATGCCAGCGTTAGCGCATTGGCTATTAGCGGCAACTTGGTTCCTGTTGAAGCAATTCCCGCATTTGGTCAAGATGATGCCGTGGCATCGTTCGGCGTTGCTGGTTCGCGTCAATCGGACAAAATCCCTGTGCAAAGCGCACCCACCAGCATGACCATTACTGCCGCTTGGAACCCTAGCGACACTGTGCTGCTGTTGCTGCGTGCTGATGCCTATAACGGCACGATTGACCGCACTTATGTTATCAGCGCAACTGATGGCACTGGTATAGTTAATTACGCTTTTAACGGGCGCGTGAGCCAATGGCAAATTGACAGCGCACCCGGCGCAGAGGCCAAAGTGACGTTCACCATCCACCCCCGTGGCAATCAGTACGGCTGGACAGCAAGCACTTAATATGAGTGCCCAACTACAGGCTGCTGTAGCAGCATTGACCAGCACCTACCAATCCCTAGATGTAATGGCTAGGGGTTGGGGGTTGGACGCAGAAGAAGTGGCAGACGCTTTGGATGCTGCTGACCCTGATACAGCAGAATATGTGGCACTCACATATCTTGCAAAATACACAGAATAAAACATGGACACGACAATACAAAACACTAATGATTTGCTGGCATATTTGGTAGCGCAAAGCGAAAGCGGCAACAAGCAATGGTTTGGCTTTTTGCAGCAGAAGATTACAGGCATTAGCCTAGCGCACCAAATTGCCGTAAATCATGCGGACAAAATGACCCCTGATGAAGTTGTGGATTACGTCATCAAACTGAACAACGTACTATTTACGCGGTTAATTAAACCGGGGGCATAAACATGGGCGGCGTTACCATTAAGTTGGAAGGCATAGGCCCAATAGCTGATGTTTTGAAAGAAATTTCAAACGAAATTGGCGACAAAAAAACGCAAAGCAAAATCCTAGTGCCAGCGGTGCGCGAAGCCATGAAGCCTGTATTAGCAATGGCAAAAGCTAACGCACCAAAAGACACAGGCGCATTGGAACGTAGCTTAATAATTGAAGCACGCCGACCAACCCGGCGCGACAGACGTTCCAAATACGTTACTGAAACCGATACTGTGATTGCAGCGGTAACAACGGCAAGCGGTAAAAAACTAGCCAAGATGGGCATCGAAAGTGATGCACGCGCAATAGCACAAGAATTCGGGTCAGCTAGAAATACAGCGCACCCCTATTTGCGACCAGCATTGGAAAGCATGGCACAAAGCACAGTAAACACTTTGAGTGGTATATTGGCACGCAGGATAGAACAATTTAAGGCAAAACAGAAATGACAAAACTAGCATCAGCATTTGGTGAAAAATACCAAGCACAGCGCAAACAGTTGTTGACCCGAACCTTTGAACTAGGTGGGCACATTTTTAAAGTAAAAATTCCTTTGGTTGTTGAGACACAGGAAATTTACCAACGCATACAAACTCCCGATGAACAAGCCATAGAAGCAGCTTACCAAGAAATTGCAGCCCCATTGTTGGCGTTTAAAGATACGCCTGATAGCAATGTAAGTTTCCTTGAAAACGACATTGTGGTAGAAGGGCGGTCTTTGCGTGAAGCTGCCAAAAACAAAATTATCACGCAAATGCGGATTACAGAATTTATTAAGCTGCTGATTCCAGAAGATGCTAACGCAACGCTGGATGACATTACTTATGCCGACATTGAGGCCGAGTTTCCATTTTCTGTACAAATGGCATTGATTGAAAAAATTGGCGAAGCAATTAGCCCATCGTACAAGGAAACACGGGGAAACTAATACGCTCGTTGAGGACGCAAGTGGAATGCGCCATGATCTTCAACGGGCATACACCTGAAACAATTGCCGGGTTAGACGATATAACAATGGCGCAAATGCAAACTATGTACGCTGATGGTGTGATTGGCAATCAAGGCGTAATGAATTTATTGGGCACGCTAACCAATGGTGTGTTTAATTACATTAGACCCGGTAATGCACCCCCATATAAACTAGCCAACATTATGGGGCTTGCGTATGATTACCTATTCCCGCCATTGCCAGAAGAATACAAAAAACAAGCCGTAAACGATAATTTGCTTGCGTTTATGGTGCAAGCACCGGGTTTCAGCAAAGACAGATTTGAGGTGAAACATGGCTAATATGATCGGTAGGCTTGGCGTTTTACTTGGTTTGGACAGTGCCGAATTCACCAAAGGCATTGAAAGCGCACAAAAAAAGCTAGAGCAATTTAGCAAGCAAGTTGAAATTTATGGCAAGGTTGGTGCTGTAGCGTTAGCCGCCGCAACTTATAAAGCCTTGGAATTTGCTGATGGCATAGCTGACGTAGCCAAAGCCAATGACGTAGCTATTGATAGCGTATTGCGCCTGTCCAACGCATTAGCGCAAGCGGGTGGGCAAGCTGATGATGCTGGCAAATTGTTAGCAGGGTTTACCAAGTTTGTAGACACCGCTGCCGAAGGTTCATTTGCGGCACAAAAGGCTTTCCAACAGGCTGGCATTAGCTTGGGCGATTTGAGCAATATGTCTACGGACGATTTGTTTCAAAAGGCAATTGCTGGCATTGCCGCCATTGAAGACCCGTTAACACGCAACGCCAAAGCAATGGAAGTATTTGGCAAAGCTGCCAAAGGCGTGGATTTTATTGGGCTAAATGCCGCGTTAAAAGAAGGCAAAGGCGCAACCCTAGAGCAAGCCAAAGCCATTGAAGATGCTGCCGCTGCGTGGGATATGTTGCAACAAGCAGGGCGTGACGTAACGCTGATATTTGCCACATCTATTGGCCCAACGCTTAAAACATCATTAGATTACATCAAACAACTAACAGGCGAAAGCAACATATTTGGTAACGCTATAAAAACAGTATTCCAAACTGTTGCGGTGCTAGGTTTGGATGTGATGTTTGTATTCAAAGGAATTTCCGATGAAATACAACACACTGTTGCTAATGCAAAAATATTAATTACACAAGGCATAGATGCTGCAATAAAAGCAAATGAAGCATACGACAAAATGCGTTCAGAAGAACGCTCACGCCTAGACTATGCTCAACAAAAAATAATGGGCGCACCATTTACCGATTTTGGTGGTGATAGTTGGGATGCGCCAAAACCACAAACAGGCCCACGGCGCACTGTTAAACCCGGTGAAGACCCAGAACAAAAAAAATATTGGGCAGAACAAGCAAAAGCCTTTGCAGCACAAGTAGCACAAGAGCAAGAATTAGCGCGTTTGGCTGCTGAAATTACCAATGAAACAACTAAAGAATACAAAACATTTTTAGAACGTATACGCGCAACTGATTTACAGCTAGACCGCGAACAAGAAATATTTGATTTGTCGTTAAAAGCTACAGAAATGCGAAAAGAAGATTTTGATTTAGCGCAGCAGCTTTTGCAAATTGAATACAAGCGTGCCGATGGAATTAAGCAAATCCAAGACAGCGACAAAATCGATGCCGACACAAAAGCGGTAATGATTCAACGGGAAAACGAACAAGCAGAAAAAGCAATTCGTTTGGCTGAACGGCGCAACGCTGCCACAAAGAAAATGCGCGAAGGCACGTATGGCGAAGGCTTTGCCAAAAGCATGAAAGAGTTCATCCGCGATATGCCCACAGCAATGGAAGATGGGCAGCGTGCATTTGAATCTGTCGTAAGCAACATGGATACTGCTTTGCGTAATTTTGTACGCACGGGCAAACTAAATTTTAGTGATTTGGCGCAAAGCATTATTCAAGATTTGATTTATATTCAACTGCGTGCCCAAGCAATGGAATTTACAAAATCATTGTTTGGTGGTGGCGGTGGGTTAGGTGGTTTTTTTGGCAGTTTGTTAGGCGGTGGTGGTGGTGCATCTGGCCCTGTCGCAATGGTGGATGCTCCATTCTTTGCTAATGGTGGTGACCCGCCTGTAGGCAAGCCAAGCATTGTTGGTGAACGTGGTCCAGAATTATTTGTGCCTCGCACAGCGGGAACAATTATCCCCAACAACCAACTAGGCAGCATGGGCGGCACAACCAACGTTACCAACAACTATATTCAAGCAATTGATACTAAATCCTTTGAAGATAGGATTTATGGAAGTGCCAATGCAATTTGGGCAGCTAACAGGTATGGCGAAAAATCCATATCTGGTAATTTAGGGAGGGCGTAATGTCTTTTCAAACGATATTCAACATTCAACAAAATATGTCGGTAAACAATCGGCGTATGGTTGGACAGCAAATTAGCCGGGGCGGTCAGGTGCGTGTGGCGCAATACCTTACTGCTGTGCCGTGGGTGTTTACAGTAATGCCGCATAATTATTTGTACTACCCACAGGTGCGCGGCATCATTCAAGCCATTGACAATAAAGACAGGCAGTTGCCAGAAACAATTACTTTTAACAATGCAAACCTATCATGGTTTACTGCTTACCAAGGCGATTTAACAATTGCACAAGCAAACGCGCTGACATTGACTGCTGTACCGCCAGCTAATAGCCAAACAATTACAGTTGGTAATTTACCCACTGTAGCCACAACAGCAGTTGTTTTTGAAGCGGGTGATTTTTTGCAATTGGGCATATACCCGTACAAAGTCACTACGCAAGTTTTAAGGGGTGGCGGCAGCACAGTGAGCGTTAGTCTTAACAGACCCATTATTGGCACGCCTAGCGTGGGCACATTGACCGCTGTGGGTGTTAATTGCACGTTTTATATGCTTGCTGAAAGCTGCCCAACATATACGCTAAACCCTATGACAAATGGCGCGTTTGTGCAGTGGGATAGCTCATTTGTTTTTCGGGAGAACATTACATGACAACAACGATGGCAGCGTTAGCCAGCAATTCGATTAACTTTGCTGAGTTTGTAAAACTTACCACGCCTAGTGCTACATATACGTTTTGCAATGCAGCCGCACCCATCACTGTAGATGGCACTGTTTTTTCTGGTTTAGGCAGTTTGCTGAACATCACAAACATTGACAGATTAGTAAAAGCTACCAGCGGAGATTTAGGTTTATCGTTAACTGGCATTGATAGCGCAAACATTGCGTTAATTTTAAGCGCAACTATTAAGGGAAGCAAAATAGAAATTTGGCGTGGATTTTTAGATTCCAACAATCAAATTATCACAAGCCCAACTCAACAATTTTTTAAACGTTATCAAGGTTTAGTTTCTAACATTGCTATTAACGAAGATTTTGATACGCAAGCAAGAATAAGAATTGCAACCTGTGTTTTGACTTGTGCATCGTTTAGGTCAATTTTGCAAAGCCGCGTGGGTGGCATAAAAACGAACCCAAGCATTTGGAAAACTGTATACCCTAACGATACAAGTATGGATAGAGTGCCAATTATTGCGGCAACCTTTTTTGACTTTGGCGCAAAACCATTGGCTGAAACACAAGCCGAAGAAAGAGCAGAAGCTATAAGAAACGCACCCCCGGCACAAGATACTAGCAATAGCAGCAGCAGCGGTTTTTAAGGTGCAATTTTGATAAGACAAGCAACAAAACAAGACATACCCGCATTGGTAGAAATGATGCGGCAATACGCTTTGGAATCTAGCCCACAAGCATTGCGTGCAGAAACAAACCACGATGCCGACCATGTAACGCAACTAATATTCCAAATTGTCTCAGGGCGCGGATTTGCTTTAGTTGATGATGATTACCGGGGAATGTTGTTAGCAATGATTGCACCAAATCTATGGTGTCCAAAGGCTTTAATTTTGCATGAATTGGCATGGTGGGTAAAGCATGAACATAGAAACGGCACATTGGGTGGCAGGTTATGGGCTGAATTTAATATGATGGCGCAATCAATGGTTGACAGTGGGCGCGTAGCTTATGCGTGTACTACTGTGATGGCAAATTCACCGCTGATTGATTACACTAAACGGGGTTACAGACCCTTAGAAGCAACGTTTTTCAAGGAATAAAAAATGCCAACGACCCTAGTTGCAGCCATATTTTTTGGCGGTGATTTGATTTTGATGGGCGCAGCCCTTGGCACTTTTGGCGTGGCTGCTGCATCGTTTGCAATGTCCTATGCGTTGTCGCAAGTTATATCGCGTGCATTTGCGCCTAACCAGCAAACAGGCACTAACAAATCAATTGATAACGGCGTGCGGTTGCAAGGCCCACCAAGCAATACAAACAGCATTCCCGTGGTGTATGGCGATGCTTACCTTGGCGGCATCTTTACTGATGCGGTGCTAACCACAAACCAAAAAACAATGTATTACGTGATGACTGTTTCGGCAATTAGCCCGAATGGTCAATTCTTTTTTGATACAACAAAATTTTATTTTGCTGACAGGCTGATTACCTTTGACACCACAGACCTTACAAAAGTAGTTACCCTAACAGATGGTGCTGGACAAGCTGACCCAAAGATTGCTGGCAACCTGTACATTGGTTTGTACACCAGCACA
>Ga0181344_1000535_pt1 | contig 14941 bp, 12 predicted proteins | sample Su13VDMLBDD_FD_130098 | JGI IMG/M metagenome (GOLD analysis project Ga0181344, IMG submission 130098) | Freshwater viral communities from Lake Michigan, USA - Su13.VD.MLB.D.D | ecosystem: Environmental > Aquatic > Freshwater > Lake | place: USA: Michigan | collected 2013-07-15
CAGCGCTCACTGCGGGGCAACAGGGCATTGGCGCCTATACGCCGTACCTGCAAAGCGGCTACGGCGCTCTGACTACTGGCACAGGTACGCTGGGGCAAGGCATTGCTGCCTTGGGAGGGGCTGGCGGCGGTTATGACCCGAACATGGGCATGGCCTTCATGAACCCGTACAACCAAGCGGTCCTGCAAGAGTCCCTGCGCGAGATCAATCGCCAAGGCGACCTCTCCCGCCAAAACCTGCAAGCGCAGGCAGTGCGCGCGGGCGCGTTTGGCGGCAGCCGTGAAGGCATTCAACGTGCAGAGTTGGAGCGCGGCCTTTCGCAGACCCGAAACCAAGCGATCATCAACGCCATGCAGCAAGGCTATGGTGCAGCGCAGCAGCAGGCTCAGCAGGCGTTTGAGCAGCAGCAACAGCGTCAACTGGCCATGGGCCAGGGCCTTGGTTCGTTGGGCACGCAACTGGGCAATCTGGGCGTGCAGCAGGCTGCACTGGGCCAGAGCGCTCAGCAGATGGGCCAGAGCGACGTCAACTTCCTGTTCAACCTGGGCGCGATCCAGCAAAAGCAGAAGCAAGCCGAACTGGACGCACTGCGCTCCACTCAGATGCAGCAAGCCACGCAGCCGTACCAGCAACTGGCTTTCCTGTCGGACATCTACAAGGGAGCGCCGTCCACGCAGATGGCTGTCACGCAGCAGCAGACGGCCGCTCCCAGCCCGTTCCAGCAGATCGCTGGCCTGGGCACGGGTATCTTGAGCACTGCCGCTGCCGCCAACACGGCCAGCAAGCTCTTCTAAGGACGCACGATGAAAGAAGAAATCCTCAAGCGTGCCATGTTTGCCATGCCTCTGTCCAAGGAGGCCAAGAGCTCTGGCATTCTGGCCGGCTTCGATCTGGACGAAATGGAAGGCATGGAAGACCAAGAGCCTTCCGAAGACATGCCGCAGATGTCGCGCACGCCGCAGAACCCCGAGATTCTGATGAACAACCTGCGGGGCGACTACCGCTCCGTGGACGCACGCTACATGGAACTGGCGCAGATGGTCGGCGAAGAGGCCGCCATGGAGACGCCCCCGGAAGTGCTGGCGATGCTGCAAATGCAGCTTGCGGCGCAGCCGGCTCAAGGCATTGGAGCGCTGCCCCAGGGCCAAGGCATGATGCCCCCGGCTCAAGGGCCTGAGATGATGCCCCCGGGGATGGAGGGCGGCATGCCCCCTTTTCCGCAGGGCGGGGCTGAGCAGGCTCCGCCTACCCCGGACGGCATGCCCCCGCTGCGTGCAGCGGCGGGCGCTTTTGTCAACCCGCTCACGCGCATGGCGCAGTACGGCGCGGACAAGCTAGGTGCATTTGCGACCGAGGCCAACATCATTGGCGGTCAGCTCATGACCCGTGGCGCGCCCAACATCTTCCCGCCGATCATGGAGAACCTGCGGGGCCCGGGCGGCCGCTTTATCGCCGAGCAGACGATGAAGTACCCGACGCTGACCGAGCATCTGGCTAACTTTGCGGGCCCGACCGTGACTCAGGCCGCTCAGCGCGTGGGCACCATGTTGCCTCCGGCAGCCATGACGGGCGTGGGAATGCTTACCGCCTCTGGCTTGTACAAGTCCATGTTTGGCAACAAGGTGGACCCTGAGCGCGCAGCGTTGCTCAAGGCCTACGAGGACGCCTACTACCAGCGCATGGACAAATCCATCCCGATGCCGTCAGTGGATAGGCTGTCCAACGAACAGATTCAGGCGGAGATTCTCAAGATCACCGGGCAGCAGGGGACCTACGCCCCTGCCCCGGATGCGAATCGCGAAGCGCAGTCGGAGCGGCAACGCGAGTTCCGCCGGCAAGGCCCAATCGTTATTGATGTCGCTGGCCGGCCGCAATTGGAGATGGAAAAACCGGCGGGTGCTCCTGCCGCTACCGGTGCGCCTACCACTCCTGCTGTCGCTCCTGCTGCCGCCGAAGGAAAGGCTCCCCCGCCCGCCGAAGGCGCTCCTTCTACCGAGTTCATTCGTCAGCAGCTTGCAGGCAGGGGCGAGACCCCGACGGGTCGAATAGAGCGCATCAAGGCCGCGCAGAAGGAATACGCCCCGCTGTACAAGGAACTGCTGGGCGACACGCAGGAAGACATGTACCGCAATGCCATGCTGATGCTGGCCGATGCGGGCTTTAAGTACGCCGCCTTGCCTGCCAAGTCCGGCACCACGCCACTGTCCTTGTTGGCTACGGCCGCGCAGGGCATCCCGCAGGGCTTCATGGCTCTGATGGCCCAGGCCAAAGATCGCCAGCTTAAGATCGATACGGCCGCCCTGTCGCAAGCTGTCAGCGATGTGCAGGAGCAGGACAAGTACGCTCAGCAGCTCAAGATGGAGCTGATCAAGGGCGACTACCGTCTGCTGATGGAGAGGATTAAAAACGGCGGCGGTGTTGTCAAGGATGGCGGCGCAGGCTTGCTTGTTTCCGAGACCAAGAACGGGAGCTTCTTGGGCAATTCGATTGACCCGCAGAACCCCACCGTGCAATCGGCCATCAACAGCCGCTGGACGCTGCGCGATACCGATAACCCGTTCGTGGTCAATCGGGGGCAGGCCCCGACCGCGACGGAGACCGACAAGGCCGAGCGCATCAAGCTCACCTCTACGCTGCGCGGGCTGGACAACAGCCTGTCTACGCTGGACAACCTCAAGGGCGTCTACACCCAGGCCTATGGCCCCGGTGCGTGGTTCTCGGACAAGGTCAACAACCTGCTGGTGCCTGTTTTGCCCACCGCTGTTGTTCGCCCCGATGTCAACCTGACCGATGCCGCTACGCGGATCAGCACCGGCATGAACTCGATCCTGAAGAACCTCGCTGCTGCAAACGACAGCGGCCGCGTGGCGGTGCAGGAACAAGAATGGGCGCGAGACACGGCCCGTGGCATCACTGACCCGACCAAGTTCTTTGCGGACCGGGAACTGGTTGCCAAGCAGTTTGCGTCGATGGAAGCCATGCTGCGTAACAGCCGCCAGAGCGTGCTGACCCAACTGGGCTACGAGGGCAATGACTACGTCATGAACACGCCCAACACGGGTACCAAGAGCGATCCGTTCTCCATTCCGGCTGACCCGGAAGAGCAAAAGCGGATGTTCACCTTCTTGGGCAGTACGATTGGCAAGCTCCAAGACCCACGGGCCTCGGTCTACCTGCGCATGCCCAACGGTACCGTGCAGAGCTTTAACCCGACCCAACTGCAAGGGCTGATCAAGTAATGGCCACCATCGTCAACACCCAGGGACAGCTTGTTGATCTGACGACGGGCGAGGTAGTTGGGCGAACCGAGGCGGCCCCGACCACCACCACTGACCCGCGCAAGGGCGGCGAAGGTGCGCCTGAGCAGGTGACCCAGGGTGGGGATAAGGTGTTGGGGCTGGTCAATAACCTGTCCTGGGGGTTCAATGCGGGCCTTTTTGCGCTGCCTGATGCTGCGCAGCGGGTGGTTGGCAAGGGCCTGGGCCTTGATGAGAATCAGGTATTCCAGTTCGCGCGCTTCTTCAACCGGGGCCAAGTGGCGCCGCGCAACTCCGGAGAGCGCTATTCCCGGGCAATTGGCGAAGGCGTGGGCAACACGTTGCCGTTCACCGGGATTTTGGCCTACACGGCAGGCGCCCGTCCGTTGGTGTCGGCTGCCGCCCCGGCCACTTCCTTGTTCAAGGGCATCGCCGACGACACGATCAAGTTGATTCAGCAGAGCCCCCGCGCCGCAGCCGCCTTGGATGTGGCCTTTGGCGCCGGGTGGGAAACCCTGCGGCAGGCCGTGGAGGAAAACGTCTCCGACGACAACCCCAGCAAGGGGCTGTACAAAGAGATGCTGCCCGCCGCTGCGTTCATCGGCTTGCCCATGGCAGCCTCTGGCCTGATGAAGGTCAGCCCCTCCGCCCGTGCATTCAACTGGGCAAAAGACAAGTCCACGGGCGCCGGTGTGGCGATGAGCGACGTGGAGCAGGAAGCGATGGCCGGGGTCCCCGGACCTTTCAAGCTGCCGCTGGTCAACATCATCCCCAAGACCCTGATCAAGAATGCCGAGCGTAAGCTCGGTCAGGTCTTTGGTCCCATCTCGGAGAGCAAAGAAGCGCAAGAAGCGCTGGCTGCCTTGGAAAAGGCCATGCTCGATCCTCGCTTTGCCGAGGCAGGTTTCGTGTTCGATGCCGCCGAGAAGACGATGTACTCGCCCCTGGTGCGCGAGAAGATCAACCTGCTGGAGCAGCTTGGTCCCAAGGAACTCGAGTCCATCAAGTTGCGCATCAACCAGAACCAGGAAGCCCTGAACAAGCTGTTTGGGGAGCTCTCCCCGCAGGCGCGTCAGCCGGTGCTGGAAGCCTTCCAGGCCGCACAGGCGGATCGTCAGGCATTCTTTGAAGGTCTGCTGCGTCAGAGGGCGGACCTGACCAACGCCGAGGTGGCAGCCCTGTCCGAGCGCCTGGGTCCGCAGAACATTGACATGCTCAACAACGAGCTGCGCGGTGTCCTGATGAGCCGGATGGAGCTGGACAACCGCATGCGCCAGAACGTGCTCTCGCGCATGGGTCTGAAACAAGCTACGGCCCCGGACGGCACTCCGCTGCCCACGCGCCAAGACGGCAAGTCGCTCTTCCAGGCCCAGGACATGGAAAGCGCGGTCATGGAACTGCTCAAGAAGTACCGCCCCGAGCGGCCTTCGATGCGCGTGTCCATGCCTGAGCCGATCCGCCTGCTGGATAACTTCGTGCAGTCGCAGATGCTGCAGCGCGACAAACTCCAGCGCGACACGCTGACCAACCTCGTGGATGAGACCCTGAGCAGCCAATTGGGCGCCGTGGGCCGCGACATCGACCCCGAGGTCTACAAAGCTCTGCGCGACTCCGTGATGAAGCTGGTGCGCGGCGACAAGGTCAAGAGCGGGCGCCGTACTCCGGGGCTCGCGGAACTGGCTCCGACGCCGGACGCCAAGGGCAACGTGGCAATCCCCTCGGTGATCCCTGGCCGCAAGATCGTGATCAATCCGCAGCAACTGCGTGAAGACGCTGAGCGCATCGCGGCTGCCAGCACCAAGATTGACCTGAACCTGCCCGAGGCCCTGGACTATCTGACGGCGGCCCAGCGGTTCCGGAACGACTCCCTGTCCAACTACAACGCCGCCATGTCCCGTGGCCGCACCCGCCAGACGGATGCTCAGCGCATCATCGATACGGGCAACGCGGTGTTCAAGGACATCGAAGGGCTGGTGCTCAACCACTCGCCGCGCCTGAAGGGCGAGTACGACGCCATGAAGATGGTGCTGGACGACTACAAGAGCGTCTACGACAAGACTGTGCCTTTGCTGCTGACGCAGACCAAGAAGGGCGGCCAGGAGTTCCTGCTGCCCAATGAGGACCTGCTGCGCAACGCTTTCCGCACGGCGGATGGCGTCAAGGACGTCTCGGCGATCCTGGGCAACGATCCGCAGTCCCAGGCCCTGATGATGAAGGGCACCATCGACTGGCTGCGCACCAAGGGCGTCGTCAACAAGGATGGCCTTGTCGATCCGAAGATGATTCGCTCGGTGCTGGACAAGAACAAGAACATCGTCGAAGCCCTGCCCGAGCCTGTACGTGCCAAGCTGGCCGATGAGGTCAAGCTGGCCGATGACTTCGTCAACCGTGTGGCTGAGATCGATCAGCGCATGGTGGCGGCCAAGGACAACGAGCTAGATCGAATCCTGACCAAGGCCGTGCGCCCGGGCAGCGATCCGCGCACCGTGCTCAACGACGCCCTGCGCGATCCGGCCATCATGACCAAGCTGGTCGGCGCTGTTGGCAAGGACGCGGAGACGCTGGCCTCCCTGCGCCGCTCTGTCTACGACATCGCCACCGAAGGCACCAAGGGCGGCGGCTCGCTCAAGAGCTTTATCGACGCCAACGAGAAGTCGTTGAAGGTCCTGTTTGGCAGCACCGGCCACCTAGATGACCTCAAGACGCTGGCCGACCTGCAGCGCCGGGTCAACGCCTTTGCCAACGTCACCGGCCAGATTCCGGCGTTCGAGTCCCTGGACGAGGGCCTCAAGCGCGTGTTCGGCTCGGGCATCCAGTACCTGACGACCACCATGCGCGAAGCGGCAGTGGGCCGTATTTCTCCGGAGACCGGGGCACTGGCGCTGATGGTTCGCCTGACCGGGGGCCTGGAGAACCAGCTCTACAAGCGCATCTTCACCCGCGCCCTGGAGAGCGAAGAGTTCGCCAAGAACATTACCCGCGTGGGTACCCCCGAGCAGGCAGCCAAGGCGGCCAAGAGCCTGGAAGAGATCGGCATCTCGGCAGCACGTGTGCTGCAGCCGGCCCGCATGGGTGCGCAGCAGGCCATCAGTGGCGCCGCTCAGGGCGAGCAGCCGGAGAAGATAGCTGGCATGGAAAACCTGCCGGTCGTCCCGACTCCCGCACCACGGACCACGGCCCGGGAGATGCTCAACCGCGTTGCCCCGGCCGCGCCTCCCACTCGTGGCTTCAACCCGCGCCTGCCTACCACCCCGCAGGCGCCGCGTGGGGGTGGTGCCGGGCAGGTCCCGCTGATGTACCCGGCGATGTTCCCCAACGACCCGATCAGCGCACTGCTGCAGCAGCGTGCTGCAGCGCTTGGCGGACAACCGCCCCAGCAATAAACGGAGAAGAACATGGAGATGATCGGACGACTGGTCGGCACGATGTTTCTGGCGCGCGAGTATGCGCACCGGGCGCATCTGCGCGTGACGGGCCCTGGCAGCTTTGCCAAGCACTCTGCGCTGGGCGAGTTCTACACCGCCATCATCGACAACGCCGACAGCATCACCGAGGCCTATCAGGGCCGCCACGACATCATCGACATCCCCTATCTGCCGATGGTGGAAGAGGAAGACGTCGTCAAGGCGCTGGAGAAGATGCTGGACGACATCGAGAAGATTCGCTACGACGCCGTTGACAAGAAGGATTCCCCCATCCAGAACTTGATCGACGAGGCGGTCGGTACCTTTTTGAGTGCCCTGTACAAACTGAGGAACCTGCGATGAAAAAGCCTGTGTGGGAAAAAGACCGTCCCAAGAGCCTTGGCGCACCCAAGAAGCTCAGCCCTGCAAAGAAAACGGCTGCCAAAGCAGCCGCTAAAAAGGCAGGTCGCCCCTACCCGAACATGATCGACAACATTCGCGCCGCTAAGGCGAAATGAAGGTTGCAGTTGCCATCATCTCAGTCAGGAGTTTCTCCCTCCTCGATGGCACTTGAGCCAAGGGCCCCAACCCCTTGGCTCTTTTTTTGGAACGCCTCAACACGGCGCCACCACTTGTCCTTGTAGCTGTCGAACTCGCGTCCGACAGTGATGAACTCCTGCGGCTCTCCTGCTCGGGACATCATCATGATCACGCCCTGATCGATCTTCGTGCCATGCACCTTGTCGTGTGCCTCTGAGTAGGCGGCAAGCTGGATGAAGTAGTCCTCGATCCACTCGCGCTTCTTGGGCTTGTTGGTCTGCTTGAAGTCGATGATGGACGGCTTACCCTTGTACACGCCGATGCAGTCAGACGTGCCGGCGTAGGTGTTGGGGACGTACAGCGGAATCTCTGTGCCCCAGACCTCATCGATGTGTGGGAAGAAGTGCTCCAAGAGCTGATGGCCCATGCGGTAGCCCTGAATTTGCATCCACGTGCGCGGTGGGTCCAGCGGACGGTTGAGCAGCAGGCGCTCAATCACACTGTGCATGTGCGTGCCCACGGTGGCCGCTTCGTTGCGCACGCGCTCGGCCTCTTCCTTGCCCACGCGGTCCTCCCAGTCCTTCAGGTGCGCCTTGTCCTTGGTCTGATCCAAGATGGTGGTGACGCTGGGCATCGGGATGCTGTCCATGTCGAGCTGATATACACGTCCCGTGGACCTGTCTAATCTTTCGAGTTTTTTATACACATACCGCTTGCGGATGTTGATGAGCTGCATTACTTGATCCACTCCTTGAGTTGCTCGCCCAGCACCTGCGAGGCGATGTTGATTTTGCTGCGCAAGGCCTTGACGATGTGTTCATCGACCGTGTTCGGGCTGATGAAGTCGATGTAGGTCACGCTCTTGGTCTGGCCGATGCGGTGAGCGCGGTCCTCACTCTGCAGCCGCACTTCGAGGTCGAAGTTGTTGCTGTAGTAGATGACGGTTTTGGCCTCGGTGAGCGTCAGGCCGTAGCCACCGGTGCGGGGGTTGCCCACGAAGAAACGCAGCCCGCTGTTGGGGTCCTGGAACCGCTCGACGATGGTCTGGCGATCCTCTGCCTCGGTGTCACCGTAGTAGGTGGCGACAGTAGTCATGCCATACGCCTCTGCCAGCGCGTTCTTGATGTTCTCGATGTCGCGTCGGTAATTGGCCCAGATGATGATCTTGCCGTCGCACTCCTCGATGGTTGCCAGCAACTCCTTGATGCGGTTATTGGGCAAGTCCACCTCTTGACCATCGTCGTACTTCACGTGACCACACACGATCTGGTGCAGCCGCATGAGCTGCGTGAGCGCATTGTTGGTGGACATGAGGTTGCCGTCGATCAGCGTGAGAGCCATCAGCTTCATCTGGTTGTACGCCTTGGCCTGCTCATCGGTCAGCTCGATCTCACGGCGGGTGAAGACCTTGTCGGGCAGGTCCAGGCACTCCTCCTTGGTCACGCGAAACGAGAAGTGCGTGAGCTTCTTTTGCAGCTCATCGAGGTGCCTGTAGCCGACGATCTGCTTGAAGGTGTGGGTCGCCATCTTGCGTTCGACAAGGACCGCGTACCGCGCTTGGAAGGCGTAGTAGCTGTTGTAGTTCAGGCATGTGGGCGAGAGGAACTCGCACTGGCTGAACAGGTCCAGCGGGCTCTTGGTGACAGGCGATCCCGTAGCGATGCGCTTGTAGCGCGCCTCCTTGCCCACCTTGATGATGCTCTTGGTGCGCTTGGCCCCTGGCGTCTTGATGGTAGTGCTCTCATCGATGGCCATGTAGGCGTTGGTCACGCGCAGGAAGGTGCGAGCAAACGTCACGCCCTTCTCGGTGCTGAAGGCCTCGACGTTCATCACGAGGATGCGCAGCGTGTCCACTGCGTTGAGCATCTTGTCCATCTGATCGCGCTCGGCCTTGCGCGGAGTGGGCGACCAGCACGCCATCGTGTAGGGGACATGCACTGGCATGTGCTCGGGAATCTGGCCCGTGAACCAGTTTCGGTACACCCCCTTGGGCGCTACGATCAGCATCGCGTTGATCTTGCCCTTGTCGTAGAGCATCGCCGCGTTGTTGATCAGCATGAAGCTCTTGCCCGTGCCCATATCGGCCAGCAATGCGACGTGCGGGTCCTCCCAGAACCGCTGCAGGAATGCGGCTTGGTGCAGGAAGGGCTTGTTTTTGAACGGGTACCGTTCGAGGAAATATTCCATGACTCTCTACCTTTCTTGAAAAAAGGGCTTGACAACCCTGGCGAGCAGTGTACACTACCCACACGTTTTTAGAAAGGAGAGCGTAAACGTGGCGAATGTTTTTATCGTCCAAGAGATGCCGAATCATGATTTGGCACCGGCGATGCGTTATGGGGACATGAAGGTCTTGCTGCCTTCGAACACCCAGATCGCGTTCAGCACGGTGCCCACGATTCGAGCCTTGCGGCGCAAATTGCGGGAATACAAAGACGGAGATTACTTGCTCCTGACGGGTGACCCGGTGGCTATCGGGTTGACCTGTGCGATAGCCGCGCTCTATAACGCAGGCCGCTACACGGCGTTAAAGTGGGACCGTCGGGAACGCATGTACATTCCCGTCAAAATCGATATCACTGAGAAAGGAGAAAGCGATGAATAACATCAACGACATGTTCGAGCAGGACGCCGGCGCCCTGCAGGTCAAGAACGAGGACCTCACCTCTGTGGGGGCCTTGGCCAAGCGTGCCAAGGAACTCGAAAAAGAGATCGAGGAGCTCGACTCCACGCTCTCGGAGCGCAAGAGCCAGCAGCGCAAGCTTCTGGAAGAGACCATCCCTGCCATGCTGCAGGAGCTGGGTCTGACCAAGTTCTCGATGACCGATGGCAGCGAGATCACCGTCAAGCCCTTCTATAGCGCCAGCATCTCTGAGGAAAAGCGTGCTCAGGCCTACGAGTGGCTGCGCGAGCACGGCTACGACGACATCATCAAGAACACGGTGTCTGTGCGGTTTGGTCGAGGCGAAGACCAACTGTGCGACACCCTACTGAATCAACTGCGCGAGCAAAACTACCCTGTGGAGCAAGCGCAGAAGATCGAACCCCAGACCCTCAAGGCCTGGGTTCGCGAGCAGGTGGAACGCGGAAGCGAGTTCCCCACCGAGCTTTTTGGCGTCTATGTCGGCCAGAAAGCCACCATCAAATCGGCATGAACCAAGGAAATAGAACCATGAGCAAGAACCAAGTTGCAGTCAAAGAAGACAAGCAGTACGCCGTTGCCCTCGCGGGTGACTTCGAGCAAGATGCCAACAATGGCTTTGACGGGATGGGTCAAGAAGACTTCGCCCTTCCGTTCCTGAAGCTCTTGACCAGCACCAGCCCTGAGGTGGGTGAAGTTGAGGGCGCCATGCCCGGCTGCATCATGAACACCGTCACCGGTGAGTTGTTCGACGGCAAGAAGGGCATCACCGTCATTCCGGTGGCCTACATCCGCCAGTACATCGAGTGGGCACCCCGTGGCTCTGGCTCGGGCGCACCGCAGGCCATCTATCCTGCGACGTCTGACATCCTGACCCGCACCCACCGCGAGCCGGGCGACAACAAGGACTACCTCGACAACGGCAACTACATCGAGAACACGGCCAACCACTACGTGATGGTCGTCAACGATGCGGGCATCCCCGAGCCTGCCTTGATCGTGATGAAGTCCACGCAGCTCAAGAAGAGCCGCAAGTGGAACTCCATGATGATGAGCACCAAGCTCATGGGCAAGAACGGCCCGTACACCCCTCCGATGTACAGCCACGTCTACCGCCTGACCACCCAAGCCGAGTCCAACGACAAGGGCAAGTGGTACGGCTGGGAAGTCGAGAAAATCGGCGTGATCGAAGACATGAACCAGTACGCTGCTGCCAAGGCATTTGCCCAGCAAGTGGGCGCTGGCGAAGTCAAGGTCAAGCACGAAGGCGAAGGCGCCGTGGACGGCGGACCCGCACCCTTCTGATTTTCGGGGCCGAAAGCGGATGCTGTGCGGTATCGCCCGTGAACGCCGACAGTAAAGAGTCGGATACACAGACGCAGCGAGTAGGCCCCACCTTTGTTCATAGAGGGTTCGATGACAGACATAACAAGATTCAAGGCGATCTTCAGCGGACTGGATATCGCCTATGGCACCTACAGAATCAAGGCGGAGCGAGGAGATGGAAAACAAGCAGGTCAGGCGACCGTGGTGCGCAAGCCCCCTACGGACGACCTATGGGTCAAGCACCTGGAAGGCGTTGAGCCGAGTCTTGGCATTATCCCGATCAGGGCGGATAACACCTGCATCTGGGGATGTATTGACATTGACCAGTATCCTCTGGACCACAAGGGGCTGGTCGAGCGCATCGCCCACCTGAAGCTGCCTCTAGTGGTGTGCCGCAGCAAGTCTGGCGGCGCCCACGTGTTTCTCTTTACCCGGGAGCCCGTGCCTGCACGGGACTTTCAGGCCTATCTCAAAAACGCCGCTGCTCTCCTGGGGGAAGCAGGGCGGGAGATTTTCCCCAAGCAAGCCGAAATCCTCGTGGACCGAGGCGATACCGGCAACTTCCTGAACCTGCCCTACTTCGGCGGGGATAACGGGCTGCGCTACGCCATCAACGCTGACGGCTCGGCCGCCACACTGGAAGAGTTCTACGCGCTGCACGAGGCCAACGTGCAAAGCGGCGTGCCTCAAGCGCCAGAGCCACCCAAGCAAGCGGACACCCCAGTCAAGGACGGCCCACCGTGCCTCCAGGCCCTCTGTGCCCAGGGCTTTCCTGAGGGCACCCGCAACAACGGCCTGTTCAACATCGGAGTCTTTCTCAAGCGCGCCCACCCAGGGTCGTGGGAAGACAAGATGGTCGAGTACAACATGAAGTACGTGGCCCCGCCGCTGCCCAACAACGAGGTGCAGCTCCTGATCAAACAGGCGGGCAAGAAGGACTATCAGTACAAGTGCAAGGACGCGCCGCTCAACAGCTTCTGCAACAGCGGCCTGTGCCGCACACGCAAGTTCGGCATCGGTGCGCACTCGCCTGACGCGCCGCAGATCGCCAGCCTGTCCAAGTACGCCAGCGAACCACCCCTGTGGTTCCTCGACGTCAATGGTCGGCGCATTGAGCTGGACACGGAGAGCCTGTACAACCAAGCGGCCTTCCAGAAGTCTTGCCTTGAGCGCCTCAATATCGTGCCGCCTACCCTGCGCAAGCAGGATTGGGAGAACCTGCTCAACGCCCTGCTCAAAGAGATGGTGGAGACCGAGCAGATCACCGAGGCCAGCGAGGACACCAGCGTCACCGGGCGCTTCATCGATCTGCTTGAAGAGTTCACGACGCACATGCAGCAAGCCATGGCCCGCGATGAAATCCTCATGGGCCGCCCGTGGATCGAAGAGGACGAGGCCAAGACCTATTTCCGAATCAAGGACCTCGAAGCACACCTCAAGCGCAACAACTTCGTTGGCCTGACTGCGCCCAAGATGGCCCAGCGTCTGCGCGACATCGGTGGCGAGCCCATCAGCATGTTCTTGAAGAACCGGGCCGTGCGTTGCTGGCGCATCCCCAAGTTCGACAAGCAGGACGCGCCGTTTGATACGCAGACCCAGCGCACCCAGGGGAGCCCATTTTGATCTCCAAACAAGAGCTTGAAGAAGTCTTCAGCATCGCGTTCACCAACGCCATGACGCACGGCTGCGGCTTCATCCGGGTGTTTCACACGCCCACGGGGCTGCAGATTGATGTCATCGAGCCCGAGGAGTATCTGGACCTGAGTCTGGCGCTGCAGTGGGCGGCAGAGAACAACATCGACCGCCCCACGCAATGAGCGACATCCACAAAATCTTCGGGCCCCCGGGTAGTGGCAAGACCACCTACCTGCTCAGCCGCGTGCAGCAGGAGCTGGAGGGTGGCGTTTCCCCAGCAAGAATTGGCTACTTTTCTTTCACCAGAAAGGCCGCCAACGAGGCTCGGGATCGCGCCATCGAGAAGTTCCCCCACCTGCACCCCAAAACCGACTTCCCGTTCTTTCGCACGCTGCACAGCCTTGCCTTCCACGCCCTGGCGGTCAAGGCCGACATGATGATGCAGCCCGAGCACTATCAAGAGTTTGCCGTCGAAGCGGGCATCGAGATCAGCATCGGCACCGAGGAGGACGTTGCCATGGCAAAGGGCGACAACCCCATCCTCAACGAGATCAACCTTGCCCGCATCCGGGGCCTGGACCTGCGTCAGCACTACAACCAAAGTGGCCTAGACATCGAATGGCACCACTTCGAATTCGTTGAGCGCACCTACCGCCACTACAAGCGCAGCAGGGACTTGCTGGACTTCACCGACCTGCTGGAGATGGCTGTCGTCGAGCACGACCGCCTGCCCGCGCTAGAGGTGCTCATCGTAGATGAGGCGCAGGACCTGAGCCGATTGCAGTGGCAAATGGTCGAGGTGCTCGCTTCGAAGGCGAAAAGAATCTTCCTCGCCGGAGACGACGATCAGGCAGTATTTACCTGGGCCGGCGCCGACGTCAAGAGCTTCTTGTCGTTCCAGGGCCAGATCACCGTGCTAGAGCAGTCCTACCGCGTTCCCAGCACCGTCCACCAGCTTGCCGAGCGCATCGTTCACCGCATCCGGGAGCGCCAGCCCAAAGAGTGGCGCGCCCGGGACTTCGAGGGCGAAGTCAAGACCTACTACCGCTTCGAAGACGTAGCGCTTGGCGACGGCCAGTGGCTCATCCTTGCCGCCACCAACTACATGCTCAACCCCGTCCACGAGTGGCTCAAGGGCCAGGGCGTGCTGTTTGAGCGCGGAGGCATCCCAAGCCTTGCCCCCAAGATGGTTCAGGCCGTGCAGAACTGGGAGCGCCTGCGCAAAGGCGAAGACCTCATCGGCGCGGACGTGGCCGACATCTACAAGTACCTCGATGGCTACTTCGTCGCCCGAGGACACCGGACCTTCAAGGGCGGGGACCCTACGGCGTACTACACCCTGGAATCACTGATCAAGGACCACGGCCTCCAGGCCGCGCCGATCTGGCACGAGGCCCTGACCCGCATCGCGGACGACAAGCGCGACTACCTTGTGGCCGTGCTGCGCAGGAAGACCAAGCTGTCTCAGGCTAACCGCATACGCCTGTCAACCATCCACGGCGCCAAGGGCGGGGAGGCGGACAACGTCCTGCTGCTCATGGACCTCTCGCCAAAGTTCGCCCGGGAGTACGCCAGCAACGGCGACAACATGCACCGCCTGTTCTATGTCGGGGTCACCCGCGCCAAACAATCGTTGCACCTAGTGCTACCCAAGCACCAAGAAAAAGGATTCCGCCTGTGAAGACCATTCCGATGTTCCCCTCGACCACCGAGTGGGTGCCGCCGCAAACCTTCCCCAACCTGAGTGAAGCCAAGGAGATTGCAATTGACCTCGAAACGTGTGACCCGCATATGGAGTCGTATGGCCCTGGTTGGCCTCGCGGCGATGGTTTTATCGTCGGGTACGCAGTCGCCGTGGATGGCTGGGCTGGCTATTTCCCTGTTGCTCATGGTGGCGGTGGAAATCTTGATAAACGTCTGGTGGAGAGGTGGATCAAAGATGTCCTCGCCCTCCCCGCAGACAAGATCATGCACAACGCCGCCTACGATGCAGGATGGCTTGGAGCAGCAGGCTTCACCATCAACGGCCGCATCTACGACACCATGCTCGCCGCTCCCCTCTTGGATGAGAACCGATTCTCATACAGTCTCAATGCGCTCGGCTTTGATTACCTCAAGGAAGTCAAAAGCGAGCAGGC